>Ga0115002_10003717_pt1 | contig 18868 bp, 24 predicted proteins | sample ArcticOcean_MG_C_8_FD_89576 | JGI IMG/M metagenome (GOLD analysis project Ga0115002, IMG submission 89576) | Marine microbial communities from western Arctic Ocean - ArcticOcean_MG_CB11_86 | ecosystem: Environmental > Aquatic > Marine > Oceanic | place: Arctic Ocean: Canada Basin | collected... | reverse complement strand
TCGGGCGATGTTCCCGATTGCGATGAACGGGACGACGATTGCGCACGATTACGTGGCACGGTTTAAGGCGTCGCAGGTGATCATGCGTCCGGCTTCGGTTGGTACGGGTTTGATTGCCGGTGGTGCGGTGCGCGCGGTGATGGAGGCTGCTGGTGTTTCCGATGTGCTAACGAAGTCTCTGGGTTCGAACAATCCGGTGAACGTGGCCCGTGCGACGATTGAGGGTCTGCGGGCGCTGCGTGATCCGCAGGAGACCCGTCGTCGTCGCGTGGCACTGGCGAGGGCATAGGCAAGCCGATGGCAAGCAAGATCAAGGTGACGTGGTCCAAGTCTTCGATTGGCTATGCGGAGACACAGAAGCGAACGATTAAGGCGTTGGGCTTGAAGCGTCTGAACCACACAGTTGAACATGACGACACGCCCGTGATTCGCGGGATGACGCATAAGGTCCGTCACCTGGTGACGATTGAGGAGATCGAGTAAGTGGATCAACACACACTCCGTCCTCCTAAAGGAGCGAAGCAGGTTCGGAAGCGGCTTGGTCGCGGTAACGCGACGGGCCAAGGAACCACTGCTGGCCGAGGTTCGAAGGGTCAAAAGTCCCGTGGTTCGGTGAGACCGGGCTTTGAGGGCGGTCAGATTCCGCTGGTGCGACGTGCGCCGCGTTTGCGCGGGTTCCGCAATTTTAATCGCGTGGAGTTCCAGGCGGTCAATCTCGCAGATCTGGCAGAGCGTTTCGAGGCCGGTGCGACGGTGGATGCCGAGGCACTGGTGGCGGCACGGCTGCTGGACGATGTGGGCAGGCCGTTCAAGGTGCTGGGTCGAGGTGAGTTGGAACACGCATTGACGGTGCAGGCTCCTCGATTGTCGCAATCAGCGAAAGACGCGATCACTTCAGCTGGTGGCAGCTTTGAGGAGATGGCGCCGGCGCTGAAGCGGGTGCGGAACCGAATTCATCGGCGACGTGCGGCAGCAGCGGCAGCAGTGGCGAACGAGGCCACTCCGGCTGAGACCGAAGGCGACTAACCAGTGGCCGGTGCGCAGGCTCAACGACCGCGTCTCTTGCAGGCGGCGGCAGAGGCATTCCAACAGCCGGATGTCCGCTACAAGATCCTGTTCACGTTGGGCATGCTGTTAATTTTCCGGTTCGTGGCGCACATCCCGGTCCCTGGAGTGGATCGCGAGGCACTTCAGAACACGTTTGATAGCAATGCGATTCTGGGTTTCATGAACATCTTCTCCGGTGGAGCACTGGAGAATTTGTCTGTGGCGGCGCTGGGTGTGTACCCATACATCACTGCGACGATTGTGATGCAGCTTGCGACTCCGATGATTCCTCGACTGCAGGCATTGCAGCAGGAGGGTGAAGCGGGCCGCAACAAGGTGCAGATGTACACACACTGGATGACGGTGCCGTTGGCGACGTTCCAGGGTTACGCGCAGTTAGTTCTGATTCAGCAGCTCGGCGGTGTGACGAATATTGGGTTCACCGATGGCAATGCGTTGCCGACTCTGGCGACGATTATTTCGATGGTGGCGGGAACGATGTTCCTAGTGTGGTTGGGTGAGCTAATTTCAGAGAATGGCGTTGGAAATGGTGTGTCACTGATCATCCTAGGCGGGATTGTGGCAGGGTTGCCGGGCCTGATCGGACGCAACGTGCTGACGGGGACGGGTGCAGCTCTTGGCGGGTTGTTGCTGCTGACTGTGATGGCGATTGGCGTGGTGGCGTTCATCGTGGTGTTCCAAGAGGCGCAGCGACGGATTCCGGTGCAGTACGCGAGATCGACATTCAGAGGTGGCCGGATGTACCGGCAGCAGGGGCAGTCGTTCATTCCATTGCGCGTGAACACGGCGGGGATGATTCCGATCATCTTTGCAACTTCGATCATGATTTTCCCGCCAGTGGTGGCGCAGTTCGTTGCTGAGACGGTGGATGTGGGTTGGATTCGCAGTGTGGCCGACTTCTTCCAGGCAGTGTTGTCGCCCGCTTCGGGCTTCTACTGGCTTGGCACCTTCTTGATGGTGGTGATTTTCGCCTTCTTCTACACGATGGTGGTGTTCCAGCAGCAGAATCTGGCTGAGAACTTGCAGCGGCAAGGTGGGTTCATTCCAGGTATCCGTCCGGGGCGACCAACTCAGGAGTACATCACTAGGGTGCTGGTCCGGATCACGTGGGGTGGCGCAATCTTCCTTGGGTTGGTGGCGGTGATGCCGTATCTGGTGACTGGGTTGACCGGAGTGCAGGCACTGACGATTAGCGCGGCCGGCCTGCTGATTGTCGTTGGCGTGGTGTTGGACACGATGCGTCAGATTGAGGCACAGATGATGATGCGCAATTACGAAGGGTTCATTTCCTGATGCAGTTGATTTTGCTGGGACTTCCCGGAGCCGGAAAGGGCACGCAGGCGAAGGTGCTCTCCGAGCGTCTCGGGCTGTTGCACATTTCGACGGGGGATATGTTCCGCGAGGCTGCGGCAGCCGGTACGGAGTTGGGGAATCGCGCGCAGGATTACATGTCGAGCGGAGAGTTGGTTCCAGACGAGGTGACGATTGGCATGCTGCTGGAGCGAATCGCTCAGCCGGATGCCGAGCAGGGGATTATGCTGGACGGGTTTCCTCGGACGATTCGGCAAGCGGAGGCGTTGGATGTGGCGCTGGGCGAGCGTGGGACGCCGATTGATGATGTGTTGTACATCCGGGTTCCGGAGAGCGATCTGATGACTCGATTGACGGGTCGGTGGACGTGTCCGCAGTGTGGGGCGATTTACCACGTAAAGGCGAGTCCGCCGAAATCCGATGGTGTGTGTGACATTGACGGCGCGCTGCTTACGCAGCGCGCGGACGATCAGCCGGACACGGTGAAGGCGCGGTTGGATACGAACCGTGAATGGACAGAACAGTTGGCCAGTTACTACGAGCGAGCCTCGAAGTTGGACGAAATTGATGGGACCGGTGATCCAGCAGGTATTACGGAACGCCTGATGTCGGCTATCGAGCCGGTTTCGGCAGCTGAGTAGAGGGCGTATACTATTATGCCGGTCGAGCTCAAATCACAGGCTGAATTGGAGCAGATGCGCCTTGCCGGGCGTATCAATGCTGAAGTTCGTGCATTGTTGATGGAGGCGATTCGTCCGGGTGTTACGGGACTCGAGCTGGATGAACTGGCGACGAGTGAGATTGAACGTCGCGGCGGAGTCGCGACGTTCAAGGGCTATGCACCGGGCGGTCGTCCGCCGTACGCCGGTGCGATCTGCTACTCGGTAAACGAGCAGCTGGTTCATGGCCCGCCAAATGACCGTGCCCTAGAAGAGGGTGATATTGTCAGCATCGATTTGGGTGCGACATATGAGGGATGGGTTTCCGACGCGGCGTTTACAGCGCCAGTTGGAGAAGTATCCCAGGAGGCGCTGGATCTGATTCGAGTGACGCGTGAGGCGCTGTGGTGCGGCATTGAAGCAGCTCGGGTGGGGAACCGCTTGGGTGATGTGTCGTATGCGATCGGCGAGCACTCGAATGGATATGGAATCATCGATGAATACGGTGGTCATGGGGTGGGTCGCGAGATGCACGAGCCACCGCACATTTTGAACATGGGCCGTCAGGGGTCCGGTATGGAGATGCGCCCGGGGATGGTGTTGGCGTTGGAGCCAATGTTTGCCTTGGGGCACCCAGCAACCGAAGAGTTGGATGACCAGTGGACCGTGGTGATGCGAGATGGCTCGCTAGCTGCACATTGGGAAGAGACGGTTGCGATTACTGACGAGGGACCGGAGGTGCTCACCCGTATTGTCTAGCGGGTGAGATGACGATGGCAAAGCGAGGACGAAACCAACGAGATCGCGCTCCGCGCGAGAAAAAAGAGAAAGAGGTCATTGAGGTAGAAGGCGTGGTGAAAGAGGCGCTGCCGAACGCAATGTTCGATGTTGAGCTGCCGAATGGACACCATGTGTTGGCTGGAATTTCTGGCCGGATGCGGATGAACTACATTCGTATCCTCCTCGGTGACCGAGTTTTAGTTGAATTGAGTCCGTACGACCTGAGTCGTGGGCGGATTACATACCGCTTCCGGTAAGGCGCGGAGGAGACGGAAATGAAAGTACGAGCATCACTGAGAAGCGCAAAAATGCGTGATAAGAACTGTCAGGTGGTGAAGCGGAAGGGGAAGCTGTACGTGATCAACAAGCGCAACCCCCGCTTTAAAGTCCGACAGGGTTAGACGGAAGTAGCGGAGCGTAGAGCTTCGAGGAGTCGAATATGGCACGGATCGCTGGCGTGGATATCCCTCGCGATAAGCAGATTCAGTTTTCGCTGCCGTACGTGTACGGCATTGGCCGGCCGACGGCGCAGAAGATTTGCGAGCAGACGAACGTGGCTCCAGACGCGATGGTTCGAGATTTGACGGATGATGAGGTGCTGCGGATCCGCGCGGTGGTTGAGGGCGACATGGTGGTGGAGGGTGACCTTCGTCGCGAAGTACGTCAGAACGTGCAGCGATTGATTGAAATCAACTCGTACCGCGGGCAACGGCATCGCCGTAGCCTACCACTGCGAGGGCAGCGAACGAAGACGAACGCGCGTACGCGCCGAGGTTCGAAGCGAATTGTTTCGGGCAAGAAAAAGGCAGTGCGGTAGTAGCGGAAGCTACAGAGAGGGCTGACCCATGGGGCGTGCCCAAGGTCGTGGTCGTCGACGAGCATTGAAGAATGTGCCCCGTGGGGTGGCATTCATCAAGTCGACGTTCAATAACACGCTTGTGACGATCACAGATCCAAACGGGAATGCCATTGCCTGGGGCAGCGGCGGGACTGCTGGGTTTACGGGATCTCGGAAGAGTACGCCGTACGCGGCGCAGCTTGCGGCGGAAGCCGCGGCTCAGCGCGCAATGGAGCACGGACTACGCGAGGTTTCAGTACAAGTGAAGGGCCCAGGCCCGGGTCGCGAAGCAGCGATTCGTGCACTGCAGGCTTCAGGAATTCGGATTTCAGCGATCCGCGACGTGACGCCGGTGCCGCATAATGGTGTGCGCGCACGGCGACGGCCGCGTAACTGAGCGGAGAGTAGGGAACGATGGCGCGATACACCGGGCCGAAGTGGCGGAAATCTCGCCGATATGGCGCCGACCTCTGGGGGAACCCCAAGTCGATGCGACGTGCGTACCCTCCGGGTCCGCGGTCGCTGCGACGTCGGAAGATTTCTGACCGTGGTCAGCAGTTGATTGAGAAACAGAAGGTTCGGTTCGCTTACGGGCTCATGGAGAAGCAGTTCCGGAAAGTGTACGAACGTGCCGTTCGGCGGACGGGCGTGACGGGCGACAACATGATGCAGATGCTGGAAGAGCGTTTGGACAATGTTGTGTACCGATTGGGATTCGCGACGACGCGCCCACAGGCCCGGCAATTGGTGACTCATGGTCTGATTGCGGTTGAAGGTAAGAAGCTGGATGTGGCGAGCGCACGAGTGCGACTAGGCCAGGAGATCAGCTTTGCGCCGCGTGGTCAGCGTTCTGAGTACCACGCGGTATTGAAAGAACAGATCGGCTCGCGCGATGTGCCGGGTTGGCTGGAAATTGATCGAGAGCAGTTGAAGGGGCGAATGTTGCAGCAAGCCGGTCCTGGTGACTGGGAGCCGCATTTCGTCCCGAGCGCAGTGGTTGAGTACTACAACTCGCGCTGATGCTTTGAACCACGCACGTCGGGCGTGTCACCTTCGTGTTGGAGGTGGCACCGGGCGAGAGAGGTGTGTTTTGACGGATCTGTTGACGCCCGAGATTCGGGTTGAATCGGACGAGCCGGATTACGCGCACATTGTTGCGGAGCCCTTGGAGAAGGGGTTTGGTACCACGCTGGGCAATTCATTGCGCCGCGTGTTGCTGTCTTCGCTTCCTGGTGCGGCGATTACATCCGTGCGAGTTGAAGGTGTGGAACACGAATTTTCCACAATTGAAGGGATGAAAGAAGACGTTACCGAGTTCCTATTGAACCTGAAGGAGGTGCGTTTACGTGCCTTCTCAGACCGGCCTGCACGGCTATTCCTAGAGGTTGGTGGTCCGGGTGAGGTGACGGCGGCACAAATTGAATCGACGGCGGATTACGAAATAGTCAATCCGGATCTGGTGCTTGCGACCTTGGACAACAAGGAAGCTTCGCTGGTGGTGGATCTGAACGTGGAGACTGGCCGCGGATACTTGCCGGCGACGGTCAGCGATGGTTTGCCAATTGGAGTGATTCCGGTTGATGCCATCTTCACGCCAGTGCGCCGAGTGAACTTCCGCGTCTCGAACACGCGCGTTGGCCAGGAGACGAATTTCGACCGTCTAGATCTGGAAATTTGGACAGATGGAACGATGGATGGACAGCAAGCGCTGTCCATGGCGTCCGAGATTCTGCGCGAGCAATTCTTGGAATTCCAGTTGCTGGTGGGCGAGGTGAAAGAGACACCGGTTGTCATCGAAGCGCCTGAAGTGATTGAGGGCTACGACTTGCCGATTGAGCAGTTGCAGCTTTCGGTTCGTGCGTACAACTGCCTGAAGCGTTCCGGCCTGATGACGGTGGGCGCGGTTCTGGAAAAATCCGAAGAGGAACTTCTGGCGCTCCGCAACTTTGGTGAGAAATCTTACTTGGAATTGCGGGACAAGCTGGTGAACTCCGGTTTCCCGGCACCGCGGATCGATTCCCATCATGATGGGGCGATGGATTCTGAATCGTCGACTGTGATAGCGGCACCGGTAGATGCAGCAGTGGTTGAGCCAGAAACAGACGATGAAGAGGTGGGCGCCTTGGGCGCGGCACTGATGGAAGCGTTGAAGGAAGCCGGGCGCGAGTCAGACTAACCCAGTACGGGTTTGTTTGTTTGCGGTAGGCAGGACGAAGGAGACAGTAGGATGCGACATCGACGGAACGGTAGACGTTTCGACATGCCGACGTCCCAGCGACGTGCGATGTTCCGTAATCTGACGACGGACGTCCTTCGGGACGGCTATGTTCAGACGACGGAGGCACGCGCGAAGGAACTGCGTTCCTTCGTGGAGCAGATCATCACGCTTGGCAAGCGGGGCACGTTGCACTCTCGTCGGCAGGCGCTGGCGTTCGTGTATGACCCGGCTGTGGTGAAGGATGTGTTCGACGAGTTGGCGACGCGTTACGCGGACCGGCCGGGCGGATACACGAGGGTGGTGAAGCTGGGCCGTCGCAAGGGCGACGGTTCGCGGATCGCCCGACTTGAGCTGGTTTAGACGGAGCTTGGTGCGAATAAATGCGACGGATCGCCCTGTTGCTGGAGTACGAAGGAACGGCGTTTGCCGGATCCCAGTTGCAGCCTACGCGGCGCACGGTACAGGGTGATGTGGAAATTGCCTGGCAGCGGTTCACTGGCGAGACTTCGCGCGCGAATTTTGCTGGTCGGACGGATGCGGGTGTCCATGCACGAGGCCAGGTGGCGACGATTGATAGCGAGCGCGATTACGACGCGCAAACTTGCAGGGCAGCGATGAACCATTTCCTGGCTGACGATGTAGTGGTTCGCGCGGCGGCGGATGTGGCGACGGCCTTCGATGCACGTCGTCGCGCTTCGTCTCGGGTGTATGAGTACGAGATCGAAGATGGCCGACTGCGGTCGCCGCTGAATCGAGATCGTGCGTGGCAGCGTGAACGTGATCTGGATGTGAATTCGATGTCCGCGGCGGCAAAGGGTCTGCCGACGGATGAGCGAGATTGGGCGGCGTTCAGTGGACCGGTACCGGAGGGTTATCCGACGGTTCGGGTGTTACACCGCTGTGAGGTACACCGCTCCGATCCGCGCCGGATAACGGTGACGATGGAGGCGAGCGGTTTTTTGCCACATCAGGTACGGCGTACGGCAGGCGCGCTGGTTGATGTGGGTGAGGGGAAATCAACGCCGGAAGCGTTCATCGAGTTGATCGATGGCGCCCCCGGAACTGCGGGGCCGACGGCTCCACCACAAGGACTGACACTGATGCAGGTTCACTACCCGCCCGGGGTGATTGACTGGACCACGGGCTGCGCCGGAGATGGAACCGAGGAGTTTTGATGACGACGAAGACGTTTCGCCTGAGCGCAAAATCGATGGACCGTCGCTGGCATGTGCTGGATGCGGCTGACAAACCGCTGGGGCGCGTGTCGAGCGAGGCCGCGAAACTGTTGCTGGGCAAGCACAAACCGAACTACGAGCCTTTCCTTCCGATGGGCGACTACGTAGTGGTGATCAACGCGGACCGCGTGGCGGTGACCGGCGACAAGACGAAGCGCAAGGTGTATTACCGGCATTCGGGTTACCCGGGTGGTTTGCGCGAACGGACGCTGGAAGAGCAGATGGACCGCGATCCTCGGAAGGTGCTTGAACGTGCTATCAAGGGAATGTTGCCGCACAACTCACGCGGTCGGGAGCTATTCCGGCACCTGAATGTGTATTCGGGCAGTGAGCACCCGCACGAGGCACAGGTGAACGAGGGAACGGGCGCTCGCGCTCAGAAGCGTGTGCGACAGGCGGCGGCAGCTGTGGCTGATCCGGAGGCGACGGCCACCGCATCGGTGGTGGAGATTGTCGCAGAGACGGCGGCACCTGAGATGTCTGTGTCCGATGTGGTTGCGGAGGCGCCTGTGACAGAGGCAGCGGAATCTGTCACCGAAGCGACTGATGTTGCGACAGACGAGCGACTGACTGGTTCGCTTGCGCGGTACAAGCGTATGGAACTGGATGAGGAAGCTACACGGCTGGGCATTGAGATTGAGTCAAGCTGGAAAAAGGACGACGTGGTGGCTGCTGTAAAGGCCCACTACGATGAACACCCGATCGCAGACGAGGACAACGCATGACGACTGATCAGCGGTATTTCTACGGACTGGGACGGCGCAAGACAGCGATTGCTCGGGTACGTTTGTACCCGGGCAATGGGACTGTGGTGATCAACGGGCGTTCCTTTGAGGACGTGCTGCCTCGGGAGTCGCTGCGCGACGAGGTGATGCAGCCGCTAGTGGCGACAGATAGCGCCAAGAGTTTCAATATTCAGGCGAAGGTTGAAGGTGGGGGCGTGTCTGGATGGGCTGGGGCGATCCGTCACGGCGTGGCGCGAGCGCTGGTGGTCGCAGACGAGACGAACAAGCGTCCGTTGCGGGCGCAGGGTCTGCTGACTCGCGATCCTCGGGTGAAAGAGCGGAAGAAGCCAGGCCTGAAGCGAGCACGCAAGGCGCCTCAGTACACGAAGCGCTAGCGATCACTACTGGCACGCATGAGCAACCAGCCGTTGGCTACTCGCCGGCGGCTGGTTTTTTCATGCGCTTCTTGAAGCGCTCGATGGTGCCGGTTTCTGTGGGGTTCTCTTCGTTCAATATGGCGAGGTAGTAGGAGACCCAATCACCGAGGTAGCAGGCCCGCATGATAGTTTCGAGGGGCGAGACGCCCCGCGCGATGACGTGATCGCTGGCAACGTTGACTGCGTTTAGTTCGTCGATGGTGAGCGCGACTCGCTTTCGGTTTCGATGATGAGCGAGTTGGGCATCAAGGAAGAGGACCTCTAGCTGGTCTATTGCAGCGGCCGGGCGACCGATACCGCTCAGCAGATTGTGGTTCATTTCCGGGAGCGCGGTCCAGAACGCCCACTGTTTGGCGTTTTCTTGGATCTGGCCAGCCCAGCGGCGGGCGACTACTTCGAGGAACTCGACCCCGACGATGACGGGGAGTTTGCCCTGAAACTGTAGTGCGAGTTGCTTTGCGCGGTTGTCCTGTATTGGCGCCTCCGGTCCCCAGTGCGCTGCGAGAGTGGTTAGTGCTGCGGAGGTGGTCTGGAGTTCGGTCTCGTCGATGGTGAGCACGCTGAGGCGCTGGAGGACCGCGAGGAGCGGGAAGAGATTCCAGCCGATTGCGGCACGGGGTGGGTGTGCCCAGTTGAAGTTGAGATGAGGTTCGTCCAGATTCGCTAGCTTGCCGCCGGTTGACATGGTCATGCGCATGCCGGGGCTGCTGCGAGCTTGCTCGAATGCCGCGAGTGTCTCTTCGGTGTTGCCTGAGAGCGAGTTCGCGATGATGAGAGAGCGTGACGTGGTGGGTGGAATATTGTAGTCGCGGATCACATCGACGGGGATGGTGCTGCTGAGTCGAGCGATGGTAGCGGCGATATCGCCGCCGATGGCGGAACCGCCCATGCCGATGATGATGACGCTGTCTGGTCTCTGAAAGTGGTCTGGCAGTGGCCAGATTTTCCCAGCGGTAGAGGCTTCAATGATCTGATCGCCAAGGCTTGCGATCACCGGGCCCATAGGATGCACGTCAAACAGTTGATAGGTCTCGGCGTCGTCGAGGAGCGTGCGTGCAGCGATGGGATTCACAACATTATCTTCGGCAGATTGGCTCACAGGGAGACTCCGGCGAGCTCCTGTCCATCTTGCAGGGCCTGGTGGACGAGTTCGATGGAGGGCATTTCGGCGTAGATGCGGAGTAGCGGTTCGGTGCCGCTGAAGCGGAGCAACAGCCACCAGCCCCCTTCGAGGGTGAAGCGGAAGCCATCGACTTCGTCTTGGCCGATGACCTTGAGGCCCGCGATTTGTTTTGGCGTGGCAGCGGCGACGCGTGTGCGGATGTCATCTTTCTCATCGGCGCGGACAGTGACATCGACGCGATCGTATTCGTGGGTGCCGACGAGTTCGTAGAGTTCTGCGAGTAGCTGGGAAGGGCGTTTTCCGGTGCGGGTGATGAAATCCAGCATGTAGAGACCGGAGAGGATGCCATCACGTTCTGGGATATGGCCGCGGAAGGCGTAGCCGCCGGACTCTTCACCGGCGATGAGGGCGTCTGTTTCGAGCATTTTTGGTCCGAGGTGCTTGAAGCCGACAGGGGTTTCGTGAACGGGGCAGCCGAAGTGTTCGCCGAGCTTGTCGATCATGCGAGTCATGGCGACGGAGCGGACGATAGCACCGCTCTCCTTGCGGACGGCGAGCTGGTAGTAGACGAGGAGGGAAAAGGTCTGGAGTTGGGTGATGAACGTGCCTTGCTCATCGATGAGGCCAAATCGATCGCCATCGCCATCAGTGGAAAGTCCGATGTCGAATCCGCCCTGGGTGAGGAGTTCCATGGATTCGGTGAGGTTGGAGGCGATTGGCTCCGGAGCGCGCATGCCAGGGAATGTGGGGTCGCGGTGTCCGTGGATCTCTCGGATATGGGTGGCACCTTCGCTGAGCGCAGCGACGGTCCAACCCTGTGCAGAGCCGTACATCGAGTCGACGAGGATGTTGAGTCCAGCACTGCGGATGGCATCGATGTCGACGAAATTGCGGATGGCTTGGAGGTAGGAGGTCTGGGCATCGACGCGTTCGATGATGCTGCGGGCTTCGGCTTCTCCGAGTGAAATGTGTTGGACTCGGTCAGCCTGGACGATGCCCGGGATGGCTTGCTCGATTTCGGCGGTAGCTTCGGGTGACGCGGTACCGCCGAAATTGGACTTTACCTTGAAGCCGTTCCAGCGAGCGGGGTTGTGACTGGCGGTAATCATGACTCCGCCGCCGGCCTCTAGTTCGCGTACGGCGAAAGAGAGTGCCGGGGTGGGGACGAAGGAGGAGGTCAGGGCGACAGGGATGTCATTGGCGGCCATTACCTCGGCGACGGCTCCGGCGAAGGAGCCGGAGAGGAATCGGGTGTCATAACCGACGACGACTTTTGAGGTGAGGTTGTGACGCCTGAGGTAGTCCGCGGTTGCCTGGGCGACGAAGCGGACGTTATCGAACGTGTAATCATCGGCGATGACGGCGCGCCAGCCGTCTGTGCCGAAGCGGATGTCCTGAATAGTCATGCTACGGCCTCGATGTGTTCATCTGGTTCGATGGTGGCATTGACTAGTGTCGCGCCGCTGCCGATCTGGGCACCGTGAGCGATTACTGAGCTGTCTATCGTAACGTCGCGACTGATGGTTGCGCCGCTTGCGATGACACTGTCAGCTATTGTCGATCCCGAATCGATAGTGACCCCATCCCAGAGCACGCTGCCGGTGATGGTGACATTCTGCCCGATGCGACAGCCGGGGCCGATGACTGATGGTGACTGAATGTTGGCTCCGGTGACACCCGAGTCATCACCGATGAGTACGCCACGAGTATCGGCAGATACTCGTGTGGGAATTGAGCCGGATACGAGTTCGAGGTTGACGGTGCGGAGCGCCTGGGCGTCGCCGACGTCCCTCCAGTAGCTGCCGGGTTGTCTGAAGCCGTAAATTGAGCGGTCTGCCTCGCAGAGTGCAGGGAGCAGACCATCCTCGATACGGTTGAAAGTCGAGGGGTTCATTTCGTCAAGCAGCGATGGATCAAAGAGCCAGTTACCAGCGTTGATGAGGCGCGAGGGGGCAGTCTCTCTGGGTGGTTTCTCGATGAAGCGGGTGATGCGTCCATCGGGTGAGGTGACGGCGATGCCAAAGCCTGAGGGATCGTCGACCTCGTGGAGGTGCATGGTGAGTTGGGCGCTGTGTTGTCGATGAAAGGCGATCATGGTTGTGAGATTGATGTCTGTGATGATGTCGCCGTTGCAGACGAGGAAGGGTTCGGTCCAGCCTTGGGCGACGCTGGCGATCGCACCGCCGGAGCCGAGCGGGGTGTCTTCGTAGGCGTATTCGAGATCGATGTTGAGGGCGGTGCCGTTTCCGAAGGCGGTGCGAATGGCTTCGGTCCGTTCGGTCATGGCGAGTGTGATACGGGTGATGCCGTGGTCGCGGAGGTGGACGAGTAGGTGCTCTAGGAGTGGGCGGTTGAGGACGGGTACGAGCTGCTTTGGGGTACGCCACGTGAGCGGGCGCAATCTGGTTCCGGCACCACCGACGAGGACGATTGCACGCACATACGGATCGTGGAAGGTCATACGTCCGCCGTCCACGCTTGATGGGGAGCCGTCGGGTGGTTCAGCAGTGTAATTGGTTTGTCATCCGACGGTGAGACCCGCTTCGTTTCGCAGCGTTGCAGCGAGGTTGGTTTCTTCCCAGGGGAACGTTACATCGGTGCGGCCGAAGTGGCCGTAGGCGGAGGTCTGCAAGTAGATCGGGCGTCGCAGATCGAGACGATCGATGATGGCGGCAGGGCGGAGATCGAAGTGCTTTTCGATGAGCTGGGAGATGATTGCCTGATCGACGTGTTCGGTTCCGAAAGTCTCAAAGGAGATGGAGGTGGGCTGAGAGACGCCAATAGCGTACGACACTTGCACCTCGAAGCGGTCGGCGAGGCCGGCAGCGACGACGTTCTTGGCAACGTGGCGGGCGGCGTAGGCGGCGGAGCGATCGACCTTTGAGGGGTCTTTGCCGCTGAAGGCGCCGCCACCGTGACGGGCGACTCCGCCGTAGGTGTCCACGATGATCTTGCGGCCGGTCAAACCGGCGTCGCCCATGGGGCCACCGATGACGAAGCGACCGGTAGGATTCACGTATATCTTAGTGTCGTCGTCTATCAGGTCCGCAGGGCAGACGTGGCGGATGACCTGCTCTTCGATTTCTCGGTGGAGCTGCTCGTCCGGGACGTCCGCGGAGTGCTGTGAAGAGATGACGACCGCGGCGATGCGACGAGGCACACCGTGGGCGTACTCGACGGTGACCTGTGATTTGCCATCGGGGCGGAGGTAAGGGAGGGAGCCGTTGCGGCGGACGTCTGTGAGGCGCTGAGTGAGATGCTGCGAGAGCGAGGCGGTCAGGGGCATCAACTCTTCGGTCTCGTTGCAGGCGAAGCCGATCATCATGCCCTGATCGCCGGCACCTTCGAGGTCGTAGGGGTCGACCTCGCCAGCGCGTTCGCGGGCCTCGATGGCCTGGTCGACACCCTGTTTGATATCGGAGGATTGCTCCTTGATGGAAGTGAGGACGCCGCAGGAATTTCCGTCGAATCCGACCTCGGAGCTGTTGTAGCCGATATCAATGACGGTTTTGCGGACGATCTTCTCGATATCGATGTACGCGGTGGTGGTGATTTCGCCGAAGACGATGACGGTACCGGTGGTGGTGGCGGTTTCACAGGCGACTCGGGCGTTGGGATCTTCGGTGAGGAGCGCGTCGAGTACGGCGTCGGAGACCCGGTCGCAGAGCTTGTCCGGGTGACCTTCAGTCACAGATTCGCTGGTGAAGAGGAATGACGGTGAACTCATGAACGACGTGGTCATTGGTGTGTGGTCCTCTCGCCGGGTGCTCCGGCGGCTTTGTCTGGATGTCCGAGTGTGCTCGGGGGCGAGCGGCTAGGTTCCGAGGTCCCAGGAGTTGAGGTAGCGCTTCTGCTCGGCGGTGAGAATGTCGATTTCGATACCCATGGCCACGAGCTTGAGCTTAGCGACTTCGTCGTCGATCTCACGCGGGACATCGTAAACATCGGGCTTGAGGTTGTGGTGCTCGTTGGAGATGTGCTCGAGGCTCAGTGCCTGGTTGGCGAAGGACATGTCCATAACCGAGGCCGGGTGACCTTCGGCAGCGCCAAGGTTCACCAGGCGGCCCTCTGCGAGGATGATGATGTTGCGACCATCCTGGAGGCGGTATTCCTCGACGAAGGGGCGAAGTTCCTTCTTGCCTTCGGACATGCTCGAGAGGCCGGGGAGATTGATTTCTGAGTCGAAGTGACCGGAGTTGGCGAGGATAGCACCGGACTTCATGACCTCGAAGGCATGGGTATCGAGAACGTTCATGTCACCGGTGACGGTGACGAAGATGTCACCTTGGCGAGCGGCTTCGACCATGGGCATTACGCGGTAGCCGTCCATGACGGCTTCGAGGGCGCGGATAGGGTCGACCTCGGTGACGATGACGTGTGCGCCCATGCCGGCGGCACGCATGGCAAGGCCTTTGCCGCACCAGCCGTAACCGGCGACGACGAAGGTCTTGCCGGCGATCAGGATGTTGGTGGCACGGATGATGCCGTCCAGGGTGGACTGTCCGGTGCCGTATCGGTTGTCGAAGAAGTGCTTGGTGTCGGCGTCGTTAACGGCGACGATTGGATAGCGAAGCTTGCTTTCGGCGGCGAGTGCGCGGAGGCGGATGACGCCGGTGGTGGTCTCCTCGGTTCCGCCGACGACGTGCTCGAGGCGGTCGCTCTCGGAGGTATGGAGGAGGGCGACGAGGTCGGCACCGTCGTCCATGGTGAGCTGTGGATTGAACTGGAGGATGTCACGCAGGTGTTGGTGGTATGTATCGTTGTCTTCGCCCTTGATGGCGTAGGTGGGGATGCCGTACTCGACGGTGAGTGCGGCTGCGACATCGTCCTGAGTGGAGAGTGGGTTGGAGGCGGCGAGTCGCACATCCGCGCCTGCTTCCTTGAGCGAGATCACGAGGTTGGCGGTTTCGGTGGTGACGTGGAGACAGCCGGCGACACGGCTGCCTTCCATGGGGCGGTCACGCTTGAAGCGTTCACGGATCTGTCGCATGACGGGCATTTCGCGGGCGGCCCACTCAATGCGCTGGACGCCGTACTGAGCGAGCTTGGGATTAGCAATGTGGCCTTTGTTGGCGATGGTCATGGACGCTCCTTGTCCTATCGACAACCCGTGAGGGCTATCTGCTTGAAATTCCCTGCTCGCGGTGCCGCGAGCGGAGGATGATTTCCGTGCCTGAGGGTATTTCATATTGGCCACGGAGTTGAGCTGCACGTCGACGTAGGGCTGGGCCGATGCCCAGTATGTCCTTTCGGCGAATGCGGGCTTCAACGACGTTGGAGCCGAATACGTAGCCTAATCTTCGGTACGCATGTACTGCTGGCGTATTGGCAGGATTAACTGTCAGGACGATGTCAGCACAGCCACGGGTGAACAGCGCTTCGGTGACAGCCGAGGTGGTGATGGTGGCTAGACCGCTGCCGCGGTAGGCGGCGTCCGTGAATACATTGCCGACGACGGCGATGCTGGTGTTGGGTGCGACGATGTGTGAACCGGCGACCGCGACGAGGCGAGGTCCATCGAAAATGCCGTAGTAGACGGCTCGAGTGATGGTGTCGGCGCGGTAGAAGCTGGGGCCGCCTTCGGAGGCGTAGAGGTTGTTGAGGCGTCCGACATCGCGACCGGTGAGGCGGCGGGCTTCGCCGCTCTTTGCGGTAAAGCGATCACGAGTGGTGGACATGCGGCACATTGAGAGTTCGTCAGTGACTCGATAGATGCGACGGAGCATCGGCAGCTTATCTGGTGAGGTGGTGGATAGGTAGGAACGTCGCGGCCCGGGGTGTACGGAGAGGATCGACTCGACGGCGTCTGGTGCGCCGAGGGTGATGGTGGCGAGTCCCATGCCCCTGGCGTGCATGACGACGCCATCGCCGGCGGGCCCTTCCGCGATGTAGAAACTGGCGCTCTCGAAGAGGTCGCGTTCGAGGTGTCCGAGTGCATACGCAGCGAGCGGGCGGTCCTCCGAAAGCACGGCTTCGAGTTCGCGAGGATCATGCGCCGCGCGGACGCGGTACTCGGATGTAGCTGAGTTGCCGAGTTGCTGCCGTTCAAGCGTATCGGTCACGCGCACCCTCGCTGTCGGACGGGCCCCAGTGAGGCTCCAAGAGCAATTGTAACTTTCGCTGTGTTTCAACAGGAACGAGGTCACGGCGAGTGATGATGGCACCAGCGAGCGCGGAGTGGCATTCGCAGTCATTGGGCGGTGGACCAAGCGAGGCGACGGCACCGCTGATGGTTTGCCGCGCGTTGTCCGCGTTTTGACGGAGGTGCTGGAGAATGAGTTCTGAACTGACATCGGCTTCGGTTTCGTGCCAAGTATCGTAATCGGTAACGAAGCAGAGTGAGCCGTAGCAAAGCTCGGCTTCGCGGGCGAGTTTGGCTTCGGGGAGGGCGGTCATGCCGATGATGGCTGCATCCCAGGAGCGGTAGAGCTTTGATTCGGCGCGAGTGGAGAAAGCGGGGCCATCAATGACGACGAGAGTTCCACCTCGATGGGTGGTGACTCCGACCTCGGAGGCTGCAGTGGCGAGGGCTTCGCTGAGCGTTGGGTCGAAGGGATCGGCGAAGGCGACGTGGCCGACGATGCCGTTGCCAAAGAAGGTGGCGTGGCGGCCTCGGGTACGGTCGATGAGTTGGTCCGGAATGACAGCATGGAGGGGAGCCATCTCTTTGCGGAGCGAGCCGACGGCGGAGACGGTGAGGATCTGGCGGACGCCGAGAGATTTGAATGCCCAGATGTTGGCACGGGCGGGGAGTTCCGAGGGGAGGAGGTGGTGGTCCTCGTCGTGGCGTGAAATGAAGGCGACGCGGCGGTCGTGGAGGGTACCGATGCTGATGGCGGAACTGGGTGCCCCGAAGGGTGTCTCGAGGCGGGTACGCTGGACTTCGGTTAGTTCAGGTATCTGGTAGAAGCCGGTGCCTCCGATGACGCCGATTTCGGCAGTGAGCACAGCAGAGCCAGGTTGCTGGGCATTCTTCAACGTGACACCTCCTCGCGTGGCCAGGACACGGCGGGAATACCGATACAGGCTCTCGTGTCGGGGAGGCTGAGGCAATCGGGGGTTCTCGGACACGCCGGTTCAACTGATTTTGTCGCTCTTCTGGCGGTTACAGGAGCCGCAGAGGATTTGCAGGTTGTTTTCGGCGTTTCCACCCCCGCGCGCGAAGGGGATGACGTGGTCGAACTGGAGATCTTCTTCAGCGTTGCACAGGACGCAGCGTCCGTCGTCGCGCTGCCAGACGAAGGCGCGGATCTCGGTTGGGATGCGTTCGCGTCGGGAGCCCGCGACCTGTTCTTCGCGGGTATGGATGGTGCGGAGACGCTCGATACGGGCATCGAGGCGGCGGGTGCGGTCCCAGAGTAGGAGGGCGACGGCTTCAGCATCGAGTCCATCGTCTTCCCAGAACCAACCTTCGGAGGAGTGCCAAAGGGTGCGGTCGCCGTCTTGGCCGACGGGTGAGGGCTGATCGGCGCGCTCGACCTCAATCCAATGAGCGCGGTCGAGCGTGAAGGTGGTGTGACCGCGGCCAAGCTGGAGTTCGACGCGGACGAGACGACCGAGCCAGTTGTTGTGGCGTTCAAGGTGGACGTTGCTGGCGCGGCGCAGCGTCATCATGGAACTCCGATGGAGGTGGTTAAGTACTGGGGTATGGTCACCTCGATTCAGTATCTCAGAACAGGCGTTCTGTGGGAGAGGCGATGGCCGCTAATAGTGAAGGAGAGAGTGTGCAGTGTGGCCATTGAGGCGGGAGCTGCCTTCGAGGGCGTCGAGTTCGATGACGAAGGCGCAGCCGGCGATGGTGCCGCCGAGTTCCTCGACGAGTTGGGCTGCTGCTGCTGCGGTGCCGCCAGTGGCGAGGAGGTCATCGACGATGACGACTCGATGGCCATCGATGGAGGGATCGCGGTGGAGTTCGAGTGAGTCCTGGCCGTATTCGAGTTGGTAGAAGACGGAGGCACGATCTGCAGGGAGCTTGCCGGGCTTGCGAATGGGGACGAAGGGGAGATTTAGCTGTTGGGCGACGGGGACACCGAACAGGAAGCCGCGGGCCTCGATACCGGCGATGAGCGTGGCTCCCAGCGAACGGGCAATTTCGGCGAGTTGTTCGTTGGCAGCACGGAAAGCGGCGGGTTCGTGGAGCAGCGGCGTAATGTCGCGAAAGAGGATTCCGGGTTGTGGAAAGCCCGGGATGGCACGGATGTGTGTTCGAAGATCGATGTCGGAGGGCATGGGTGGATGCTTGCGGAGGAGAAGGCGGAGGTCAAGTGACATTGACCGGATTCCGGAGAGGCATCTAGCATCGGCTAGTGAATCGCACTGACCCGGCGGTGTCCGATGTGGACCCGTTCGCAGCCGTCGCTCCGTTCTACGATCTCGACCTCGAGGGATATGACGACGATCTCTTTCTCTATCGCCAGCTCGCATCGGAAGCTGGTGGTGCGGTACTGGAGTTGGGGTGCGGGACGGGACGGGTG
>Ga0115002_10003715_pt1 | contig 18871 bp, 16 predicted proteins | sample ArcticOcean_MG_C_8_FD_89576 | JGI IMG/M metagenome (GOLD analysis project Ga0115002, IMG submission 89576) | Marine microbial communities from western Arctic Ocean - ArcticOcean_MG_CB11_86 | ecosystem: Environmental > Aquatic > Marine > Oceanic | place: Arctic Ocean: Canada Basin | collected... | reverse complement strand
TGTAAAGGTTGCTCCGCGGCGTCTCGATAACCTCGGCCGTCTTCGAGATATTCCAGCGATTCTCGCGAAGCCTCTGTACCAGATAGGCACGCTCCGCCGCATCCTTGAACTCTCGCAACGTACCGGTCGGCTGAGTGTCCGCTACGGCCGACAGTCCGGATGGCGTCTCGGCCCGCTGCGCGATCGCGTCAGCCACACCCGGAGCGTCCGCCAGGACGACGCCATTTACCGAGCCCGTCGATTCCGCCGACTGAGCACCTGACGCGTCGCCTCGGATGGCTCTGGGGAGATCCTCGACCTGCACCGTCTCGCCTGCACTCATGATCAGCAGGCGCTCGACCGTGTTGCGCAATTCGCGAATGTTGCCGCGCCACCGATAGTTCCGCAACGCCTGCATGGCGCGAGCATCGAATCGTTTCGGCCTGAAGTTTTGCTCCTCGCTGATGCGTTTCGCGAAGTGGTTGGCGAGGCGCTCGATATCGTCGCGTCGCTCGCGGAGCGGCGGTACCGCAATTGGAATCACGTTCAGCCGAAAATACAAATCTTCGCGAAACTCGCCACGCGCAATGGAGTCCTCGAGGTTCTTGTTCGTTGCCGCGACAACTCGCACGTCAAGCTTGATGGTCCGTGTCGATCCAAGGCGCTCTACCTCCTGCTCCTGGAGCACGCGCAGGACCTTGGCCTGTGTCTTGGAGCTCATGTCGCCAACTTCGTCCAGGAAGATCGTGCCCTGATCCGCCTGTTCGAACTTGCCGATCTGCTTCTCGCTCGCGCCGGTAAAAGAACCCTTTTCGTGGCCGAACAGCTCCGACTCGATGAGTTCTTCCGGAATGGCGGCGCAGTTCACCTGAATGAACCGCTGTCCGGCGCGGGGACTGTTTCGATGAATCGCGCGAGCGACAAGCTCTTTGCCGACACCGCTCTCGCCCAGCAGCAGGACGGTCGCGCTGGTCGGCGCCGCCCGTCTGACCGCCTCAAGTACCGCGCGAAGCGGCGGACTGTCGCCGATCATTTGGTACTTCGACTCCATCGCGAGCTTGAGCTCGCGGTTTTCCTGTCGAAGTTCACGGACCTCAAGTCCCTTTCTGACGGTGATCAGGACACGTTCGCTCGTGAACGGCTTCTCGATGAAATCGAACGCGCCCAGACGCGTCGCATGTACCGCGTCCGTGATCGTGCCGTGTCCAGAGATCATTGCCACCGGCACCGTTGCGTCGGCCTTGCGGATTTCGGCGAGCGTGTCGAGGCCGTTCATGCCCGGCATCTTGATGTCAAGAATAACCAGGTCTGGCGTGTCCCGCCCGATTGCGGAAAGCCCCTCGGGCCCGGACGCAGCGCCGAGGCACTCGTAGTGCTCGTACTCCAGGATCATCCGCAGCGAATCGCGGATGGCTGTCTCGTCGTCGATGACCAGGATGCGGGGTTTCACCGTTCGTCGATCGTGAGCGTCTCGAGCGCCCGCTGATTGATTTCGGGCCTATAGAAGTACATTGCGAGCACGTCGCCTGGGCGCGCGTCGTCGGTCAGGCGACGATAGTCCTCCAGGTTCACGATGGGCTGGCGATCGATCTCAAGTAACACGTGGCCACGTTGGATATCGGCATCAAACGCAGTGCTCAGCGGTTCCACGCGCGACACGACCACGCCGCGCGTGCCATCCGGAAGACCGAATCGCACGTTCGACCTACCGTCGAGCTGGCGCACCGACAGGCCGAGCAACGGCCCGCGCCGGCTCGTCGGCTGCGGCCGGTCGGTGTCGTTGCTGTCCGGCCGATTGCGCTGTGGCCGCTCTGCCAGCTTCAGCGTCACCTCAATCGGGCGGCCGTCTCTCAACAGGTGGACCGTGGCGGCCGATCCTGGCGGGCGGGCAGCAATGATCTCGATGAGCGCGGTGTCACTCTCGATCGAACTGCCATCCACCGCAACGATCACGTCGTAGCTGCGCAAGCCGGCTCGCGCACCGGGTGACCCTGGCGCGACGTCTTGCACAAGCGCGCCTCCAGCAGATGGCAGTCCCAGAGCACGCTGCAGGTCAGCATCCACGTTTCGAAGCATGACGCCGATAAAGCCGCGGGACACGCGCCCGGTCTCTCGCAACTGAGGCAGGATAGCGCTGGCCTGATTGATCGGCACCGCGAACCCGATATTCGATGCCCTGGAGCTGATGGCCGAAGTGATGCCGATGACTTCCCCGCGGGCATTGATCAGCGGACCGCCGCTGTTGCCGAAATTGATCGCGGCGTCGGTCTGGATGTAGCGATCGAGCGAGGTGTCAAACAGCTTCCGACCGATGAAGCTCACAACTCCCACAGTGACGGTGTGCTCGTAGGCCAGCGGATTGCCGATCGCGATCACCCACTCGCCGACGCGGAGGCTGTCCGAGTCGCCGAGCGTCGCAAATGGCAACGCCACCGTCGATTCCACTCGGATGAGCGCGATGTCAGTATCGGGGTCTGAACCAATATACTCAGCCCTGAATGTTCGGCCGTCGGCCACCTGGACCATGATCCGGTCGGCGCCATCGACGACGTGGTGGTTCGTCAGGATAAATCCCGCAGCGTCAATGATGAAGCCGGTGCCCGCGCCGCGTTTCTGACCATTTCGGTCGCGCTCCGGTTGCCGAAACAACGGCCCAGGGGGCTCGGGCAACTGGGGCGCCACTCGCGCGACGCCGCGCGAACTGGCGTCAATACTGACGACGGCTGGGTTGAGACGTTCCGCAATGTCGGCAAACGACACCGCTGGGGACAGGGCAGACGACGTGATCTCGTGAGCCAACGCGGCGTACGCGGGCGCTTCGCCGATCGCGGCGGCCGAGTCCATGCCGACGGGCAAGCCTGGCGCGGGCCGTAGCGTTCCCGCCACCACCAGCCCGATCAAGAACGCCACCGTCGCGGCCAAGGAGACCGTGACTACCAGAAACCGCCGAGTCATCGCCTGACCATTATGACGCGCCTGACACGGCTTCGCAGCCCGTGGTGAATGTCCGGCGTCGCGCCCAACGCGGATTTCACGAGCCAGGCACTTGTGAAATCCGCGCTAGACGAGAGAAGCGCTTCACGGGCAGGGCGCAACGACTGAACAGACCGTCTGTATTTGAGGGAGGAGCAACGCAGGTGGCCAGGATGCGTCGTTCGTCGCATGCGGACGGACTTTTCCCACGGGCTGCTAGCCCAGCGTCCGATGCGTTTGGATGTGTCTGGAGCTCAGCATGGAGCGGCGAAGGCTGCCCGCTTACCGACGCGCGTGTATTCATAGTGTAGATTCCTTGATGAGCGCCAGAAATGCGGTCTCGTCCAGGATGACGACGCCCAGTGCGCGTGCGCGCTCCGTCTTGCTGCCTGGGTCGCTCCCTGCGACCACCGCCGCGGTTTTTCGGCTGACCGATCCCACGACCTTCCCACCGAGGCGCTCGATCGCAGCCGTCGCGGCGTCGCGCGTCATTGATGCCAGCGTGCCGGTCACCACATACGCACGCCCCGCCAGCGGTCCCTGCGGGCCAGGCTGGCGACGCTGTTCGGCGGGCACCTCCATCCGAACGCCAGCCGCCACCAGTCGTCGCAACAACCGCTGATTCTGCGGCTCACCAATCCAACCCCGGACCGCGGCGGCCAGCACGGGACCGATCTCCGGTGTGGCCTCCAGCTGCTCCGCAGACGCATCACGGAGCGCGTCGATTGATCCAAACGCATCGGCCAGCACCTGCGCGGCCCGCTGCCCGATGTGCCGGATGCCCAGACCGAAAATCAGTCGCCACAGGTCATTGGTTCGACTGCGATCGATCTGCGCGACGACTTTTGTGGCGTTCTTCTCTCCGAAACGGCGCTCACTCTCACGGCCGTCGCTTTGCGTGGATGTGGTCGTCAGTGCGGCAATGGCATCTCCGCTCAGGCCATACACATCCGCGTAGTCGGTCACCATCCGGCGCGTGATGAGCTGTGCTATCAGCGACTCACCGAGTCCCTCAATGTTCATCGCTGAACGGGACGCAAAGTGCTCGAGGCCTCGCTGAAGTCTCGCACCGCACGAGGTGTTCTCACAACGCCAAACCACCTCGTTGTCGGCCCGCTGGAGCGTTGCACCGCATCGAGGACAGTCCGACGGCATCTCCCAGGGGGCGGAGGTCGGGGGGCGCCGGCTCACGATCGGCCCGACGACACGCGGAATCACGTCGCCAGCCTTCTCCAGCACCACCCAGTCTCCCTCGCGGATATCCTTGCGGGCGATATCGTCCGAGTTGTGCAAGGTTGCCATCGAGACGGTGGATCCTCCGACAAACACTGGCTCAAGGACGGCAAATGGCGTCACCGCTCCCGTTCGCCCCACGTTGACCTCAATCGCCTTGAGCCGCGTCGTGGTCTGCTCCGCCGGGAACTTGAACGCGATCGCCCAGCGGGGACTCTTGCTCGTAGTGCCGAGAAGGCGCCGATCATCCAGGCGATCAACCTTAATCACCACACCATCGATGTCGAAGTTGAGCGTCCGGCGTGCCTTCGCCCAGTCGCGGCAGAACCCGATGAGCTCGTCGATGCCGGAACACCGGCGCCAATGGGGCTCGACCGGCAGTCCCCAGTCGCGCAACTGCGCCAATGTGTCGGCGTGAGTGATCAGGTCGTCGCGGACAGCGTTGTCTGGAGGCGCACTGGACCGCCCGGCATCACTCACAAGCTGATAGACAAAGACGCTCAGACCCCGGCTCGCGACGAGCGCGGGCTCGAGGTTTCGCAAGGCCCCTGCCGCCGCGTTACGGGGATTGACAAACGGCGCCTCGCCGTCCTTCTCCCGTTGCGCGTTGCTTCGGTCGAAGGCTTTTCTTGGTAGGAAGACTTCCCCGCGGACCTCGAAACGGCTGTTGCCGGCCCGCGCGGGCAAAGCATGACCGTCCGACCAGCGTCGCTCGCTCAGATCACCGCGTGGCCCCCTCCGCACACGCAAGGGAATGGCGCGTATTGTGCGAAGGTTTGAGGTGACATCTTCCCCGCGCGTGCCGTCGCCCCGAGTGGTACCACGAACCAGCAGCCCGTCGCCGTAGGTCAGTGCGACACCCACGCCGTCGATCTTCAGCTCCGCAACGTAGTCGATGACCAGTCCCTCGTCGGCTCCCAGCCCCCGTCGCACGCGATCGTCGAACGCGCGCAATTCGTCGTCCGAGTACGCGTTGTCGAGACTCAACATGGGCTCTGCGTGCTCAACTGTCGAAAACCCCGACGCCACACGTCCGCCCACGCGCTGCGTTGGAGAATCGGCTGTGGTGAAATCCGGATGCGCCGCCTCAAGCTCGGCCAACTCCCTCATGAGGGCGTCGAACTCGCCGTCGGCGATCTCTGGTGCGTCGAGGACGTAGTAGCGTTCTTCGTGGTGGCGAATGAGGACGCGCAGATTCTGGATCCTGTCGGCAGGCGTCATGGGGTTCGTCTTACGTCAGGCGTGGACCACGCGCCGCCCATTAGCGATCGCGGGCCAGGACGTAGTCAGGTAGAAAACTCAGCGCGTCGCGCTCAGGGCCAGAAGGGAACGCGTCGAGCGCGCGCTTGGCGCGCTCGACAAATTCCGAGGCCGCGCGGCGAGCGTACTCGATGGACCTGGCCTGATTGAGCATCGATTGCAGCTCTCTCGACTCGTCGAGAGAGGCGTCGCGGTCGCGCACGATCTTGCGAATCAAGGCATCCGCGGGACCATCACCACGGCCGAGCAGATGGATGACGGGTAGCGTCATCTTGCCCTCGCGCAAGTCACCGCCAACCGGTTTGCCCAGCGCCCCTTGCTCGCCCGTGAAATCAAGCAGGTCGTCGACGAGCTGAAAGGCCATTCCGATGTTGAAACCGTAGTCCCACAGCGCGTCCTGCTGAACCGCTGTGGTCGAGCCGATCATCCCGCCAATCTTGGCGGATCCCGCAAAGAGGTACGCAGTCTTGCGGCGCACGATGTCAAAGTGCTCCTCCTCGGACAGATCAACGACGCCGTTCTTCGTCAACTGGTAGATCTCGCCCTCCACGATTCGCAGGGTCACGTCGCACAGCAACCGGACAACGTCCAGGTTGTCGTGCGTTAACGCCAAGGACATCGATTTGAGGTAGAGAAAATCACCGAAGAGCACGGTGAGGTGGTTACCCCAGCGGGTGTGCGCCGCCTCCCGTCCCCGCCGCAACTCAGACTCGTCGATGATGTCGTCGTGTACGAGCGTCGCGGTGTGGATGAACTCGATCACCGAGGCGTACAACACGGCCCCCTCGCCGGTATAGCCAGCCATGCGGGCAGCCATCAGCAGTACCGCCGGCCGGATGCGCTTACCTCCACTGTCCTTGACGTAATTGCCGATGGTGGGAATTACATCCACCTGCGACTGCACATGGCGGGCGAACTCGCGCTCGACTTCGCGCAAGTCGTCACGAATCGGCTCGAGCACCTGTGCGAGTGCGGACGGGGAATGTTTCTGCGCGGTGGGGTTCACGCGGGGTGATCAGACCACATCCACGCGCGGGGTGTCAACGCGGGCGCCGGGCTAATTCGTGTCGGGAGTAGTAGTTACGGTCCGAACAGTCGATCAAAGTTCTCCTGTGCCGCTTGACCGACGGCGTCTGCTGTTGTCTCGCGTAGACGGCCAACGGCCTCGGCGACCCGAACGACGTTCGCCGGCTCGTTTCGCGTGCCCCTATGGGGCACAGGCGCGAGAAACGGGCTGTCGGTCTCGATCAGTAGGCGGTCCAGCGGCACCATCTTCGCAACCTCATGCAATTCCGCCGCACGGGGAAACGTCACGATACCGGACAGCGAAATATAAAACCCTGCGTCAAGCACCTGGCGCGCCATGGCACGGTCACCCGTGAAACAGTGGAACACGCCGCCCACCTCCGCGGCCGACTCCTCCGCCAGAATACGGAAGGTATCCTCGGTCGCCTCCCGCGTATGGAGCACGATGGGAAGGCTCAGGCGTTTCGCCAGGCCGATCTGCTCGCGGAACACACGTTGCTGCACATCACGCGGCGAGAGGTCGTAGTGGTAATCGAGGCCGATTTCGCCAACGGCTCGGGCCAGCGTCTCGCCGCACAGCCGGTCTTCGGCGAGCCGCGCCGCCTGGCCAGGCTCTCCTCCGCCCGTGCTGGCCGTATGAGGATGTACGCCGAATGCCAGCCGCACACCGGGCCAGAGCGCACTGACCTCGTGCGCGCGGGCACACTCTCTCTCGTCGTCGGCCGCGATGATCACAAGCGAACCGGAGAGGCCCGCCGCCACGGCGCGCTGGATCACGTCCGCCAGATCGCTGTCAAACTCCTGGCCCGCGATATGGCAGTGGCTGTCAATCACGATGACGCTCGCGATACATCGCAGCCACAACGCCGGACGGTCTGACCGCGGTGTCTGGCCACGGCCCGCTACCGGACCCGGGTGCCTGGAGGGATCGATGGATCGCAGGCGATGAGCGTCGGCGGCTGCCCCTCCGGTCCTGCCGCGAGCACCATGCCCTGCGACTCGACACCCATCAGCTTTGCCGACCGCAGGTTGGCGACAATGACGACCGTCCGTCCAACGAGTTGCTCGGGCTGGTACGCCCCGGCGATACCTGCGACGATGGTTCGATGCTCGGTACCAGCATCGACGGTCACCTTCAGCAGCTTCTTCGACTTCGGTACCGCTTCTGCCGTAAGCACCTTCGCCACGCGCAGTTCGACGCGCATGAAGTCCTCGTAGGAAATGCGACTGTCTTCGGCAGGTGTTGTCGCAGGCACAGCTGGCGCGCCGGGTGTGCCGGGTGTGCCGAGTGTGCCGGCGGGGGTCTCTTCCACGCTCATCTCCATTTTCTGGCTGGGCCGCTTTGTCGCGCCAGCCACGTTCACGTCGTTGCTCTTCGACGCTTCCACCCGAGGCCACAGCGGTGCGCCTTTGGTGATGTGTCTCACGTCAGTCCCCCGCCATGCGCCATCCTGATCCAGGCGCAACGCGTCCGGCATCGTTGTCTCGCCAACGCGCCGCAGAATCTCGGCCGCCGACCCTGGCATGATGGGCCGCAGCAGCACGGCAGCGATGCGCACGGCTTCGGCGACCTCGAAGAGCACCTCGTCGAGACGGCCCGCATCGCCCGCCTGCTTCGCCAACGCCCACGGGGCCGTCTCCGCGATGAACTCATTGGAGGCGTCAACGATCTGAAAGGCCGCCGCCGCGCCGTCATGCAGCGCGAAGCCGTCCATGGAGACCCGGTACCGCGCGAGCGCCGCGTCGGCCACCTGGGCCAGCCGCCCCCCCCCGCCGGCCGCGACGAGGCGCGACCCTCGGTACTTCTCAGCCATGGCTGCCAGCCGGCTGACGAGATTGCCGAGGTTGTTGGCCAGGTCGACGTTGTAACGCTCCTCGTAGCGCTCCCACGTGAAGTCGCCATCCCCACCGTATGCGATTTCCTTTACGAGGTACAGACGCAGCGGATCGGGTCCGAACCTGTGCGCCACGTCGGTGGGATCGAGGCTGGTACCGAGCGATTTACTCATGCGCTGGCCGCCAAAGTTCACCCACCCGTGTCCATACACCTGCGCCGGCAGTGCGATGCCGGCACTCATCAGCATCGCTGGCCACACCACGGCGTGGAAACGTGTGATGTCCTTGCCGACAACATGCAGGTCGGCCGGCCAACAGGCATCGAATCTCGAAGGATCAGTGCCGTAACCGACGGCCGCCGCGTAGTTGATCAGGGCATCGAACCAGACGTACACGGTGTTGTCCGGCGCAAATGGTAGGGGAATCCCCCAGGACTGCCCGGCCCGGCTCACGGAAATGTCCTCGAGGCCGCCTTCCAGCAGCCTCAGAAGCTCGTTGCGCCGCGCCTCTGGCTGCAGAAATGTCGGGTGTGCATGAAAATGTTCCAGAAGCGCGTCTCGGTACTTCGACAGTCGGAAGAAGTAGTTCTTTTCCCGAATCCACTCAGGCGTCTGCGTGGCATGAAGCGGACATGCACCGCCGACCAGATCGCGTTCCTGTTTGAACGCTTCGCACGACACGCAGTACCACCCTTCGTACTGCCCTTCATAGATGTCGCCCTTGTCGAAACACCGCTGCGCCAGGCGCTGCACCGCAGCCTTGTGTCGGGGTTCGGTCGTCCGGATAAAGTCGTCGAACGAAATATCGAGCTGCGTCCAGACGGCACGAAACTCACGTTCCATCTGATCGCAGTACTCGAGCGGTTCGAGACCACGCTCATGCGCACGCTTGTACACGTTCTGCGAATGTTCATCGTTGCCCATGAGAAAATGCGTGTCGAAGCCGGACAGGCGCTTGTAGCGGGCAATGACGTCGGCCGTGATCTTTTCGTACGCGTTGCCAAGGTGTGGTCGGTTATTCACGTAGTCGATAGCCGTGGTCAGGTAGAAGCGCACCCTACGAGCTCCGATCCAGATACGCCTTGACGGCAGCTGCCTGCACGTCCTTGACTGGCCTGCTGTGTACCGCGGCAACGCGCGCACAATCCTCAAACTCTGGCGACGCATTCATCAGCTCGCCATGTCGCCGCGCAATCTTGACACGGACGGGACCGAACGGGGTCTCGACCACGAGACTCTCCCGTTCGAGGCATTCTCGGTCCATCTCGCTATGCCGGACGCCGATCGTCGTCGTCTCCCGAAACACCAATGCCGTCAGCCGCTCGCGGGCAACGGGTGGCGCGATGATCGAGAGTAGTGTTCCGGGGCGATTCTTCTTCATCTGGATCGACGTGTAGTAGACGTCCAGCGCTCCGTCCGCCAGCAGCCGACTCATCAGTGTGCCGAAGATTTGAGGGTTCATGTCGTCGATCTCGGCCTCTATCACCACAACGCGATGCACAGGTGACGACTCGTCGCTTTCGCCGATGAGCACTCGTAACACGTTGGGCGTGTCCTGCGGATCTCGGGTGCCGGCGCCGTAGCCGACGTGTGCCAGCCGCATGGGCGGGAGCGGGCCGAAACTGTCCGCGTACGCGGTGATCAGGAGAGCCCCGGTCGGCGTTACCAGCTCGCCGTGCTGCGGTCCCGAGTATATTGGGGCACCCCGCAGCAGGCGCGCCGTCGCCGGCGCAGGCACCGGATAGAGGCCGTGCGCGGACCCAATAGTGCCACTGCCGACATTCAGCGGGGACGCGACGATGCGATCGACACCGAGCGCCTCGAGTGCGTACACGGTGCCGACAATATCAATGATCGAGTCGAGTGCACCGACCTCGTGAAGATGCACCTTGTCGGCTGGGGTGCCGTGTATGGCCGCCTCCGCATCAGCAAGCTGTGCATAGAGCGCCCGGGCACGCTGCTTCGCCGGCGCTGACAGCGCAGCCCCTTCGATGAGACGAACAATCTCCGCGAGGGTACGGTGCTCGCCATGGCCATGCTGGTGCTCGTGATCGTGGGTATGGTCTGGCGACGGCCCTTCCCCCCGTACCCGCAACTTGATCGCGCTCACGCCAGCCCGGGTCACGCGCTCCGTCCAGACAACTTCGCGATCAAGCGTGAGGCTCCCAAGCGCATCCCGAAGGCCGTCAAGCGGCAGGCCTGCGTCGAGCAGTGCGCCCAGAATCATGTCGCCGGCGGCGCCAGAGAAGCAGTCGAAGTAGAGGAGGGTCACCCGCCGATCATTTTATCCTGGGTCATCCAGGTAACGGCAGACGCCCAGACTCGACGAGTGAGAAGTAGCGCTGATCGGCAAGGATCACATGATCGACCACGTCGATCCCCATAATGTCCCCGGCGCTGACCATGCGTGCGGTCAGTGCCAGATCGTCGGGACTCGGTGTCGGATCGCCTGACGGATGATTATGAAACAGCACAACAGCCGCGGCAGATGCGGCAGATGCCTCCCGAAACACTTCCCGTGGATGCACGATCGTCGAGTCGAGCGATCCCACCGACAGGATCCGAACCCTGATGACCCGGTGCTTGGTGTCGAGCATGACGATCCCAAACTGCTCGACGGCGCAGGTGCCGTACTGCGGGAGTAGAAAAGTTGCGAGCTGACGCGGGGTTGAGAGCCGCGGGCGGTCAGCCACTCCACGCACGAGGGTCCGCCGACCCAACTCAACAGCCGCGACGATTTGGGCGGCCTTGGCCGGGCCGACACCCTCGAGATGTCGTAAGCCGTCGACGCCAACACGTGGCAGTCCGTGTAGGCCCCCCGCACTGGCGATCAGGCGGTTCGCCAGTGCCAACGCACCGGCCTCTCGTGAGCCGCTCCCGAGGACGAGTGCCACGAGCTCATTGTCGCCAAGACCGTGGGCGCCGAGGCGCTCCAGCTTTTCGCGTGGCCGATCCTGTGGTGCCACATCTTTCATCGACGTTATACTCACTCCCCAATGGGTCTGCGGAAATCCGCTTCAACGTGTCTACTGCTGGTCCTGCTCGCTTCCGGATGTGCGGAGCCGCCGAACAAGGAGATAGATCAAGCTCAGGGCGCCATCGACGCCGCGCAGGCGGCCGGCGCCGACAGGTACGCAATAAGCGAGTACTCAGCGGCGACCGACGCACTCAAGAACGCAAACACTGCGGCGGCCGCCAGTGACCACCGGCTCGCGCTGAGCTACGCACTCGAGAGTTGGGAGCACGCTCAGAACGCGGCAAGAAACGCCGCCGACGCTAAAGCGCGTGTGCGCGTGGACGTGGACCACGCCTCGACCGAGCTGGCTGCGCTCATCGTCGAAGGTCGCACCCTCCTGGATACCGCATCGCGCGCCGGCGTACCCCAGACTCGACTCGCCCTGCCAGCCTCAGAGCTGACCGCCGCGGCGTCTCATCTGCAAGAAGCGGGCGAGGCTGTGGATAGGGGGGACTATTTGGGTGCCAGCGCGGCGTTGGAGGACGTTCGGGGGCAACTCGATGATGCCATTGCCAGCATCAGTGACGCTCATCCGGCACAGCCGTCGGGCCCTTAACCGCTCGTGGTGGAAGTCTGGCGTTGCACCGAGACGCGCGAAGCGCCTCGCGCGAATGCTGCTCGGTCGTGGCACACCTGCCAAATCCGCGCTCGCGGCCAAGGCGCGACGATCGAGAATACCTCCTGCATTTGACGGAGGAACAACGCAGGCTCCGAGCATGCATCGCTCGTCGAATACCACCTGACTTCCTCCGCGAGTCGCTAGTGCAGATGTCACTTCTGTCTAGGAGGCAGTCGAGGCGGTCCCGCTGGTAGGACTGGACTGCCTGCGGTTCCTCGGGAGCTACGCGCTCGTGAACTTCGCGCTAGGCGTCAGCCCAGCCGGGCCAGCAACGGCGAGGATCGGCTTCCCGTGGCCGCGAAGGTCGTGGTTGGCGGGCAGGGCGGCATTAGTACGCTAGCCAGTCTCCTTCCAGGACTAACTCGGCCCAGCCTGTCAGATAGACGCCGTCGTCTCGCCATTCGACTCGTTGTGTGCCGCCAGGCGCGATAACGTCCATCGACCGGGCGGCGCCACCGTGCGCAGCGGCTGCGACCGCTGATGCAGACGCGCCCGTGCCCGACGACGTGGTTGGGCCGACCCCGCGCTCCCAGATCAGGATGCGGACCCGATCAGGCGCCTCAACCTGCGCAAACTCAACGTTCGTGCCCGCCGGGAAGATCGGATGCATGGCGAGCGCAGGTCCAAGCTGGTTGAACCGGGCCGGCTCCGGGAGCGGACCGAGCACGACGCACTGGGGGTTGCCGAGGCGAAGGACCGACGCGGTCAGTGACTCGCTCTCAACGGCAATGGCGACCTGACGCAACTCTTCGGGTGGCCCCAGCGCGGCGCGAAATGTGTAGCGCACCCCCTCGTGCCCGAGCAGCTCCAACGTTTTCGGCCCTGCGCCGGTGTCTACAGCGACGACGGCGCCGGGGTCCAGTCTCTGCTTGCGTGCCACGAGCGCAGCAAGGCAGCGCAGCCCATTCCCCGACAGCTCCGAGCCCCCTCCGTCCGCATTGAAAAGGCGCATGGTCGCACCGTGGGCATGCTCGGTGAAGAAGATCAGGCCATCCGCCCCGAAACCGGAATGCCGATCGCACAACCTGCGCACCACTGTCGCAGGGTCGTCGCCGATCGCGCCGCGGCCTGTTGCGTCCCCTTCGACCAGTAGAAAATCGTTACCGTAGGCGTGCGCCTTGGTAACAGGCCCCACTTAGGAGTCCGTGGTGCCAGTCCGGCGTCGCACCGAAACGAGCGAGACGCCTCGTGCGGATTCCGCTCGGTCGTGGCACGTCAGCGGAATCCGCGCTCGCGAGCATGACGCGACGACCGAGAATACTGGCGGTAATTGAGGGAGAAGCAACGCAGACCGCAGGGGTGCATTGCTCGTCGAATGCCGCTGGATGTCCACCACGGACTGTTAGGGGACCTGAAAAGCGTGGAAGACGTAGGTGAAGCCAGCGGATACGCCGAAACCGGGATCCCGCGGGGTGAGCCCTACCAAGATCGCGGTGTCAGCTCGCACCGGTCCCAAGGTGTACCGACTGCCGAAGCGCAACATGCCGCGAGTATCGGTACCGGGTGGTGGCTCGCCAGAACGGGTGCTCAGATGACCCGTGACCTCGCCGACAACTTCTGCCGACTGACTGATCGCTCGCGAGAAGGAAATACCGTAGGTCAAGACGTCGTTCTGCCGATCGCCACGCGTCGGGTCACCGAGAATTCCGATACCAAGGTTTGTGACGATGCGTACGGATTCAACAGTCTTGGCCAGCAACAAGGAGGCAAAAAAATCGGTTGTGTCGAGACCCAGTCCGCTCTCGTTGGATGCGTTGGGCAGCTTGGTGGCAAAGCGAAAGGCAAGCCCAGGCCGCGACGCGCCCTCCGACATCAACCGTACCTTGGTCCCGACCACCAGATCCTCGACGCTCGATGTCCTGTCTCCATCCGCTGTCAACAATCCTGTCAGAGGCGCCGGAAAGCGGCGCATGATCGACAGCCGGTTGTAGAAGCCGCCGTCGAACTGAATCTCGGCGATGGAGCTGATGCCGATGCTCACGCCAACCAGCGGAGCGCGCAACAGATTTCCCTCCAGACCTGACACGGGGTACACCGCGTCCCTCACATAGTCGATGCCGGTTTCCAGCAGCACCTGACCCGCTCCCACCGTTTCCGGATCCTCGGTGACGAGAGGACGCTGCTGTGCCAGCACAGGATAGGCCCACAAGGCACACACCAAGGCGGCAGCGGCAGTCTTGAGAACACGATGACCCTTGCTCGATGTATCGATGTCTCGGGCGTACTGTGACCTGGACGCTTTCAGCATTGGATGTACTCAGAACTGTCGCGCACTGTCGATCAAAATGGTGACCGGTCCATCGTTGACGAGCTCGACGCGCATCGTGGCCTGAAACTCGCCGGTGGCTACCGGCAGCCGCGCTCGCCGCAATTCTCTCACGAGATCCAGGTAGATCGCACGAGCGTTTGTTGGCGACGCCGCCGCGTCAAACGATGGTCGCCTTCCTTTCCTGATATCTCCGTACAGCGTGAACTGCGACACGACGAGAATCGAACCCTCAACATCGACCACCGACCGGTGCAGATGTTGACCATCCTCGTCGTCAAAGAGACGCACATCCCGTATCTTACCGGCCACGTACTGCACATCATGGGGACCATCGTCGCGCCCGATCGCGACGAGCACGAGGAGGCCGTGTCCGATCTCACCGATGACGCGCTCGCCGACATGCACGCGCGCCTCGGTCACCCGCTGCACGACGGCACGCATGTCAGTGCCTGATCTGAATCAGGCTGTGAGACGTGCCCTCGTCTTCGTCGCGCAGTGCGACGCTATCCCGCAGTTCACCGCTCGGATTCAGTCGACGGTCGAGGAGGTGTCGCGTCTTCACGTTGCTGAGTGCTTTCAGCATCGACTGCTTGACGCCAGGATGCTCCTGCTCCAGGTCGAAGATGAGCCGCTTGGCGCGCTGCCGCTGCAGACTCAGATCTCCGCACGCCGGGCAGCAGCAACCGATGATCGGGAGCTCGCACTCCCTGGCGTAGAGCCGCGCCTCGTCCTCACTCACGTAGACGAGCGGCCGAATCACCACGTGTTCGCCGTTATCGGACACGAGTCGGGCGGGCATTGCTCGAAGCGCACCTCCGAAAAACAGGCTCAGCAGGAGTGTCTCGATAAAATCGTCCATGTGGTGGCCCAGCGCGATTTTGGTCGCGCCCATCTGATCGGCGAGGCGGTACAGCACACCGCGCCGAATTCGCGCGCACAGGGAGCAGGGGGTAGCGCTGGATTCAAGCACATCGTCGATCACCTCACCGATCGACGTGTGCTCGATGTGCAGTTCCCATCCGCGATCGTGACAGGTCTTCGCGATGAGATCGTGTCGAAAGTCCTTGTAGCCCGAGTCAACCGTCACCGCGACCAGCGAGAAGTTGATGGGGGCGCGACGTTGTAGCTGATCGAGCGTCTGCATCAGCGCCCAGCTATCCTTGCCTCCCGACAAGCCCACCATGACGCGGTCACCGTCCTCAATCAAGTTGAAGTCGACAATGGCCTTGGTGGTCTTTTTGGCCACGCGGGTTTCCAGGGGGCTCTTGTACGCCATCGCTTACGAGTCTAACTCGCTCCCTGGCTCCCTCTTTCGCGGCTTGCTGGCGATTCCTCCACCTGGCCGCGCTCGCACAGCTGACGAACGTCATAGAGCCGAGGCATTCGTCTCATAGGATCGGCCGCCTGTCTCGTCAGGCGGCGCATCTGGATAATGTCTCGTAGGACTCCGAAGGTTCGCGACAATCCGTACTTGGATTGACCAAACTGCCGCACGCGATGATTGACCACCACCTCTGTCACCCGCCCGCCGAACTGGCTGGCAAGCGCTGGTAGGTACCGGTGCATGCCCGGGGCCAGAGTCAGTGGCTTGACGACCTCAGCTCGAAAGACTTTCAGCGAGCACCCACTGTCATGGAGCCAGCTGCCAGTGACCAGGCCGAGCAACCAATTGGCCACCACCGAGGGTACGTGTCTCGTGAGCAGTGCGTCCTTCCGGTCCTTGCGCCATCCGCAGACGATATCGTAGTCACGGGCCAACGACAGCAGCCGCGGTATGTCCGCGGGGTCGTTCTGTAGATCGCCGTCGGATGTCACGATCAGGCGACCACGCGCGTGGTCGAACCCCGCGGCGAGCGCCGCCGTCTGGCCGAAGTTGCGAGTGAACTGGATAACGCGTACGTGTGGATCCTGTGAGCACAGCCCCATCAGAAGACTCGAGGTGTCGTCCTCGCTGCCATCGTCCACGAGAATCAGCTCGTATCGAACGTCAAGCGGTGCCAGTGCCGCAGTGACTTCTTCGTGAAGCAGTAACACATTTGGCGCCTCGTCACGAAGCGGAATGACAACTGAGACTTCCGGGGGCTCCATCAGATTCTCTCCGGTGGGTCCGACGGCGGACCCCGATTTAGCTTCGGCTGCCGCTGAACCACCACCACCCGATCGCCGTGACAACGATGAGGCCGACGAGTCCAAGCGCCACGTCCCGACCACGCGTACGCATCAGCTCAATGGCGACATCGCCGTACCAGACGGCGAGTAGGCCGAGACAGGTGTAACGCGCCCCGCGAGCTAACGCGACCGCCGCGACGAATTTTCCCTGGGGTACGTTAGCGACGCCGGCCATCAGTACAAACAGCTTGAACGGCGCCGGAGGCGGCAGCAGCGCCGGCACGACCAACGCGAGAATCCCGTGGCGGCGGTAGAGAGCCAGCGCACGCTCGGAGTGGCCTGCCCGAAGCCGCTTGCGCAGAAACGTGTCGCCACCCTTTTTCGCCAGACAGAAAATGGTGTAGCAGCCCGCGACCGAACCCAGCGTGGCCATCGCCGCGTAGTACAGCATTCACGCCTTGTTCTGCGTCACCATCAGCACGACCAGAATGTCGTTGATTTGTGGCAGCGAGGCGAAGGAGGAATCAAGGAAAGCGATCGTGAAGAGTCCCGGCCCCCCGATGGCCGCCGCAAACCCGTATATCCACGCTGTAAACGACTTCATGGACCGTCAGGAACCGACTCGTTGTCGATCACGCGCTCGGGCGCGGGTGCGGCCCGGCGGCCCGGCAATCCCGAATCACCATCAACATGGCTTCGTGTACTCGGCCGTTGGAGGCCACCAGTTGCCCAGCGGCGATCTCAAAGGGCGAGCCATCTGTTCCGGTGATACGACCTCCTGCCTCCTCGACGATCAATGCGCCGGCGCACACATCCCACGGCTTGAGGTGTTGCTCCCAGAATCCCTCGAAGCGACCTGCCGCGACGTAACAGAGGTCAAGAGCGGCCGATCCAAGACGGCGCACGGCCTGCGCACGGCCCAGAAAGGATCCAAAGAGTGCGACAAGATCGCCGGCATCCTGAGCCACGTCGTATGGGAATCCGGTGACGAGCAGCGAGTCTCTGAGCCCGTCGGTATCTGAGACCGCCAACCGCGCCCCGTTCAGGTAGGCACCCTGACCGCGCTCAGCCGTGAACAACTCCCGACGAGTCGGATCATAGATGGCGCCAACGTCTGTGCGGCCGTCAACCTCAAGGCCGAGGGATGAACAGAACACGGGCAGACCGTGCGCGTAGTTCGTCGTGCCGTCGAGTGGATCGAATACCCAGCGCCACCGCGAGGCCTGGGCGGATGGGGATCCGCCGCCGAGTTCCTCGGCCAAGATATCGTGATCGGGAAAGCGCTCTGCAAGCACGTCACGGCACATGTGCTCACACTCCAAATCAACCTCTGTCACGAGGTCGTTTTCAGCCTTCTTGGAGATCCGAAAACCTGACTCCCGTCGCCGGAGCTGTATGTCGCCGGCACGAGTGACGATCTCGACGGCCGTGGCGAGGAAGGCTGAATCCGGCAACTAGCGGCCCGTCCTCGTCATGGGTGACGTGGATTTCGACGCGCGGCGCCTCGCGAGGATTCGGCTCGCTCGTTGCGCCCAGCAGAATACGCGGCGGCGGACCAGACGCGACGACTGAGCATATTGGCTATCTGCGAGGGAGGCGCCACGCCGGCAGATGGGATACCCCGCCCGAAAGGATCTCTAGAATGACGAAGGCGGGCCACTAGCTACGCCTGCAGGGGCTGCGCATGTTTGACCATCAGTATCTCCATGCCGCCCTCGGGAGCACGTCGCAGAGTAAGTTCGTCCATGAAGCTGCGAATGAGAAAGATGCCTCGCCCATCCCGCTTGAGAAGATTCTCCGGCGCGCAGCAATCTGGCAGGCGATCCGGATCGAAGCCCATCCCTTCGTCGCGCACACGAATCGCGATACCGGGATTACCGCTGTCGTCGAGTCGTGTGAACTCGATGTGTACCCGCTTGCCCTCATCATAATTATTGCCGTGCGTGATGGCGTTAATCACCGACTCGCGGACCGCAACGTCGACCCAGTGCATGGCCTCATCGCCGAGCCCGGCGGCACGGCCGAGGCGGTCACTAACGGCCTGGACAAGATCGAGCATGTCCAGGGAGCTGCCGACGTCGAGGCGAACGGGGCTACCGTTGGTCATTGACTGGCGGGAATTCCTACACACGATTATAGGGCGCCAATCTGAAAATGTTGTAATGGCCGCATCAAACGATCGCTGGACGTCGATGTGTTGACAGCGTGGAAGTTGCTATAGTCGTTCGATGCTGGCCAAGGCTCTGGTCGTCACGCCTGCCCGGCGCGTGCATGGTCGGGTGCGGCCGCCTGGCGACAAATCGATCTCGCACCGCTACGCGATGATGGCGGCCATTGCCGACGGTGTCTCAACGCTCCGCGGGTACTCCACCGGTGAAGACTGCGCGTCAACGCTCCGCTGTCTGCGTGGACTCGGCGTGGGAATCGACGACACTGGCCGAGAACCTGTCGCCGGCGCCGACATCAGCATCACGGGAGTCGGCATCCGCGGCTTGCAAGCGCCGGCTGGCGTACTCGACGCCGGGAATTCAGGCAGTACCATGCGCATGCTG
>Ga0115002_10003712_pt1 | contig 18883 bp, 16 predicted proteins | sample ArcticOcean_MG_C_8_FD_89576 | JGI IMG/M metagenome (GOLD analysis project Ga0115002, IMG submission 89576) | Marine microbial communities from western Arctic Ocean - ArcticOcean_MG_CB11_86 | ecosystem: Environmental > Aquatic > Marine > Oceanic | place: Arctic Ocean: Canada Basin | collected... | reverse complement strand
GACCGCGGGAAATCTCGTACGTGTAACCGCGGACAAAGCCCCGGTCTTTGTCGGTCTCATAAAACTGCTGACTCCAGATGCAGTTGCCCGGACCCTTATAGCCATCGGTTGCCTCCGGAAAGATGCCCGACATCGAGGCGTAGGGATGAAACATCAGATTCTTGCCAACAAGGCCGCTGCTGTTGGCGAGGCCGTCCGGGTGCTGCTCACACGCAGAGTTGAGCAGCAATCGCGGCGTACCCACACCATTGCACGCAACAATGACAACATGAGCCTCAATATGATGAAGCTCGCCATCTTCATCGTAGTACTCAGCGCCCGACGCCATCCCTTCACTATCAACCGTTATCTTTCGCACCCGGCAACGGGTACGTAGCTCCACTCCCATACGGATGGCAGGCGGCCAGTACGTGATGTCACTGCTCGCTTTGGCGCCCTGGGCGCAGCCAATCGTACATGCGCCCAGGTTGATACATCCCGTACGCCCCTCGTAGTCGGTCGAGGCAATTGCACTGTCCGACGGCCACCAGTGCCAACCCATCTCGTTGAATCCCTTGCCAAGCATCGCACCTGACTTGCCGAGTGGCAGCGGCGGCATCACCGACTGCTTTGGTGGATAGGCCGGATCTCCGGAGAGACCCGATACGCCTGTCATGCGGTCATTTTCGTTGTAGTAGGGCTCCAGTTCTTCGTAGTTGATAGGCCAGTCCTCGCCCACACCATCGAGCGTATTGGTCCGGAAGTCCGACGGATGGAAACGCGGGTAGTGCCCGGCGTAGAGGATGGTGCCGCCACCAACGCCGTTGAAATTGGCGACATTGATGGGCGAGTCGTCTTCGTTGATGGGGTAATCGGTGACCCGCTTGCGCCGGTTGGGGCTGATGCTGAAGTCGCCGAACGGGCGCGACTCCCAATCCCGTTCACTCGACGGGTACTCGGCCGGATTCATCCACTCGCCCTGCTCCAGGCACACGATGCGCATGCGCGTGTCGGCCAGATTCCATGCGATTGCTCCACCTGACGCGCCAGCGCCAATGATCAAGACATCAACGGGTTGTTCAGACATCTGACGACTCGACTGAAAGGGGCTGACGAGAATAGGCCCTCGCCCGGACACGCGCAACGCGCACCCAAAACCGGTATATTTCCTGCGTTTTTTCAATTCAGTTCTTCGAACCACTGTCAGTTCTCTTTTGAACCACTACAGGAACCGTTATGGAATTTGGCGCGCAGGTCGGTTGCTACCGCAACACGTGGGACAACATCCGCGATTCAATCGAGATCATGGAGAACGGCAGCTGGAACAGCGCGTGGTTTGCTGACCATTACATTCCACCACCCGGGCGCAAGGAAGAAGAACACCTGACAGCGCACGAGGGCTTCACCGTACTCGCCGCCGTCGCCGACTTCACCAAGCGACTGAAACTGGGCCACATGGTCCTCGGCAACACGTACCGCAACCCTGGGCTCACGGCCAAGATGGCTGGCACTGTCGACGCCATCTCTCACGGCCGCTTCTGCCTTGCCATCGGCGCCGCCTGGTTCAAGCGCGAGCACGAAGCCTACGGCTGGGACTTCCCGCCAATGAAGGAGCGACAGGACCGGCTCGAAGAAGCGTGCGATCTGTTGCGACAACTGTTCCGTGCAAGCGCACCGGTTACCTTCAAGGGCAAGTACTACACCATCGATGATGCGCCGCTCTCGCCCGGCTCTTACGACGCGCCGATTCCCATTATGGTCGGCGGCACCGGTCCAAAGCGGACACTCCGGACGCTCGCCATGTATGGCGACGTCATGAACCTGGATGGTTGGGCCGGCGGTCCGATGACCTCAGCGTACCTGCACGAGAAAGTGGCGATCGTCGAAGCGCATTGCGAAAAGGTGGGGCGCGATCCGTCAGAGATCAAGACGACTGTGCTCATGCCAACGCTCGTGACCGATGACAAGGCTGCTGCGGATGCATTCATGCAAGGCCGGCGCCTTGGCTCAGGCACGGCCGCCGGGCCGAAAAATTACGTTATCGATCGCATCGGCGAAATCATGGAAGCAGGTGCCACCGAGATTATGATCGGTGGACTCGATACGACAACGCCCGAGATCTTCGACGAAGTCGACAGCGAGATTCTCTCCGCTTTCAGGTAGCAGGCCGTTCATTGTGAGGATGCACCCGATCATCGTCCTCACGTCGTGAATCACCTGTACGCGGGGTAATCCGCCTCGCGCGTATTCTCGCGACTGATCTTATCGTTGAGCGTCCAGAAGTCGTAGATTATGCCGATCAGGAAAAAACCGCAGGTGAAGAGGTAAATCAACGCCGTCCCCCACTTGCCCATGTAGAAGCGGTGGACGCCGAAGATTCCAAGACAAACGAAAAGCAACCAGGCAACGCTGTAGTTGATGTGGCCCGGCGTGAAGACCTGATCCGCTTCATAGTCGAGCTTTGGCATCAGGATCAGATCCACCAGCCAACCGATCAGAAAGAGTCCAAACGTAAAGAAGTAGATGGTGCCGCTGATCGGCCGCCCGTAGTAAAAACGGTGTGCGCCCAGGAATCCGAAGATCCACAAGATGTAGCCGATTGCCAAACTGTGGGTATCTCGCGGCATGTTGACTCCATCTCGTGTTCGTGACTCGTACCCTGCAAAGAGTGGACCGGGACCCACCAAGTTCCCCGAAGAGGGAGCTTTGCTGTGGCTCCGAATCTAACTTGATAGACTCGACTGCGGTCAAAAGCGGCACATTGTGGCGGAATCGACGTGGCCGAAGCTGGACACGCCGGCCTTACCGGACCTCCCCCGACTGGCGATCAAGGTCCGTCGCAGCGACCATGGCTGCTTTGCAAACCCGACCGGAGGACTCATGGCGCGACTCGGAGAAAGACCATGAAGCAAGATGACATCTCTAAAGTGGAGGACACTATGACGGAATTCAATGCGCGGCTGTGCGGTTGGTACACAGGTGAGCTGGGCGGCGAAGCGTTCTTCGACGCGATGGCTGCTGAAGCGGGTAATGACGCCGAGGCGTCGAAATGGCGGGTGCTGGCGCAGCTCGAACGCAGGATGGGAGAGCGGTTGGCGACTGCCTTGACGGCGCGCGGGGTTCAGCTTCCCGAGCCGCGAGAGCGACCGACCAGCCTGCTCGAGCAGGCTGCGACGTTGGCCGGCAAAGGGTGGCTGGGCATCATGACCGATCTCGAGGCACCAATCGCACGGTTCGTTGCCCAGATTCGGGACGAGGCGGCACAAGCACCCGACGATGCGCGCGCAATTGCGGCGGAGTACCTGGCCCATGAAGAAGCATTGCTGGACTTCCTGGCGGCGGAACTCGCGGGTGAAGGGACGCGCAGCACCGCGGCGGCGGATGCCCTCCTGGAGGCCTGGCGCTGAGTCGATGACCCGCTCGCCTGCTGGCCTGTGTCAGCCGTAGGTCTCTGTAGACAATTCAGCCGAGCCGGAGCGGTCGCTGGTCAGCGGCCGACCCATTGCGGCGGTCGTTTATCGACGAACGACCGGACGCCCTCGTGGAAATCCCGGCTGGCGTAAGCGCGCTCAATCAGGTCGCTGTCAGCCACCGCCTGCGACTCGATGATGCGCGAAAGCGCCTCCTTGGTTACCGCCATCGTGACGGGCGCGTGCCCCGCCAGTTGACTGCAGAAATCCGTGACGCGCTGTTCCAGAGCATCTGCCTCCACAATCTCGTGAACGTAGCCGCCACTGGTGAGTTCTTCGGCCGGGATCATCTCGGCCAGCAGCAGCATGCGCTTGACGAGAGGCATACCCAATGTTGATAACAGAACTCTGAGGTTGCCGGCAGAGAGGCAGTTGCCGAGTGTGCGGGCGATCGGCACGCCGAACCGGGCGCCGGGGGTCGAAAGGCGGAAGTCGCAGACGCTCGCAATCGCCATGCCGCCGCCGACTGCCCAGCCCTCAACCACAGCGACGGTCGGCATCGGCAGATTAGCGACAGCGCTGACATATTGGGCAATCCGCATCTCGTAATCGACGCCATCCGCACCCGTTTCGAAAGCCAGGAATTGGGCGATATCAGTTCCGGCGATGAAGGCCTTGCCGCCGGCGCCCCGCAACAGAACGACGCGCACATCGTCTCGTCCTGCGATTTCGGTACAGGCGTTTGCGAGGGTCTCGTACATCGCCCAGGTCATAGCGTTGCGTGATCCGGGTCGATCAAACGTGATCTTCGCGATCCCGTCCTCGATGACGAGTCGGACCGTCCCGTCATCTGACATTGATGTGGTGTTAGTCATTGTGTCCTTGGTTGGTTGCCGGGCCCGGGCATTCAGGGTGCTCGCAGGCTGCCGGACTCAGTCGTTCGCTGCGAACGTAGATGACATCATAAATTGACGGCTGCGGGTAGCCGCCCTCATGGCTTCAGTTGTTTGAGCGACGAACCTCGCCTACACGCCGGACTGCAAGCAGCGGGTATCCGAAACGTCCGGCGCAGGTGCAGAACACCCGATCCCTCGACGTTCGACTCGACGACAAGGGCGAGCGCACCTTCTTACGACTACGATCCCGACTACGACCACGATCCCGGCGGACTACTTGATTGGCGACAGACCTGTCATCCTTCTATCCACGGCCGCCTCCGCTTCGATCAAGAAATTGGTGACGGAATGGTCGATGCTACGCTCGTCCGCGCAATCGGGATGCCACAATGATCTCGTTGAAAGACATCGAATCCGCCTTTGACATCATCCGTCCGATGATGGGCGCGACCGCGCAATACCGCTGGCCGCTTCTCTGCAAAGCACTCGGTTGCGACGTGTGGGTCAAGCACGAGAACCACACGCCGACCGGGGCATTCAAGGTGCGCGGCGGGCTGACCTATCTGCACGAGCTGAGCCGATCCCCGACCCGACCGCAGGCACTCATCACTGCCACACGCGGTAACCATGGCCAGTCCATCCCTTACGCTGCCGCCCTGTACGGCATCCCCATCACGGTACTCGTTCCTGAGGGCAACAGCGTCGACAAGAATGCGGCGATGGCGGGTTGGGGCGCCACTGTCGAAACGTTTGGGAAGGATTTCGATGAAGCGCGCGTCGAAACCGAAGCACGCGCGTCGGCTTCCGCGGATCTGGACCTCGTCCCGTCATTTCATCCGCAGCTCGTCAGCGGCGTCGCCACCTACGCCCTTGAGCTCTTTCGCGGCGTTCCCGACCTGGACACCGTCTACGTGCCCATCGGCATGGGCTCGGGTGTCTGCGGCCTCATCGCCACCCGGGATGCCCTCGGCCTTGCCACGAAGATCGTGAGCGTCGTCTCCGCTCATGCAGACGCCGTCGCACAGTCCGTCGAAGCCGGCCGAATCGTCGAGACCAACGGCGCCGCGACCTTCGCGGACGGCATGGCATGTCGGGTACCCCATCCTGACGCGATAGAAATGATCCGGCGGGGTGCCGAACGGATCGTCCGGGTCACCGACGACGAGGTCGCTAACGCGGTGCGCCTGCTCTATCGGGCAACGCACAACGTGGCCGAGGGCGCCGGCGCCGCTGCGTGCGCGGCAGTTGCACAGGAGCATGAGCGGATGGCCGGAAAAAAGGTAGCCATCGTTCTGTCGGGCGGGAACATAGATTCGGAGTGGCTTGCGGAGATCCTGAGCGGGGGAACACCTCAAGTGGGGGACTGAGCCTCGGCGTTTGGAGGCTGGGGCCGGCGACCCCTACTTTTGGGATGTCACCCCTGAAACGTTTGCGCAAGCGCAACAACCTGGGCTATCGGCAGCACAGCAAACAGCCGCGTTGCAGCATTCGATGTCGGTGTGGTCCATCAAATGGGATGAAGCCGTACGGGCACATCCTTTATCCCCCGGATGAAATTGTTAGGCAACCGCTCAACGTCGCCCACAACTTCGATCTTATGAAATCGTTTCATGATCTCTTCCCACAACACGCGGAGCTGCAGTTCGGCGAGGCGGTTACCCATGCAGCGGTGCACACCGAACCCGAATGCCACGTGCGCCCTGGCATTAGGGCGATCAATGATCAATCTGTCCGGGTCCTCGAATAGGGTTTCGTCACGGTTTCCCGAGAGGTACCACATGACTACCTTGTCGCCTTTCCTGATTCGCTGACCACCAAGTTCGTAGTCGGCAAGTGCGGTCCGGCGCATGTGGATCACTGGCGTCTGCCAGCGGATGATCTCTGACACCATATTGGGTATGAGCCCCGGATTTTCGCGCAGCTTCTGGTATTCGTCGGGATATTGGTTGAGTGCCATGACACCGCCGCTGATGCTGTTTCGGGTAGTGTCGTTACCGCCGACGATCAGCAACATCAGGTTGCCGAGAAACTGCTCGGGGTTCTCGTTCATGTGCGCCGTCGTTTCGTTGTGCTGAAGCATGGAAATCAGGTCGAATTTCGGCGGCTGGCCGGCCTTCGACATCCATAGCTGATAGAACGCGCCAGCCGCCTCCATCAGCTCGTTATAACGCTTTTTCATGTCGATGCTGTCATCACCGGTTACCTCCGGCAGCGCCGTGGCAAGGTCCGACCAATAGACCAATTTACCTCGCTCCTCGTATGGAAAATCGAACAGGGTCGCCAACATCCTGGCTGTGAGTTCGATGGAAACTTCCTGCACCCAGTTGAATGTTTCACCGACGGGCAGATTTTCCAGAATATCGACAGCGCGTGCGCGAATCAGTGCTTCCATCTCACCGAGGTTGCTGGGTGCAACCGTGGGTGCAACCGCCATTCTCTGTGGCATGTGCTCGGGCTGATCCATGGTAATGAAGCTTTGTGCCTGTATCTCACCGTCTACAACCGGGGGATCGACGATGGCGATGCCACCGAAGTCGGAGGACGACGAGAAGACCCTGTCGTTGGTGTCCACTTCCTTGATCAACTTGTGACTGGAGACCGACCAGAAGGGGCCGTTCACACTGTCGGCGCGATAGTGAACCGGTGCTTCCCTGCGCAGGCGCGCAAACAACGGTTGCCAGGTATCGTCTCTATATAGCTCCGGCTGGCTGACATCGATTTCTTCAAGTGCCATGGTGTCGACGTCGGTGTCTGCCTGTATGTTCAAGTCAATCTCCATCGGATTCATAACAAATATTCGATAGGTCGCATGCCTGCGCGTCGCCGTATGCTGTGGCCGGCTTTCCATTGTTCGGTCAGCTTCAGTGAGCATTATATGGCGTTAAGGAACCAGGCGAGGCTCAAAACTGAAGGGTTAATAACGGCTACTGCCTGAAGGCCTGCTTCCTCGATTCCCAACGGTGCCATGCGCTTCACTCACGAGCTTGCACTGATTGTATGCAGAGCTTACCAGAGGTGGCGTACCTGCCTGCTGGTCGTCGATGACGGTCGACCGGGATGGTCGTCGCGTTTTCATGCACGCCGGTTGCCAGGCCAATACACGATCGATGTGCGGCATAGCGATATAGTTAGGACCTGAATCCCTGGCGCGGGGACGGCCTCAAGTCGTTTACATACTGGTTGAACCACCGGCTTGGCCTGTCGAGCGTCGTCGCGCGGGAGAAGATCCGGGTGGCGAAGGGACTGCAGGGACAGCGGGATCTGCCGAGCATCGACGCTGCCTTCGCGAAGGCCGAGGTCAGCTACTCCAAGGTGCGGGCGATGACCCGGGATCGCAACGCCAGCCAACGAAGACTATCTGCTGGACATTGCACGCTACGGCACGGCGAGTCACATGGAGAAGTTGGTCGGTGCCTACCGCTCGGCAGCAAAGAGTTCAGTGGCAAGAAGCGTAAGTGGTCAGTCCGGCGACGCGACTGCTCCGAGTTGCACCTGGCACCAGGACGACGAGGGCATGTTTGAGTTCAGGATCAGATTGGCGCCGGAGGACGGTGCGGTCCTGGCGAGGACGATTGAGATGATTGCCGAAGGGCTCAATGATCAGGAACGTTAGCTCGAACCGGCGTCTGGAGATGTTTCCGCGGAAACACTTCTTGAACTCGAAGGTGGCGAGGTCGGCAAGGTCAAAGGGGGTGCAGTCGAAAATGTAAATCGGGCCGGTTCGCTGTCGCCAACGTTGCGTCGGCGGTAAGCGCGACGGCACCAATCATGCAGTCAAGCAGACTGCCCCGGCCCCGGCCGGAGCCGTCGTACAAGTTGTACAAGTCTGCTCCTCCGCTGAATCACGCTCGCCTAGACCGGAAAGCAGACGTGGACCTTCTTTGCGCACGTGGCAGTCAGCGAGGCGGTCGTTCAACTCGAGCAGTTCGGGGCCACCCGGGAAGCGCTCGAGTCTCCATCGAGTCCTACCACGCCTGCTCGGTCTCGGGCGTGCAGCCGAGGTGAGCCAGGCCAGCCAAGGCGCCGCGCGGAGCCGTTCGCGCCACCGAGAGGCCAAAAATCCTTGCCATCGCGGCGTGACCCGCGGGAACGCGTTCCGCGCCCTCCCCTCCCCCTCCCCCGTTGACGACGCGTTGAGTCCTGCCCTGGCGCAGAGGACACCGCTCACAAAATCTGGTCGCTTCGGTCGCGTCAGAGGTATTCTTCGCATCGATCAAAACGGTTCATGACATCCTCAACAACCAACAGGAGCCAAGATGGCTGACTACATCCCACCGACACTGGACTGGGTGCGCAAACAGGTCGAGATTTACGAGTCGAGTGGCGGCACCCGGGGGGCAACCCTGCCGGAATCGGGGTTGCCGTGCATCATCGTGACCCATTTGGGAAACAAGACCGGCGCGATTCGAAAGATTCCGCTCATGCGTGTGAAAACGGACGGCGGCTACGTATTGGTCGGTTCCATGGGCGGTCAGCCGAAAAACCCCGTCTGGGTGTACAACCTGCGGAGCAATCCTGACGTCGAGATACGCGATGGCACCGAAGTGTTCAAGATGCGCGTCCGGGAAGTGACCGACGACGGTGAAAGAAAGGCGTTGTGGGACGCGAGCGCAGACGCCTACCCGCCCTACAACGACTACCAGGCAAAAACGTCGCGCAAGATTCCGGTGTTTCTGGCGGAATCCGTCTGACCCGATCGGCATCGGGCGGGGCTCCTGCATCCCTGTCGCAGGGTTGGAAACGACCATGCGGCGACAACCCCTAACCGACAACCCTCAACCGACAACCCTCAACCGACAACCCTCAACCGACAACATGGTATGGCTCGGCGACCAGATTCGGGACTATGCACTGCTGGCTCGTCGCACTTCGTATCGCCCAAGAAGAGTTACGATGTCAAATCGATACCTGAGACCAGCGTTAGTCGCGCTCACGCTCAGCGCGTTGACCCTGCCGGCGTTCGTGGCCGGACAAGCGTCGCCCACATCACAAGCCCCGCCGATACCGCACCGCGTGAATACCACGAAGTTCACCATCGTCGACCTCGCGGGCACCAAGCCGTTTTATGAAAAGCTGCTTGGTATGAAGGAGCTCGACCGCTTTGTCGCGCGAGACTTTCTCATCGAGCCGTTCATGGGCTTCGATCAGGGCGGTCGCATCGGGCTGCTGGCGTTCAGTGAGAATGAGAATCTGGCCAAGACGCCTTTTCCCGTGTCTGTGGTCTTCGTTCCCGATCTCGACAAAGTGGCCGCACGTTTCGAAGCCGCGCAGCATCCGATTCAGATGTTCTCTGGAGATACCACCGGGGGAGCGCGCCTCGCCCTCGCGACCGACCCAAGCGGCAACACCATCGAGGTGGTCGAGCGTGCGGGTCTGCCGGCGGTCGGCGGCGCCCGCCTGATCGTCGACGACCGCGCGAAGGCCGAGGCGTTCTTCGTTCGTGTTTTTGACGTAGAGCCGGAGCAGCGCATCGTGACCGACACGTTCGATGAGGTATTCATGAACTTTGGCGAGGGCATGTTCGTTGCATTGTTCGAACCGAAAACTCCATCGTCGTTCCCGCGCAGCGAACAGCCGGTGGTGTCGATCTATACGACGGACTTCGATGCCGTACTCGACCGGGTCAACGTAGGTGGGCTTCGCGTCCGCAAGTTTGGCGAGGCCATGTTCCTCGCCAACGACCCCTCAGGCAACGTGGTCGAAGTCGTTCGGCAAGCCGCGCGGTGACCCGACGGGCCTATGCGCGCCGGGTCCCGATGTGTCGTCCAACACCACGTTCGTGGACACTACCCCGTCTGACTGCTAAGCCAGCATTGCCCGGTCCGGCACACCTTCGAGGCCCCGAAACCGTCGGCATGTGACGTCAGGGGCTGGTTCGCCCCCGCAGGAGACGCCCCGGACGCGCGCCAGTGAAGGCACCATTTTCGCGGACGATCTCTCCTGCTACGACGGTGGCACGATAGCCGGTGCAGGCCTGGAGTAAACGCGGTGCGCCCGCCGGCAGGTCATACGCCATTGCCGGCGCGTCGAGACGGAGCGCGTCGAAGTCGATGAGATTGATATCCGCCTTCATACCCGGTTCGAGCGTGCCCCGGTCCAGCAATCCGTACACGCGTGCCGTGTCGTGCGTCTGCAGCCGCACGGCTTCCTCAAGGCGCAGTTGGGGACCCCGCGTCCGGTCGCGCACCCAGTGAGTGAGCATGAAGGTAGGGGTCGACGCGTCGCAGATGAGCCGGCAATGTGCGCCGCCGTCTGACAACGACAACAGGGTTCCGTCGTGTCGCAGGCGCTCCAGCGTCGGGTCGAGGGTGTGTTCGGAGAAGTCTGTCAGGGGGAAAAAGAGGAACCGTTTGCCGCCATCGGCGACCAGGACGTCGTAGGCGCAGGCTGCGGGAGAGACACCCGCCCGGGTCGCGCGTGCGGCAATACAGTCCTCGGGATCCGGTTCGTATTCAGGGTTCTCGCCGAGGGGGTACATCTTGTGAAAGCCGTAGGCGACATCGTGGTTGAAGCGACCCGTGAAAGTCGATTCCTCCGCCAGGATGGCGGCGCGCAATTCGGGCTTGTGCATCTCCGCCACCCGTTCGGCCAGCGGCAGATGCGCAATGCGCATGTAGGACGGATGCTTCATGAAGGGGTGCAAGGACGTCTCCAAACCAAGCAGGAGGCCGGCAGGACGGCCCGCGATCTGGGCGATAACGCGGCCACGTTTTGCCGGGGCTGATGAAAGAGCCAGCAGCTGACGCCACTCATCAGGTACGCTGTCGGACTGCGTGAGGGCATAGGTCACCGTGAGATCATGGTTCTCAGCAAGTTCGCGCATCCAGTCAATGTCGGCGCCAAAGTTTCCTTCAAGGCCGCCGAGACCAATGTCGGAAGCGACCTCCACGACCCCGCCACCCGCGTCAGCTACAGCCTTGCCGAGCGCGAGCACCTCTGCTGCCCCGGCGAAGGTACCTGGTACGGGTTCACCATCGAGAGCGCGGTGGAGTTTGGTCCGCGAGGAGGTGAAGCCCAGAGCGCCGGCATTGACCGCCTCACGCACAATGTCAGCCATCGCTTCAATATCGTCCGGTGTCGCGGGCTCGTTGCGTGCGCCGCGCTCGCCCATCACGTAGGCGCGGACGGCGCCGTGTGGCACCTGGGTCGCGATGTCCATCACCCGCGGCACCCGTTCGAGCGCGTCGAGATACTGCGGGAACGTTTCCCATTGCCAGTCGATCCCTTCGGCGAGTGCGGCGCCGGGGATATCTTCGACGCCCTCCATCAGTTGGATGAGCCAGTCCCGCTGATCAACGCGGGCGGGCGCGAAACCCACACCGCAATTGCCGAACACGGTGGTTGTGACCCCGTGCCAGGAGGACGGCGTCAGGTCAGGGTCCCACGTCGCCTGGCCGTCGTAGTGGGTGTGCACGTCAACAAAACCGGGCGTAACGATGAGACCCTCCGCCGCCAGTTCCCGGCGGGCGCTCGCGTGTACCTTGCCGACGACTGTTATTTTGCCATCGTCGACGGCGACGTCCGCTTTACATGGCGCGGAGCCAGTGCCGTCGACAACCGTTCCACCGCGAATGATCAGATCGTGCATGAGTCACAGTCCTTTTGTCGGGGACGGAAGTCCGGATGGGCGCGCCGGTATAGACACAACCGTTCGCCGTCTACGACCGTACCACGGATTCCAGGAGCGGGGGATGCGGGCGTGAACGCTGGCGATTCGATCGCCGGACCGGGCCAGGGTAATGCGGGTAGCGACAGTGGTAAGCAGCTCTGTCGAGAATCGATCCTCTCGCATCCAGCAGCGATCCTCTGGCAAGACTTACCGGGTTTCGCCGAACGGCCTCAGGTCCACGTAGAAGGACCATGCCGAACGTGGCTGGCGCAATCGATAGGGTGCCTCAGCCAAGGCGCATTGCGGATCGGTGCGCTCAACTGCAACCAATGATGCCTCCGAGGCCGCCTCTGGCACGACTGCCAGCCCGATCTCAGTTTCACTCTGCTACGGCGATCAGGAAGAGCACAGCGTAGTCTTGTCTGCTGCAGCCATCGACCTCCGGCATCGCGGCCCCGGGCGCGACGCGAAAGGCCGACCTCTGCGCCTGCACCGGCGAGCATGTCTCGTTTCCCGGTGCCGGCGTGTACCGCGCGGAGCGGCACCCAAGGTGAGTCACATCATGTAGCGTCGCGCCGTCCGCCAGTTCCCAACGACTGTCGCCATTCTCACCGGTCGGATCAATGGTGAGCGCGGCTGTCACTTCACGGTCGCCGGTGACCATGTAGTGGCCCGGCGCAAGCGGGAACTGGGGTCGCTCCATGATCAGGCCATTTTCTTCGAGCCACCAGTCCGTCTCATCGAAACGCCAGCCTGCGGGCGCAACGCCGCCCGAATCGATCAGCTGATCGTAGCGATCGAGCCTTACGCCCCGGGGACCCGGGTCGACGGGCCACAGCCCCCAGTCCTGCGCGGCCGTTCCGGACGTTGCATCTGGTTCTCCCAAAGCGGCAATGAACTGCAGGGGAATACGCCTGAACTCCATCTCTCCTTCTCCTTGCGAGTGAGCGGGCTGGTGCCATGACAACGATAATCGCAATTACCGCGATCGCAAGCCAAGGTCGGTATTGTTAGCTGATCAGTTTACTGGAGGCGGCGAGCCAGGCCAGACTCAGCTAACAGTGGGTGACGCCACTCAGGTTGTCACTCCGGGGTTTAATTCGGTCACGTATGCCGTTGGCCGCTGCTTGCCGAATCCCTCGACGGCGTCAACCGATGACAATCGCCGACGACCACCCGAATGCGCACTCCCGACTCTTAGCGCATATCGGCGGTGGCGATGCCCTGCCAGGCCAGGCGTTCCGCCTCGAACGGCGCGTCGACAACCCGTGCGTTCGGGCCAATCATCATCGTCTCGCGCGCCGCTCCGTACGCGGGCCAGGCCCCCAGGGACGCCGTGCTCGGATCGCCGTTTGCTGCAAATGCCACCCAGGCATCCATGACGGCATTGGCCAACGCATCCGCCGCCGGCCCGCCGCCGAACGCGGCCGCGTAATCTGGTGAGCTGTTGTGGGTGCCAAAAACGAACCCGGTATCAATGCCATGCTGGGCGCCATTCGCGCCGTCCATCGCCGGACTCATCCAGTCAAAGATGTAGTGAAACGCCGGGCCGTGGGGTCGATGAGCGTCCAGGAGCCTGGTTGACGGCACCGTCATGGTTCGATGGGTGTGGATTGCGGCAAACAGGGAACGCGCGTCGACCGGCGCGAGTCGGGCGCCGCGCGCCTCGCGGAAAGCGCCAACCAAGCCCAACGCATCCACCGACGGCATCATCAAGCCGACCCGTTCGAGCAGTTGCTCATCTTCAAAAACCGGGTCCACCGGCTTCGCCATCTCGTCCCGGGTCGTGCCAACCATCAGCGCAAGCCCCGCGTGTGCCCCAACGGCGAGCACCCCCTCCGGCCAGCCGACGATAATCTCGTCGTCCACCACCGGCTTGGCCCAGTGGTTGAATGTGGTGATGTCGCCACCGGATACCGCCGCCAGGAACGTCGGCATCGCCGACTGTGCGGCGTCGGTCGTTATACCTCGCAGGTGATCCGGGTCCCGGTTGCCGAGCGCGTCCAGCATCGGCTCCGCCATCAGCCTGATACTCTCGTCGACGCTGAAATTGGTGTGTCCAGGACCGCTTTGTACGATCGCTTTGTGAAACAGGCCACGGGCCCTCGGCATCGTCATCAGCGACGCCACACTCATGCCGCCCGCGGATTCCCCGAAGATGGTCACGTTGTCCGGATCGCCGCCGAATGCCGCAATGTTCGTGCGCACCCACTCGAGCGCGGCAACCTGATCCAGCAACCCCTCGTTCCCCGTGGCAGGAATCCGACCGTTGGTGGGACCGGCCAGATGCACGAAGCCAAACGCGCCCATCCGGTAGTTGATCGTCACAACTACCACGTCACGCGCGGCCAGATGTCTGCCGTCATACAGCGCCTGCGACCCGGCACCCAGGTAGAAGCCTCCGCCATGTATCCAGAACATCACCGGGCGGGCGGCGCCGTCTGCGGCCGGCGTCCACACGTTCAGATAAAGACAGTCTTCCGATTCGGTCTGTTCGACCGTCATGAGCGGCGGCAATAGCGCGCTCTTTTCCTGCGGTGCTGCACTGGCAAAGGCGAGCGCGTCACGCACCCCACTCCATGGCGCGGGCGGCGCCGGCGGCATCCAACGCAGGTCACCGACCGGCGGCGACGCGTAGGGTACGCCCCGGAAAACAGCAAGGCCGTCCTCATTGCTTCCACGTAACTGTCCGCATGTGGTGTTGACGGTGGTCATGTTGGTCTCTCCCAGAGTGATCTCGACACTTTTTTTCTTGCAGCTGGTTTCTTACGACTGATTTCTTATTGGCTTCTTGGCAATGCTTTGTATCAACGACGCCAGACCGTGCCAGTCAGCGTCGCCAGGTCACTGACGGAAGTCCGAGCATACGGGTGTCAGCCGGTTTTTATCGCGAGCGTTGCCATCGATGTCGGCATGAAACGGTTGAGGGGCGTGGCGGAGTCGTCCCAGCGATCCTCGAAGAATCCCGCGACGCTGAAGCGGGCCGCGATCTGCCCGCCAATCTGGTCGTCCAGACTGTGGCTGAATTCGAGCGCTTCACCGCGTGCCCGCATGGCCTCGCGATCTTCCGCCGAACGGACGGTGAGATCGCTGTAAGGCAGCGCGTTGCGAACAACCGGCTGCGCGCCGGCATCGAGGGCAGCATGATCGAAGAGGTAAAAGCTCGGGTTCATGAATCCCGATAACAGGCGTCCGCCACGGCTAAGGACCCGCGCACATTCCCGCCACACCACCCGCACGTCAGGAACAAAGACGTTGGAGATCGGGTGAAATATCAGCTCGAAACTCTCCGGCTCGAAACGTGACAGGTCTGCCATGTCACCTTGTTCAAGCGTCAGGGTAAGCCCGCAGGCGTCGGCCACAGCCCTGTCCAGTGCAAGCTGGGTATCTGAGTTGTCAAAACTGGTCACCCGCGCGCCCGCTGCCGCGAGCATGGGCGCCTGCTGTCCGCCACCCGAGGCAAGGGCCAAGATGCGAGATCCTGCCAGGTGGTCACCGAACCAATCGCGAGGCACCAATCGGTTCGGAGTCAGGATTACAGCCCAGTCGCCGGCGCGTGCGCGGTCGATCGTCGCCTGCTCGACGGGCTGGCTCCAGCGGCTCTCCCCCGACGCCGCCTGCGTGTTCCAGGCGTCACGATTGTGGCTCGTTACGTTCTCGGCCATGGACTGCATGTCCAGCGTTAGTGTGCAGGCCAGCCTAACCCGGTGCGTATCGGGAGCATAGTTCGCCAGTCGTTCAGAGGCCCCGATGGGCTCCCCGCTTGACCAGTTGACCGCGGCCTGGCGTCGCGGTCACGCGATGACCTTCGGCAACGACCTCGCCGCGACTAATCGTCCAGCGAGGCCATCCTGTGACAGTCCAGCCGTCGTAGGGACTGAAGTCGGAGCGACTGTGCATTGCACTGCCGTCGATGACGCGTTGCGCGGACGGATCCCAGACCACTAGGTCCGCGTCGGCGCCGACTTCGATCGTGCCCTTAGATGGGTACAGACCGAACAGCTTCGCTGGATTGGTGGACGTCACCGCCACGAACTGTTCGAGTGAGAGACGTCCGGTGTTCACACCCGAAGAAAATAGCATCGGCAAGCAGGTCTCGAGGTCCGCGACGCCCTGGCGCAACTCGCCAATGTCCTGCTCCGGGTCCAGCTTGTCGGCCAGCATCCACGGTGCGTGGTCCGTCGCCAGCGTATCGATGTTGCCAAATTGCAGACCCGCCCACATGGCGTCCACGTCCACTGTCCCTCGCAGCGGTGGCGCACCCGTGTACTTGGCGCCGTCTTCTTCCGCAAAGCGCTCGCGGCTGAGGTGCAGGTAGAGCGGGCGGGTTTCCACGTAAATGGGTACGCCGCGTCGGCGCCCGTCATGACAGGCCTCAAGGGCGCGTGCGCTCGCCAGGTGCACGATGTACGTGGGACAGTCGGTGGTTTCGGCGAACCCGACTGCACGCTGAGTCGCCACCACCTCGGCCTGCAGCGGTCGGGACTCGGGGTAATACCGCGCATCGGTGGTGCCCGCCTCGCGAAGCAAATTGCAGCAACAATCGATGATGGCGGCATCTTCGCAGTGCACCAGCATTACGCCCCCGGCGGCGGCCACTTTCCGCATTGCCTGCAGATACTCCGGCACATGGCGATCGAAACGGCGGAATGACAGGAACATCTTTACCGAGGTGTGTCCCGCAGCATGCAGGGGGCCGATAGTCGCAAGATTCCGCTCGTTCGGCTCCATCAGCACTGGATGCAGGAAGTAGTCTGTCAGCGCCAGGTCGTCCGCTTCCGACCCATCGCGCTTGATCGCGTCCGCAAGCGTTTCACCCCGCTCCGGAAAACTGATATTACCGACGCTCGTCACGCCGCCAGCCAGCGCGGCACGTGTCCCCGACTCGAAGTCGTCGACCCAATGCCAGCCACCTTCCTGTCGCGTTGGCGGGGTGAGGTGAACGTGCGGGTCGACGCCGCCCGGCGTGACGATCAGTTGCGCCGCGTCGATCACATGCTCGGCATCCATCACGCCGCCAAGTTGCGCGATGCGACCGTCTCTTATGCCGACGTCCTGGATGGCGCGCCCGCCCACGGTCACCGTCGTCCCGCCCCTGATGATCATATCCACGCGTCCCACCTCCTCTCTATCAGGGTCTCTATGTCAGGGCACCTACTTCAGGGACGCCGCGTACTCCCGGGCCGTCATCAAGCCGGCCAACTCAGCTTTCGATCGATCGGCATCGGTCAACACGGGCTGAAGATCGCGAAGACGCTTCCATGGCGCGACCGGTGTGGTGAGTCCCGCGCGCGGTACGAACTCCGAACGCTGCACCTTTTCATAGCGATGAATGTAACGCGGACAATTCACCCAGACTTCGGTGATTGCCACCTCGACCAACAGTTCCGCTTCGGGGTAGGCAGCCATCAGCGGATGATCCCTGTGCAGGGATGCCGTGCCCTGGACCCGTCGGCGGTTTGGCGATTCAAAGTCGATAAATAGCAGACCTACCAGGGGATTGGCATCCAGGTTACCCATGGACAGATACATTCCGTTACCGTCGTAGCTCGGAAAGACCAGTGTGTTGGGGTTGATGGCTTTGACGAACTCCGGGTCGCCGCCCTTGTACGAAACAGTGGGCTGGCCGGCCTCATTCACGGTGGAGAGGAAGAACATGTCTCTTTCGTGGATGAACGCTTCATCGTCTCCGAGAAGCTCGGTGCGGACCGCCGCCGCTTCTATCGCATTGGCCAGATTACGGGTTCCGAATTCATCCTGCAGCACACGATGGCTGTTCTCGTAGATCCGGCTCATGATGCGTCCCTTTCCTGATGTGGGGACATTCTGCCCGTTTCCGCCCGCAGCTGCCTAAAGCGTCCAACCCAAGGCCAGGCATTGCCCCGGCCGCTCTGGCCGAAAACTCTTGATCATGACCGCAACGCCCAGGAAGCCGATCACCGTTTTCATCGAGAGCGAAGCCGGCACCAACGTCAAGAACCGGTTCGACGAGAAAACGTTAGCTCGCTCTTGTCCCAAAATTGCGGTCCTGACAATTCTTGGGAGTCGGTTTGCAAGCAAACCTCGCATGATCTTGCAGAAAAGAGGCCTGCGGAAAATGGCGGTGCATCCCTGCACCGCTAGCCACTGCCCGCCCCAGAACGGAGTTCTGGGACAGGAACTAGCTCACCTTGGGGCATTTCAACTCGATGCCAGCTACCCGTATCCGTACGGCTTCATCATTGGGACGAAGTCCGCAGACGGAGAAAGTCTCGACTGTTACGTCGCGACCAACTTGCCGCTGCGCTCGCGTGAACAAATGGAGTGTGAGGCCATCGGTGTGTTGGAGACATACAGTGCAAGCGCAACCTGGACCAATATCAGACTGCGGGCATGTGCGACATTGAGATACCTGGCCATGCTATCGAGGCCAAGGCGTACAAGAGCGGTTGGTGGTTTGCCCCCGACTGAATGCCACCTCCTACACCCTCACATTTACTTGCGGCAGGCCATACCCCGCAGTTTCGGGCCTCTTGGCGCAGGCGACAGCCCGTGGTCTTTCGATGTTGACGAAGATCGACCAACCTCGCTTAGATCAGCGATGCTGGATCGCCCGTTCACCTCTGGCACCCTGTGCAATAGGAAGCCCAAGCATTCATCAATTCAGCTCGTTTGGTCAGTAAATCTCCACGTTGATACGCTGCCTCTGCTTGGTTCTTGATCGAGTGCGCCAACGCCGCCTCGGCCACCTCCCGTGGGAAGTTGGTGACCTCTGCACACCAATCCCGAAAGGACGACCGGAACCCGTGCACCGTCAGATCCGCACGATACTCTTTCGCAACCTTCAGGAGCGCGGAATCAGAGATAGGGCGGGTCGTCAGGCCAGGGAAGATCCTCGCGTCGAACCGAAGCGGTTCAACGCGATTCAACACTGCAATCGCACTCTCAGAGAGTGGCACTCGATGGGGGCGACCAGCCTTCATTCGCTCACCTGGAATGCTCCAGACATT
>Ga0115002_10003711_pt1 | contig 18884 bp, 15 predicted proteins | sample ArcticOcean_MG_C_8_FD_89576 | JGI IMG/M metagenome (GOLD analysis project Ga0115002, IMG submission 89576) | Marine microbial communities from western Arctic Ocean - ArcticOcean_MG_CB11_86 | ecosystem: Environmental > Aquatic > Marine > Oceanic | place: Arctic Ocean: Canada Basin | collected... | reverse complement strand
TACCGCCTGCGCGATGCTAAACGCCGTCGCACGAAACGTTCAAGCGACGGCCCATCCTCGACGAAATAATAAAAGGCCTCACCCCTCGTCCGAGAAACCACCACACTTGGGCGAGACTTTTTACCAACACAGCGCTACGTTTTCCCCCCGGCCAGCGCTACATTTTCCGACCGTTGTCTACAGTTGCGACTCGGCTACACGAATCGTGGGTTGCTCCCCCCTTTCATACAGCCCCGCGGCCTCGGGCATGTCCTCATCGGGAAATACTTCAACGTTGATCGAGCTTGAGTCGGCTCCCATATAGCCGAACACACGATCTGCCACGACGCGCACGTCCAAGTCCAGATCCTCAAACGCCTCTGGAAAGTATTCGACGGTCGGCAGGATCACTTCCGTGTTGAGCAGTTCGTCCAACCCAAATTGCTGGATCAGCCATTGCATTCGCTGCTCAGTCCAGACTTTCTCACGCACATCGACTGGGCAACGCGGCTGGAACAAACCGAACATGAACCTCTCCGTGAGATGCAACACACATGTACCAGCGTTGATCATACCGCGATTGTAGCTCTCGCTCTACTGGCCGCATCACGACCAACTTGCATTCCGCCCCCTCGCAGCCGAGCATGTCGCCTTGTGATTTCCAAATCCTTGGGTGACGGCGAACCGCAATGGCGATTGAACTGCGACCTCTTGATGTAATTGCGCTGACGACGTACCTGCTGGGCATGCTGGCGGTCGGGTTGTATTTTTCGCGGCGGAACACTTCGACGGAAGAGTACTTCGTTGGTAGCCGGTCGTTTCCTGGGTGGGCGATTGGGTTGTCGATGTTGGGGACGTCGATCAGTTCGGTCACGTTTCTGGCGTTTCCGGCGGCGGCGTACAAATTGGATTGGCGGCAGTTCGTCTCGAATTTAATGCTGCCGGCGGTGGCCGTGTTGGCTGTGATCGTGTTCATCCCGTTTTTTCGACGCGGGCAACTCACCTCGGCCTTTGAATACCTGGGGCATCGCTTTGGGCCGGTGGCGCGGCTGTATGGGACGATCAGTTTTATTGTGTTGCAACTGATTCGGCTGGCGACCGTGCTGCTGCTGATGTCGATTCCCGTCAGCTTGTTGAGCGGACTGCGGATTGAATATGTGATTGTGATTGCGGGCATCTTTATCGCGTTCTACACGATTGCCGGTGGAATCGAAGCGGTCATCTGGACCGATGTCGTGCAGGCGATTGTGTTGTGGGCCGGCGGTGCGGTTTGCCTGGGGTACATCGTGTGGCATTTGCCGGGCGGGTTTTCTGATGTGATCGACATTGGTAACGCGCACGATAAATTTCATGTCGGCGCGATGGAGTGGAACATCGGGGAGCGCACGTTCTGGACGGTCGCCTTGCTGGGTGTCTTTCACTACTTGGGGATGTACTCATCGGACCAGAACTTCATCCAACGGTATGTGGCGACCAAGTCGTTGCGCGAAGCCCGCAAAGCGACCGCGTTGTATTCGCTGCTGGCGGTGCCGACGTGGGGGTTCTTCTTTCTCGTCGGGACCAGCATGTTCACCTACTACCAAACGTTTCCCGACGCGGTTGTCGACACGCTTGATGCAGATCAGGTCTTTCCCTACTTCATTCTGACACGCATCCCGGCGGGCATTGCGGGCATTGTGATTGCTGGCGTGTTGGCGGCGGCCATGTCGAGTTTGGATTCGTCGTTGAACGCCATCGCGACGATTGTGACCGTCGACATCATGAAGCCCTATCTGGCACCGGGTCGCAGTGACCGTTTCTACTTGCGAGCCGCGCATGTCATTGCTACGGGCGCAGCCGTGCTGATGATTGCCGGTGCGATCGGGTTTCAGCATGTCGAGAAGGAGAGCATGAACGACTTGACATGGATCATGGCGTCGGTGTTCGGCGGGTGTTTGGTGGGGTTGTTCTTGCTGGGGTTCTTTACGACGCGGGTCGACAATCGCGCGGTGCTGGTCGCGTTGGTGGGGTCACTGGGGTTCAACGTTTACTTGGGAGCCGTCTCGGCGAGATGGCTGCCGGAGATGGGGAGTTTTCATGTACACGACTACTGGATTGGCGTGTTGGTCAATCTGTTGTTCGTTGTGTTGGCCTACGGTTCGAGTTTTCTGTTCGGGCCACCAAAACAGGATTTACGCGGCTTGACGGTCTGGACGATGGAGAAAAACAGTGGTGGGGCCGCTGATTGATCTGGCATTCAGGTAAACATCAACATATCCTGATCTCGCGAACCGCAGGGCGACCATATATGTTATAGACACCTCACGAGTCCTGCCCCATCGGCTGTAATCACAGTCACACCATGAAGGTGAATCTCCTGATGACGCAATCCTCTGCCAGCGGACACGGATCGGCCTCTCCGAAATTTTCCCGACGCAACATGCTCCAAGCAGGCGGCGCGGGAGTGTTGGGGATGTCTCTGGCCGAGATGCTCGCCCTCGAAACACACGCCGCGCGCACCCCGAACGGTGGTGCAGCGAAGAACGTGCTGGTCGTGCTGGAACAGGGCGGGATGTCGCAGGTCGACACATGGGATCCCAAGTCGAATGTGACGAGCGAACATCGCAGCCCGTTCAAGCCGATTTCGTCGAACGTCCCCGGCATTCAATTCACAGAGTTGCTTTCACACACCGCAAAAATCGCCGACAAGTTGGCGGTGGTGCGGTCGATGTATCACCCCAAAAGCGGAGCCAACGGGCATCCGAAGGGAACGCAGTACATGCTCTCGGGTTCGCACCCCGGCAGCCCGATTGAAATGCCAGACATCGGTTCGGTGGTGTCGCAGTTTCAAGGCAGTGACTGCAAATATCTGCCGCCGTACATCATGGTGCCCGGCAACAGCGAGCAGGCGAAAGAATCGCGAAGCGGGTTCCTGCCCGCCTCACTGAAAGTCTTCAAGACCGGTGGGAAGGACGTCTCCGATCCGAACTGGAAAGTCGACGGCTTGTCGCCACGTGCCGAAAACATCGCGTCGCGACTTAACAGTCGCCGTAACTTGCTGAAGTCGTTCGACAGCAGTTTCCTCGGAGCCGATACGGCCGCTCGTCGAGTCGACGGCATGGATCGTTTCTACGAACAAGCGTTTGATTCACTGACCAGCAGCGAGGTCTCGGCGGCGTTCGATCTGAACTCAGAGTCAGCCAAGATGCGCGAGGCGTATGGTCCTGGGCATCGTGGTGCGTGTTACCTGGTCGGACGCAAGTTAATCGAAGCGGGCGTTCGATTTGTGACGGTCGATACCCGCTGGCCGCGAACTGAAGAATTCCCCGGCGGCGGCAACCTCAACTGGGACCATCACGACTTCATCTATTCCAAAGGAACGTGCAACCTGCCCGGTGCCAGCGGTGCCGGTCGTGGACGGCGTGGCATCGGCACGTGGGAGATGATGGGCAGTGTCGATCGTGCGTTTTCGACATTAATCACCGACATGGACGACCGAGGCTTATTGGCCGATACGCTGGTCTGCTTCGTGACCGAATTCGGTCGCACGCCGCGGGTCAACAAGTTCCACGGTCGCGATCATTGGACGAACGCGTACTCGATCGCATTTGCCGGAGCGGGTGTGCCGGGCGGACAGATTGTCGGTCGCAGCGATGCTGACGGTGGTTACGTCGCCGCAGAACCACACACGCCCGAAGAATACGCGAGCACGATCTACGAAAAGCTCGGCATCGATCGTTCGCAACCGCTCTACACGCCGAACAGACGACCGGTCCTCTTTGGCCACGCGGGCGAACCAATTCGCCCCTTGTTCTAGGCGCGAATTCTCATTGATTGGCGAGCCGGGTGCGTAAGCACCTGAATTCTCTGCCAGACATCAGCCAGCTTACGCTTACCGCTCGCCTGCGCCTCTCGACTGAAGCGTTGCCTGAAATCAACGAAACCACTTGGGATTTCGTTGACCATTGGCAACCCGTGGCCTATGTTTTCGTACCGTCTCGACTAAAAGCTTCCAGGCAGAGTTCGTTGCATTGCTTGAACTGATCCGCAAGGACTGCGGACAAGCGATTGTAACGACCTCACACATCGCACAATTCGTATGAGCATGTCGTTCGTACCAATCGCGCGAAACACGACAACCAGGACAACACCTTGTCTGTCGACGTGACGGCAAATGAATCCAGAGGCCTGTACGAGAAACACATTGATGAAAACAACTCAAGGCTCGCTGTTGGTCGTCGACGACGATAAAAACGTCCTCGAAGCGATGGCAGATTACCTACGTAACCTCGGCTACCGTACCGAAACCGCCTCGAATTGCGCCGAAGCAATCGAGCGGATGCACGAGTACCCGTTCGATGTCGCCGTCTGCGACGTCAATTTCCCCGACTTGGATGGCTTCCATCTGTTGGAGTGGGCTGTCGAGAATTCGCCGGAAACGGCCGTCATTCTCCTCACCGGCTACGGCACGATCGAAAGCGCCGTCGAGGCCATTCGCATCGGTGCGTTCGACTACCTGACCAAGCCGGTCATCGACGAAGAATTGCACTTCACGATCGAACGCGCACTGGGTCAACGGAAACTCGTCGAGGAAAACAAGAACCTCAAGGCGCAGCTCGACGAACGACACGGCATGTCGAACATCATCGGCCGCGACTACAAAATGGTCCGCATGTTCGATTTAATCGAAAGCGTGGCCGACACCAAGACCACCGTACTGATCCTGGGTGAAAGCGGAACGGGCAAAACGATGACCGCCCGGGCGTTGCATCAACAAGGCGAACGGCGAGACAAGCCCTTTGTCGAGGTCGCCTGCGGAGCGCTGCCCGACAATCTGCTGGAAAGCGAACTCTTCGGGCACGTGGCCGGTGCCTTCACCGGTGCCAACCACGACAAAATCGGCAAGTTCCTCGCCGCCGACGGCGGCACGATCTTTCTCGACGAAATCTCAACCGCCTCTCCCAGTCTGCAAGTGAAGCTGTTGCGGGTCTTACAGGATCGGGAATTCGAGCCGGTCGGTGGCAACGAAACGCACAAAGTCGATCTCCGCCTGGTGCTGGCGACCAACGACAACCTCGAAGAACTCGTCGCGCAAGGCAAGTTCCGCCAGGATCTTTATTACCGCGTCAACGTCATCACACTCACACAACCACCGTTACGAGAACGGATCGGCGACATCCCTCTGCTCGTCGAGCACTACTTGAACGAGTTCCGCGAACAAACCGGCAAGCAGATCTCGCGATTGGACGACGGAGCCATGCAGTTGTTACAGAAATACAACTGGCCCGGCAACGTTCGCGAACTACTCAATGTCATTGAACGAGCCGTCGTGCTTTCAAAGAGTGACGTCATCAGCTCGTTCGACCTGCCCGAAACGTTGCGTCAAGGTGCCTCTCCGGCAGCCTCACTGCAAGGCCGGCTTTCGGGAGGATCACTCAAGCAGGCACTCGCCAACCCCGAGCGGCAAATCATCATCGACGTTCTCGAAAACAACGGTTGGAACCGACAGAAAACCGCCGGAATGCTCGGCATCAACCGCACGACACTCTACAAAAAAATGAAGCGGTTCGGCATTGAGTTCGAGAAGCAATTGTCGATCACGTAAATCGCACAGCCAACAAGACGAACAACACAGGGCCAATGCAACAGGCCGCCGGATTCACTCCGGCGGCCTGTTTTTTTTTGAGAATCGACTTCTCTATGCTGGGCTTTGTCAGAGAACTCAAGTTAACCCGACGCGTAAGCGAGGGACACAGGGAATAGGCTCGAGTGTCCTGCGTCCCTCGCTTACGCGTCAGGTTATGATTTAGACTCTGGCAGCGTTTTCCGACAAAGCCTGGCTCGCGACCGAATAAGCAACGGCCCGCGGTTCGCTCGGCGATAGAGGTCTTTCCAACGCGCACTGCCATCATTGGGTAACAGGCGGGTCGTCACGCCTTTCTCGAAGAACGGCACTTTGCCTTTTCGAGCCGGGTTGAGAACGAAATTCACGCTGCCCGTGTTGCCGAAGTACATCTTGCGACCGTCGGCCCAAGTGGTCTCGATCAGGCGCGCCGGATCGGGACGCTGCTTGGGTTTGGGGACGCGAAGTCGCTCGATCAGATCGCGGTCCAACTCGAAGCCCAGTCCCGGCTTGCCGGGAACATCTGCGAAACCTTCTTTCAAACGGATCGGCTCGGTCAGCAGTGAATGCTCGTAAAGCTGATGACAATTCACCGCCGGCCATGTCGCGTGCGACGAGACTCCACCGAAATGCAGTGAGAACGACGCCGTGATTCCGCTGCCGACCAACTGCAACCAGAAGGGCATGTCGGCCATCGCCGCAACACGGCCCTGCGTCATCACTCGCGTCGCACCGCCACCGATGATAAACCCATCACAGATCTCCTTGCGAATCGCGACCACCGCTTTCGGCTTGCCGTAGTGCATGGCGATCGGCACGCGCGTCGCTTTGCGAATTTGCTGATTGCCTTCGATGTCAGTCTGAAAAATCGGCGACTCGTAGATACTCACCTGCGGATACTTCTCAAGATATTTCAGAATGGGAATCGCACGCTTGGCATCCAACAGTGTGTCGTTGAAGTCCATGTCGATTTTGAAATTATCGGGAACAGCCTTCGCTGAAAGTCCCATCTGCTTCCACACATCGAACCAAGGTCGACCTTTTGTCTTGTACGCCATGTACCCCAAGCGCAACGCCTCTTTACATTCAGCCGCCATGTCTTCCGCCGAGGTATCGATGTTCCACCACGAAAGGGGCGTCCGCTTGTTGACCTGCGTTCCCAACAGGGCATGCACCGGAGCATCCACGGCCCGACCGACCGCATCGAACAAGGCCATCTGCAAACCGGCTCCCAGGGTGTCGTCCCACATCAACTCGACGGCATTCTTCCCCCGCGCACGAAGCACGTCTTCGTCGGTGCTGGCCTCCCACGTGTAATACAACAGCGTCTCGCCGAAGCCGACGTGACCCGACTCCAACTTCACCTCGAACACTTCCGACCACGCCCAGTGGGGAAGTTCCCGCGCCATGTTGCGTGCCGGTATCGGACGAAACGGCATCTTCACGGTCGTGCGTTCAATACTCGCAATTCGGAAATGCTTACTCGACGCCCGAGTTGCCTCTCCCCAGGCCGGACCGGGAACGAAGGTCGGCAGCAACGAGGCCGCCAAACCACTTGCTCCGACGGCCAGAACGTCGCGGCGGCTCAAGAGGGAAGAACGACCCGAATCCGGCTGACTGATATGGTTGTTCATCGAACAGTTTCTCTCTTCGTTGCAAACGGAATCTGATAGATGTCGGGTAGCCGCAAGGACAACCCACTTTGACACAATCTCCACCAACCATTAACATTTATTAATGGGATTGTCGATCTTGTCGAGCAGGGCGTTCGACCGCATACCACAGGGAGACCGCGACATTTTGAATCGGTCCGAAAATCGAAATTACGCCAGACCGCTCGTCATTTTGGGGGCCTGCTGGCTGCTGGCTCTCATGACACATCCCGCCTCGGCAGCCGACCCGCTACATGTGCGGATCGATCGGCTGATCGAACAAGGGCATGTCGGACCGGTCGCATCCACGGCTACCGATGCTGAGTTTCTCCGCAGAATTTCGCTCGACCTCACCGGCGTTATTCCATCTTCGGCCGCAGCACGCGCCTTTCTGGACGACAAGTCGCCCAACAAACGGGTCGCACTTGTCGATCGCTTGTTGACCAGCCCGCGACATGCTCTTCACATGGCCAACGTCTTCGACGTGATGCTCATGGAACGGCGGGCGGCCAAGCATGTCAAAGCGCCCGAGTGGCAAACGTATTTGACGATATCCTTCCAACAGAACAAGCCGTTCGACCAGTTGGCCCGTGAGATTCTCTCCGCCGACGGCGACCCGAAAAACCGCGCACCGATTCGGTTCTACCTCGACCGCGAAGGTGAGCCGAATCTGCTGACACGCGAAGTGGGGCGAATCTTCTTCGGCGTGGATCTGCAATGTGCCCAATGCCACGACCATCCGCTGATCGACGATTACCTGCAAGCCGATTACTACGGCATGTCGGCGTTCCTGAATCGTGGTTTCGTCTTCCAGCCCGACAAGAAAAAACCCGCGCTGTTCGCCGAAAAGGCCGAAGGCAACACCAGCTTCAAGTCGGTCTTCACCGAAGAAGCTGGCACCACACGGCCTCGACTACCCGGCGGCGTGGAAATCGACGAACCCGCTTTCCCCATCGGCGATGAGTACACGGTCAAAGCCGCCAAGAATGTGCGACCCATCCCTAGGTTCAGCCGCCGCGCAAAATTGGCCGAACTGGCCACGAACGGCAGCAGCCAAACGTTCAACCGCAACGTCGTCAATAGACTGTGGATGCACATGCTGGGTCGTGGGTTGGTGCATCCGGTCGACTTGCATCATTCCGATAATCCTCCTTCGCATCCGGAATTGCTCAATCTGCTGGCGTCCGAATTCCCCGCCATGAAGTTCGACATCCGCGCCTTCTTGCGGGAAATCGCACTGACTCAGACCTATCAACGTTCCTTTGCGATGCCCGTCGACCTCACCAAGCACATCGCACTGGCAACCGCAACGCTTCCAAACTTGGAAGCCGAACACAAACGGCTGGAAGCAGCGTATGAAGCGACCGGCAAAGTCATCGAGGCCGCACGAGCCGCCGTAAACATTGCTGACGAAGCCGCGAAACCTTTGCGAGCCGAGACAACCAAGAGCAACGCCGCCGTCACCGCAGCCGTGAAGGCCGCTGACACCGCGCGAAAGCCGATCACCGATGCCGAGGCGAAACTGGCGACCAAACAGCCTCTCGCAACCAGCTTGACGGAAGCCGCCGCCAAGACAACCGAAGCAGCAAAAAGACTCCCGGCCGACAAAGAGTTGGCCCAAATCGCGGCCAAGCTCGATGTCCGCGCGAAACAACTGATAACGGAAGTGGCCACCCTGACGAAAACAATCGCCACGCGTCGCCCGGCTCTTCAAGCCGCCGAGGTCAAAGTGGCAGCCGCCCACAAAGTGGCAGCCGCCTCGGACGCCAAAGCGGCCCCGTTCGAGGCCAAATTACTCGCAGCCCGTCGCACATTACAAACGACCATCCGTAACGCCAACGCCCAACGCACACTCGCGAAAGTCGCCGAGTTGAAGCTCGCCCGCGCCAAGGTCTTCGTGGACTATTCCCAACGCCTGGCCGCCGTGAGTCAAACTCAAGCCGCACTCGCCAAGGCGAAAACCGATCTGCAAGCTGCAACAAACGCTATTCCGGCAACGGCAGCGTTGCTCGCCAAAGCCAAGGCGATCATGCCGGCAGCACAAAAGGCAACCACCGACGCCACCGCTCAGCTCACACAAGCCAACACAAAACTTACGGCCGCCTCGAACGTCGCAAAGCTCGTCCAAGACGCAGCCGCCAAGGCCGAACAGGCCCGTGCCTCGCTACCGCAAGACGCCCAGTTCTTGCAGGCCATCGCAACTCTCAAATCTCGGGCCACCACACTGTCCAAGCAGACGGAGGAAGCCAAAAAGGTCGTCACGGCTCGCCAAGCAACAGTCACAACCGCGAAGACGCAATTGGCGACCGCACAGAAATCAGTGACCGACGCGACAGCGAAAGTCGCTGCCGCACAGAAACAGGTCGCCGATTTCAAAACGCGAATCAACACAATCAACGGCCAAATCGAGGCAGCTCACACAGCGGTCGACGAGTCCCATGTTCTCGTCACGAAAGAATGGACCAAGTATTTCGCAACGGCTTCACTCGAATCGCTCACCCCCGAACAAATGGCCTGGAGCACCTTGCAAGCTACCGGTTTGATCGTTCGCCAACTCACCGCCGAACAAGCCGCGATCAACAAGAAGACACCGTTAAAACCGGAAGAACAAAAAGACGCCGCCAAACTGGCCGCGCGTCGCACGCAGGTGCAACAGGCCGCGTATGCCAAGTTGAAGGGCAACGTGGGCAATTTTGTCAGACTGTTCGGTGCCGGAGCCGGTCAGCCGCAGCAGGACTTTTTCGCCACGGTCGACCAGGCCTTATTCTTCTCCAACGGGAACGAAGTCCGAAGTTGGTTGGCCCCCAGCGGTACAAATCTCACCGCCCGGCTTGTGAAGCTCGAAGAGCCGAAGGCGCTCACGGAAGAACTTTTCCTCAGCATTCTCACCAGACGACCGGCTGACTCGGAAGTCGCCGACGTCACACAGTATCTGGCGGCCCGACCGAAAGATCGTTCCGCCGCGATCCAGGAAATCGTGTGGGCTTTGTTGACTTCAACAGAGTTCCGCTTTGCCCATTGAGACAGGAGCACTCCCGATGAAATGCAAGTACGCATGCCAATCCGACGAACACACGTTCGCCCGGCGACAGTTTTTGGGTGGAATGGCCGGTGGTATCGTTGGCGGATTGGGCGCGATGACCCAACCCGCAGTGGCAGCGAAACTCGTTAAAGAGCAGAAACGCGTGCTTGTGGTTTACATGTCGGGCGGCCTCAGCCAATTGGAAAGCTGGGATCCCAAACCGAAAACCGACACCGGCGGCCCATTCCGCGCCATCCCGACCGCCGTCCCCGGAATTCACATCTCCGAGTTACTGCCGTCCACCGCGAAATTGATGAACCACCTGTCGTTGATCCGCAGCATCAACACGAAAAACAACGATCACGGCAAAGGCCGGTATCAGATGACGCACGGGCGCAACAAGATGCCCGGTGCAGATTTTCCCCATTTTGGTGCGGTTTCCGCCAAAGCCCTTTCGCCCGCGGATAGTGGTCTGCCGGGCCATATCCGCGTCTCCAATGGGGGCGGTGGAAATCGTGGCAACGACGCGGCCTACCTCGGCCCGAAGTTCGCCAGCGTCACCGTGGGAGGCAAGCCCCCAAAAAACTCGGCTCGGGATAAATCGCTCACACCCACTGCCGATCAACTACGCAATTCGTTTCGCAAAAAGATGAACGAAGGATTTTCCGCCAAACGTCGCACCGCTGAAACCGACGCCTACACCTACAGCTACGAACAGGCGCAACAATTGATGGCCAAACGCGACATTTTCGACGTCACCAAAGAACCTGCCAAAGACCTCGAACGCTACGGCAAGTACGACTTCGGTCGACATTGCCTGCTCGCCCGGCGTCTGCTGGAAAACGGTTTGCCCTTCGTGCAAGTCTCGCATTCCAATTACGATACCCACAACGAGAACTTCAACTTCCATCTCGAACAGGTAGGCGAATTCGACCGCTCCTTCGCCGCCCTCATAAGCGACCTTAATACTCGCGGATTATTGGAAAGCACGCTGGTCGTGGTGATGTCCGAGTTCGGTCGCACACCGCGCATCAACAAGTACTATGGTCGCGACCACTGGGGAACGGCCTGGTCAGTCTGCCTGGGTGGCGGTCGGATCAAACCCGGTGCCGTCATCGGCAAGACGAACAAAAACGGAACCGCCGTCACCGACCGACAAGTCGATCACGGTCATCTGTTCCACACTTACCTCGCCGCCGTCGGCCTGGATTCGTCCGCGTCGTTTGACATCGGCGGCCGACCGATCCCCATGGCCGATCCAAGCATGGGCCCCATCGAGGAACTGTTGTCATGACCTTCACTGAAGGCGCACCCAAGCCGGCCATCGATGCGAAGCAGACGCACATCACGACCACGTGGAAAAACACCACGCCGCTGATCGCCTGCTGTTTCGATCCCCAGGGACGTTACCTGTTCACCAGCTCCGAAGACACCCCCGTCCAACGTTGGGAAATCGCGACCGGCAAGAAAACCGTCTACACCGGGCATGAAAGTTGGGTCCGCGACATCGCCTGCCTGCCCGACGGCAAAACCGTCGTCACCGTCGGCAGCGACGACACCATGATCTTCTGGCCCACAACCGGCGACGCCCCCAAACCGATCCGCACCATCACCGCCCACAAGGGCTGGGTTCGCACAGTCTCCGTCAGCCCCGACGGCAAACTGATTGCCACCGGCGGCAACGACAACCTCGTCAAACTATGGAACGCCACCGACGGCAAACTCGTGCGTGAAATACCGGGCCACGAAAGCAACGTCTACAGCACGCTCTTCCATCCAACCGGCAAGTTCCTGCTCTCCGGCGATCTTAATGGTCAGGTTAAGCAGTGGGACGTGGCTTCCGGTAAGCTGATCCGCACCTTCGATGCCAAGGAACTGCACACCTACAACGGCAGCCAACAAGTGCATTACGGTGGTGTGCGGGGGCTGGCCATCAGCCCCGACGGCAAATATCTCGCCTGCTGTGGCCTGCACAAAGCGACCAATCCCCTCGGGGCCGTCAACGAACCGCTCGTCCTGCTTTACGAGTGGGAATCCCAGAAGAAAGTCCGTTCGCATGTGGCCGCCGGTGTGCGGGGCATCGGCTGGGAACTCACTTACTTAACAGACGGCACCCTGGTCTGTGCTTCCGGCGGGAGCGGAGGAGGATTCCTGTTGTTCTTCAAGCCCGACAACGGCAAGGAATTCCACAAGTTCAAACTGCCCGACACAGCTCGCGCGATGGCAAAACACCCCGACAGCTTGCAACTCGCAACAATCCACGCTGACCGTAACGTGCGTATCAGCCGCGTCACGGCCAAGCCACCGGCTCCCAAAGCGGTCCCCAAGAAGACCTGAGTCTATTCTTGCGACGTCACCGGGCCGTCGCCGCATTGGGCGCGCCAGCGCAGCCAATGGTCGGCCAGCACAATCGCCACCATTGCTTCGGCCATCGGGATGAAACGCGGTAGCAGGCAAGGGTCGTGACGTCCCTTCGTGCGAATCGTTGTCGCTTCGCCCTCCGTCGTCACGGTCGGCTGTTCCATCGGCAAGCTACTCGTCGGTTTCACCGCAGCCCGCAAAACGATCGGCGCACCACTCGTGATCCCGCCCAGCATCCCGCCATGTCGGTTGCTTGAGGTCCGAATGGTTCCCGTTGAATCATCCTCACCCGGCACGAACACGTCGTTGTTCTCGCTACCTCGCATGGTTACGCAGTCGAATCCAATTCCGTATTCTACCCCCAGCACCGCAGGCAACGTGAACAACGCCTTGGCCAAGTCCGCCTTGATCTTGTCGAACACCGGCTCTCCCAATCCGGCTGGCACACCCGTCGCCACAATTTCCGCAGCCCCGCCGATTGAATCACCTGCCTTGCGCATCTGTTCGATGAGTGAGACCATCTTCCCGGCCGAGTCGGCATCAGGACAACGCACAATATTCGGCTGGCCGTCGGGTAACTTTTCAACCTGCTCCAACGTCACGGCCGCCGGGTCGTCGATCGTGGCTCTTACATCACCGACCTGAACCACATATCCCACAACCGCTCCGCCGAACGCTTCCGCAATAACCTTCTTCGCGACCACACCAGCCGCCACGCGAACATTCGTTTCCCGCGCACTCGACCGTCCACCGCCCCGGTAATCGCGAAAACCGTATTTCGCGTCGAAGGTGTAATCGGCATGTCCCGGCCGATATTTCTGCTTGATTTCTTCGTAGTCACGGCTGCGCTGATCACTGTTGCGAATCAAAATCGCCAGGCTCGTGCCAGTGGAGCGACCTTCAAACACCCCGGACAGAATTTCCGGGACGTCCCCTTCTTTCCGCTGGGTCACCACCGCGCTTTGGCCTGGCCGACGCCGATCGAGGTCGAATTGTAGATCAGCCACCGAGAGCGCAATCCCCGGCGGCACGCCGTCGATGATGACAACGTTCCCTGGCCCGTGGCTCTCACCGGCGGTTGTGACGCGAAATGCTTGTCCAAAGGAATTTCCAGCCATGAATCGATTGTAACCGGCAATCGAGAAATTGCACCACCGGTGCCCCCGCTTCAAAGGCCGATTGGAATCGGCTATAAATCCGCCATGTCCACTCCACCCGATCTTTCGCCTCCGACCGATTCCAACGGCGACCTGCCACAGCCGGGTACGCCACCCGACTGGAACACGCTCGGCGTTCCCTTTCAGCAGTTGTGCGAAGTCGTCGCGAAGCTTCGCTCGCCCGCAGGTTGCCCCTGGGATCGCGAGCAAACATTGGAAAGCATCAAGCCATACACGCTCGAAGAAACCTATGAATTGCTGGAAGCGATCGACAGCGGTGACGACAAGGCCATCGTCGAAGAACTGGGCGACGTCCTGCTGCAAGTGCTCCTCGATGCCCAAATCGGGGCAGATGAGGGCCGCTTTGAGTTGCCCGACGTCGTTGAGGTTCTCACGCGAAAGCTGGTTGATCGGCATCCCCACGTTTTTGGAGACGTCGTAGCCGACACACCTGCGGATGTATCCCGCAATTGGGACCGCATCAAACAACAAGAGAAGCAACGAGACTCCGCACTCGACGGGATTCCACCGGAACTCCCCCAATTGGCGCGGGCCGCCCGGCTTAGCAAACGGGCCGCTCGGGTTGGTTACGATTTCCCGCATCGCGCCATGCTGTTTGACAAGCTCCGTGAGGAACTCGACGAACTACGCGCCGAACTCGATCCCGAAGGCGTCATGCCCGAGTTGGCAGCAACCGTCGACGCCGACGTCACACCGGATGAGCCGAATCACGATACGGCCCGCCAAACTCGTATCGAAGACGAACTGGGCGACGTGCTGTTCGTTCTGGCCAACATCGGCCGCCGCTGGGGAATCAACCCCGAGGAAGCATTGCGGAAAAGCAATCGGAAGTTCATCCGTCGCTTTTCCGCCATCGAAAAAGCACTTTCTGAACGCGGACAGAGCATCCAAGATGCAACCTTGCGCGAGATGGAAGACCTTTATCAAGATTACAAACGGCGCGAGGGTTAGGTCGCAACATACGAAAAGAACACGACTTAACACCCAGAACGCCCCGACAAGCACGTGACTTCTCCAAAATAGCTGGCTAGGCCCGCGTGACATCCCGGCTTGTTTCCCGCCTGTGTTGGGAGAAGGGAAGATTGACCTTTCCCAGACCTGAAACCTTGCATGGAGGCCAAGCCAATGTCCTTGTCGAAACAATGTCTCTTGTCGCTGCCGCTGCTGATGACAGGTCTCACCGGATGCTCCAGCCTCAACACATGGAACAGATCTCCGCTTCCACCCAGTCCGTATGCCGGCACAATTGATTCTGGTTCCGAAATCATGTCAACCCCGCATATTGACAGTGTTAGAGTTCTGGACCCATGGGGCATGTTGTTTCTGCCCATTTTGGCCGTTGATTTTGTGGGGAGTGCCGCAGCCGATACACTCGTGCTACCGGTCACACTCATCGGCGAGGCCGATCGTCAGTTGCGGACAGAATCTTACTGACCGATCGGTAAGTACCCCGAACGGAGTCACCACACATGTTCTCGAACTGCTCGATCATCGATCTCAGTGTTCCCTTGGAAAACGACGCGGTCAGCGAGCCAATGCCCGCGAAGATTCGTTACGTCGATCATGAAAACGAGGGGTTGGCTCAGATGCGTCAGTTCTTCGGTGTCGAGCCGGACGACCTGGTGCTCTCCGACGGGAAAGGGTGGGCGGTCGAAGAAATTCACGCGATCACGCACACCGGCACGCACGTCGACGCCCCCTATCATTACGCACCGACCTCCGAAGGCAAACCGGCGAAGCGTATCGATGAAGTCCCCCTCGACTGGTGCCTGGCTCCCGGCGTGCGACTCGACGTTCGCGATGTTCCGCCCGGAGAATTCATTACCGTCGAACGCTTGCAGGCGGCGTTACAAGCCATCGATCATGAGTTACAGCCCCGCGACATCGTTCTGCTCTGGACCGGGGCCGATGAGCGGATTGATTCTCCCGAGTACTTTCGCCAGCCGGGCTTGGGGCGCGAGGGAGTGCTTTGGCTGACGGAGCAGGGCGTGAAGATCATCGGTATCGATGCCTACACCCTCGATCGGCCGTTCGCTGATATGGTGGCTGACTATCGTCGCACGGGTGACGGCCGCTACATCTGGCCGGCTCACTTCGCGGGCCTCGAAGCGGAATACTGTCAGATCGAAAAGCTGGCCAACCTTGGTCAATTACCCCAGTCGACCGGGTTTTGGGTCTCTTGCCTACCGGTCAAGATTGCCCATGCCAGCGCCGGCTGGTGTCGTGCCGTGGCGTTTGTCCCGTCCGACAAGTAGGCAACCGACACCTCATTCACTCGCAGAAGCAGACTCGTTTCGCTTCCAGCCGATGACATCACGGAGGATGTCGTCGAGAGACATTGAGGGTGTCTGATCGATCGTCTCCTGGAGCCGGGTCAGATCGGGGATTCGCCGGCGCACGTCTTCAAAGTCGTCGGAGTACGCCACGTTGTAAGGCATGAATTCGATTGGCGAATCGCTTTCGGCCAGCCGAATCACACTCTCTGCCAACTGGCGAATCGAAACCGGTTGGTCACTGCCGATGTTGAACACTCGCCCTTGGGCGGCCGGCGTTTCGACCACGCGAATGATGCACTCCACGACTTCCTTCACGTGCGCGAAGCAACGAATCTGTTCGCCGTCGTCGTACACGACCACCGGATCGCCCCGCAATGCCCGTTCGACAAAGCGTGGAATGACCATGCCGTAATGCCCGACCTGGCGAGGACCAACGACGTTAAAGAATCGACCGACCACCACGGGGAGATCGAATTTGCCGTGATACGCCAACGCCAGGAATTCGTCGATCGCCTTTGAGCAGCCGTAGGCCCAGCGCGGTTTGGATGTGGGGCCGAAGTGCAGGTCGTCTTCCTCAGTCCACCGCTCTTTCGAGTTCTTCCCAAACGCTTCGCTCGTTGACGCCAAAAAGAATCGCGTGCCGCTCTGACCCGCCATCCGCAGCAGCAGTTCCGTCGGAAAGATATTCGTCTCGATCGTCCGCACCGGATCGTCGGCCACCAACTTCACACCCACGGCCGCCGCCATGTGGTAGATCACGTCGACTCCGCGCACGGCCTCCGCAAGCACGACCGGGTCGGTGATCGAACCGGTTTGCATTCGCAAGCGCGGATGATCGGCCACAGCGGCCAGGTTTTCAGCCCGCCCCGTGGAGAGGTCGTCGAGCACCGTTACTTCATGTCCCAGTTCGAGCAATCGCTCACTGAGATGGCTGCCGATGAAGCCGGCTCCTCCGGTGACCAAACAGTGTGCCATCCAAACTATTCACCTTTTAGAACCGAGAAACACGCTCGACAGCCGTTCGCCGCACGTCGGACGTGGAAAGTACCTACATCCACGGTAGCTAACAGCCTATCGGTTCGACACCCCCGACACGGCCCGCATTTCGTTCGAGCTCCAGAGAGGATTGCCCGATCGTATGTGTTCGACATTCTTGACATAACCCGCCCAGTCGCGCTCATCTGACTTGGCAGAACAGTCGGAATAATCGGCATCGCCTGACAATCGACACATCACAACAATCGACACAACCTATTTTATTGAAATCACTTCCGTCACTTGTATAGATATTCTGATTGTATCGACTGCATCAACGGTACGGGAACTGCGAATTCTCCTGATCGAATCAGTGAGATCGGTTCCTCTCAATAACTTGGTCGTAGTGACCATGTGAGGAGTCGGTTTCAGGGACCGTATCGGGAACGAGCGTGCCCAGCGATTCGCACAAGAGACCGCATCCAGTTCCGGTTGGCCAACACCAGCCAGAACGCGGCCGGCTGATCCCCGGTCGTTCGACCTCCGGGATGCCGAGAGCGAATTTGAACTGACGGGGATAACGAGTTCCATTCCCGTCTTTGCGACGCGAAGAGCGTCGTGTTCACGTCCGCTCTCGGCGACCGGTTGTCCGTGGAAACGTCATCAACACCAACCCTGAACCATCGGTTCAAGGCTTTTTACAACTCAACGCGAAGCAAAGGACATCACCATGTCGAACACTCTGAAAAAACTCTGGAACGACGAAATGGGCCTGATCCTCTCAGTTCGTCGTAGATCGATCGAACCATCGCTAACCGCCTACTGAACGGCATCTTGTAGCGACCGCACTGACACGTTGAGCTGTGGCAACGTCGCTTGTTGCCCGCTGACTGCACCGCTTCGGCACACGCCGTGCGTTTGGATCTCTTCCAGAGGAACGAAGACCTGGGCGGGAACGACTCATCATACCGGTGAAACCGACTCGCCCCTTCGCTCCGACAGGTTTCTCGATCGCAACGTGCTCAAGGGCAGCGTGCTCAAACGCAATGTGATTGACAAGCCGCCCGGGACTCCCGCGAGAGCGGAGTCCCACGAGATCACATTCCGGCTGCGAGTTCATCGCCGGTTATGCGAATACCTGATCAGGGAGTTTGCGGTCTCCGCCGGCCAGCGGAGTCGCGTCTGCCGACATCGAGAACGTTTCTCGATGCCAGCAACCAAGGAGAGCGGTTTCGTCGCGTTGCGACCGATCGACGATCGGTGCGGCGGCTTCGCTCTCAGACCACGGAGCCTGCCGAATTCCTCGTGGAAACGGCAGAAAAATAGAACGCGGGTTGTCTCGTGTTCAAAACACTCTCTCACACATGAATTAAAGGTTTCTACAAATGATGAACTAACTCTGGAACGACGAATGTGGTTTTGTCGTCTCGGCCGAACTCGTCCTCGTCATGACCATTGGTGTCTTGGCGATGATCGTCGGCTTGCACGCTGTTGCGAAGTCCATCACGATGGAATTGAACGACGTCTCGAACGCTTTCGGTACGATCAATCAGTCCTACGCTTACAAAGGTCTTAGTAAGTCCGGTCACGCTGCTGTCGTAGGAACCGCCTACAACGACGGACGGGACCACTGCGACTGCTCGAGTATCAAGCAAGAATCGGATCCCAATCCGAAGTCTGATTCACATTCGTCCAACGGCGACAACTAAGGTGATTCTGACCTTCCCCCGATGTTAGTACCAGTCTAAGTGAGAGAATCGGGGTTCATGGGGCCGGTGGTCTTCTGGAGTGAGGCCGTAGGCCGAACGGAAGAAGAACACCGCGCGGCAAATGCCGCAG
>Ga0115002_10003710_pt1 | contig 18885 bp, 16 predicted proteins | sample ArcticOcean_MG_C_8_FD_89576 | JGI IMG/M metagenome (GOLD analysis project Ga0115002, IMG submission 89576) | Marine microbial communities from western Arctic Ocean - ArcticOcean_MG_CB11_86 | ecosystem: Environmental > Aquatic > Marine > Oceanic | place: Arctic Ocean: Canada Basin | collected... | reverse complement strand
TGCATAGCGTCGCGCGACTCCATGCTCCCGGTATGTGTCAGACCAGTTCCGGAGATCAGGACTCGGTGTGGATCGCTGTGGTCGACCGGCGCGTGCAGGAAGGGTTCATCTCCGCCCACCGGCGCGCCTAAGAGCTGGGGGTAATTGACCCGAGAGTCGCTGGCGTCGGCAGCATCCTGGAGGAATTGTTCAAAGCCGATTCCCGCCTCCTGTGCAGCATCAAATACCTGAAACACGTAGGTCAAAGATGGTAATGCCGCCGTGATATCGATGACCTCTAATTCGGCAACGACTCCGACCCGCCTACCCTCGCCCGGGATCTCGAACTGGATTACCCGCATGATGACCTTTCAATGTTTGTTTCGCGTTACTGATGCGTTGGGGTGACGATGGTAACGGCTGGTGGTTCGGGATGTCAGATCAAGTCTGGTTGAAGCGCGAAACAAGCCCCATTTCTACCTCAGCGACTCGGCCTCAAGGTCCAGTAACGATTCCGCCACTTCCATCAACATCGCCCATGCCGGTTCATGTGTGAGCGTCTGTTCCGGCACATCCATATATGTGTCCAGCAAAAGGTAGTCGGCTCCCAGATCGGCGAACGCTCCCATATCATCACGAACTTGAGAGAACGAACCGATTCCGGGTTTTCGACCCTCTTCCGGTAGATCGTTCGGTGTTATGTGTAACTTCACCCGTGGAGAGAACGCCGGGGTAGGCCTTCCGGCCTCGCCTGCGAACCTTTTCAGCGTCGACAATCCATAATCCCGCAGCCAGGACAGGTCGGCGTTCATCGGGTGCCAGGCATCTCCATGTATGACGGTGCGCCTGATCGCTGCATCGCTTGGCCCCCCTACCCAGATCGGCGGGTGCGGTTTTTGCACGGGCTGCGGAGCCGTAAAAACGTCCTTGAACGAAGTGAACTTGCCATCAAAGCTCGCGTTTCCTTCCGACCACAGCACTTTCATGGCGGCCAGGTACTCATCCGTCATCGCCCCGCGCTGGTGGAACGGCAATCCAAGAGCCTCAAACTCAAGGATTGACCAACCAGCGCCGATCCCAAAGATGAAACGTCCGCCGCTGAACTGGTCCAGACTGGCGACGACCCGGGCGGTAAGTGCCGGGTTGCGATAAGGCACGATGATGACTGTCGTACCCAATTCGATTTTCGTCGTCTTCCCGGCCAGCCATGACAGCGTGGTGAAGGGGTCGTAGAAAGGCGCCGGGTATCGATCGTTTATGTCTTGTGTGACCGCTACGTGGTCCCCGACCATCACGAGATGAAAACCAAGTGTCTCGGCAAACGTGGTCCAATGGGCGAGGGAGTCCGGTGTTGAGGCCGGGCCGAAGTTCAGAAGGTTGATTCCAGCTTTCATCCATGTCTCCCAATGTGTTGCTTAGAGAAAACGCCCGGGTTGACTGCTCAGATCGAAGATACTCGACAGTGGATGTATCCATGGACAGGGCTGGCCCAGCCCGTAAACACAAGGATGCGGCCCTTTAGCCGATTTCCCTACCAATCCCGCTGTGGGGATCGTGAAGAGGGCGTGAAAAGACCGTGAGGACGGGATTACATTTACTGAACAGGCGAGAAGGGAGCCGCGTTCAAGAGCATGTTCTCCATCGTTATCGGAGACACACCAGCTGGAGGTGGCCAGCCGATAGACGCGAATTTTTTGCGTCCCTCCATGCGGTGTTCATAACTTTTATACGACCACATGTGCACCCATACATTCCGGTCGCCGTCCTCAAGACTCCAGATGCCGACCGGTTGCGATAACTCCATGCGCGCTTCTATCGCCGGTCCCCAGGCATCGATCACCTTTGGGATTGCGCCCGCCGGGTAGGTGTACATGCGGAGCTCGAACAGCGGCCCGATATTTCGCGTGATGTCGAGTACTGGGAGGAATGGCGCGGGCGTAAAAATATCCGTCTGTACGTTAACTATGAATTCGCCGGTATCCGGCGGCCAGATGCCATCTTCCACGACTTTGGCTCTTATGGTTTCGCGCTCGGCCTCGTCCTCGTACTGCCAGATATGGACCACGCGATTCAGCGGTCCGATCTCGGTAAAGAAGAACCCCACCAGTGGAGAGACGGCAACACGTTGTTCGATCTTCTCCGCAGTACGTTCCAGGAAACCGGGGACACCACCCGGCTTGAGGTCATAAGTTCGAATCTCGTGGATCATCCGGGCTCCTTGGACTGGCGTAGTTGTTTTGGCGACACACGCCTGTAGCGAGGTCGTTTATATACGGATATGGCCGGGGCAAGCATCGCCAATACAGCCTCCTGCTACCCTGCTGTTACTGGGGGAACCGGTCAGGCCAGAACAATGTCTAGCCTGCCTTCATGCTTCATTCCCGGGTGACTACTGAAGGGGCGAGAAGTCTGCCGCCCACATCAGTTTGTTTTCCTGTGCTAACGGCGATACCGGCGACTTCGGCGGCCATACGCCCTTCGCCCGGGTCTCGTTCCGCACATCCATCCGATGCTCGAAACTCTCGTACGCCCACATGTGCGCCCATCGATTTAGCGGACCGATGTCTGAGAACCACGCACCAACCAGCGGCGAATACTTCTGGCGTTCTTCGATTGCGTCCCCCCAGGCGTTAATTACCTTGGGAATGTCACCCTGCCCGTATTTGTAAGTCCGCAACTCGAACAAAGGGCCGATCTTCCGAGGCGTCAGTTCTGGCATGAACGGCGCGGGGTAGTAGATTTCGGACTGCATGTTCAAGATGAGGTTGGCGTTATCCGGCGGCCATACGCCGTCCGCCACGACCTTTGCCCTGGTGTCTGTCCTGTGGTTCATGTCGTCGTACGGCCAGATGTGCACGACCTGGTTCAGCGCGCCAACTTCTGTGTAGAAGAATCCGCCAAGTGGCGTGACTTTGACTCGCTCAGGCGCCATCGCCCCGGTCTTTTCCAGAAACTCCGGGACGCCCCGGGGGACAAGGTCATAAGTGCGGATCTCGTGGATCATGTAATGCTCCTGCAGGGATGATTCGTCGTAGCGGAAGGTTACACCCGGACGCTCGTTGATGGTGAAGCGCTCACTATTAACCCGATGACACTGCAGGGGCGTATGGCGAAACGCCCTCACCGTGTTTCAAGGCGTCCGCATTTACGCTGCGTGGCATTACTTCGCCTGTCGGTCGACCGCGTAGGGGCGGGGCAAGCACCGCCCCTACGGTTTTGCGGTGCGAGTCCTGTCGGCCGCAAAGCTGAGGCTGTCGAATTACGGATTTGGAGGAGGCAACACCAGACTTACAGGGCTGGACAGGCGATCACGTTATCGTGGGTTTTGCCCCTCTCCCCCTGCGGGAGAGGGTTGGGGTGAGGGGTCAAATGCGGATGCCAATCCGCCAAACCCTCCATCTTTACTTAAACGCAGGCATAACCTTGTCGCACAGCAGGCGGATGGAGCGTTCGATATCGCTCTCCGGGATTTCCTCGCCAGCATTGAACTCGGCAACCAGTGAGGTCAGCTTAAGTCGTTCCTTGAGCTCGTGGATACGGTCGATAACCATCTCCGGCGTCCCCACAACGACCTTGTCCCGGCTGACCACATCCCACGCCAGGCTTGCGAGTTCAGAAGTCCGAGATGCCCTCTCCGAATCGTGCGCCACGTCCTCCCGTCCGGCCGTTACCGCTATCTGCCCTCCGAGCCGTGCGAATTGTTTCATGAAGCTCTTTTCGGGTACCGACTGCGCTTCCTCCCGGGATTCCGAGATGTAGACCGGGATGCGGATAGATACGTCCGGAGGGCCGTCGAATCCGGCCTCTTTTCGGGCGGCCTGATAACTGTCCACATACCCTTCCACGAGGGCCGTGTTGTGCTGTCGTACGCCGATAAAGAGCGGAAGGTCCAACTTCCCGACGACCGGGAATGATGCGGCGGAATTCGCCGCGATTCTCAACGGTGGGTGTGGTGACTGGACCGGCTTCGGCACGAGGCAGACCTTGTCGTAGGAGTGAAACTTGCCCTTGTAGGTAAAGTGCTCGTTCGTCCACAGGCCTTTGATGATTTCAAGGTCTTCAAAAGTGCGCTCCGTGCTCGTCGAGTAGTCGATCCCGTAACCGTCGTACGCGGCCGGAGATCCACTTCTGCCAATTCCAAACTCGAACCGTCCTTCGCTTATCTGGTCGAGCGTGGCCGTCTCTTCCGCCATACGCATTGGGTCGGTAAGCGGCAGCACCTGCACGGCCGTTCCGATCTTCACACGCTTCGTTCGAGCAGCGATCGCAGAACCGACCGCCATCAGCGCGGTCATGACGGCACGCTCCGGCTGGAAGTGGGATTCCGCCATCCAGATGGCGTCCAGTCCCGCCTGTTCAGCGAGGTCGACCTGTCGCCAACCCTCGGCGAAATCTTCCGCCTGCGACCGCCCGGGCCGAGCGTGGAATTCCATAAACGTACCGAAATCCAAGGCAGCCTCCCCGTGCCCATTCATGGGCTTTGAGATTTGGAATCTGGTTATACGAGCGAATCGACCCGGACCCTAACTCAGAGATGTCGATACGTCGAGCGCTTCGATCTGATTGGCGTCCGGTGCAAGCCCCGCCGCTACAGGGTTCCGGATCACGTTGCAGCGGATTCCAAGATAGACTCCCGGCGTGGCTGCATAGCGGCCATCGGTATTGAATCAAATTCGTCAGCAGGCGCTCCCGTTTAGCAGTACCGGCATTCCGACCCTCTCACGCCCCCATGCTCAGGAGTCACAATGACCACGACAACTCCCGGCGAGAAGACGACCCCTCCAGGCAGGGAAGCAAAGCGCGCTCCCGGGAAGTGGCGGTCATGGGAGACGACCGAGGGCGCTATACGTGCTCCCCATAGGTCGATGATGCGGGCGATGGGGTTATCCGATAAAGACATCAACCAGCCTTTTGTAGGCGTGGCCTCAATGCACAACGAAGTTACGGTCTGTAACTTCGGCATCGCTCCCCTTGTAGAAGACGTCAAGAAGGGAGTATCCGAGTCCGAAGGTACGCCGTTCATGTTCGGCACGATCACCGTTTCCGACGCCATATCAATGGGCACGGAAGGCATGAAGGGTTCACTTGTCTCGCGGGAGATCATCGCCGACTCCATAGAGACGGTCTGCTTTGCAGAGCGCTTCGACGGCGTCGTGCCGATCGCCGGATGTGACAAATCGCTGCCCGGCTCGATGATGGCGATCGCCCGACTCAACATTCCGGCAGTGTTTGTGTACGGCGGATCGATACTGCCCGGTAGTTGGGAAGGCAAGCCGTTCCAGCTTCAGGACGTGAACGAAAGCGTTGGCAAGCACCAGGTCGGCGAGATTGATGACGCAACACTCCGCGCCATGGAGATCGCAGCCTGCCCCGGGCCGGGCGCGTGCGGAGGTATGTTCACCGCCAACACGATGTCCAGCATCGGCGAGGCGCTAGGGCTGTCCCTGCCTGGCTCGGCTTCCGAGCCGGCGGTTTCAAGCCGGAAACGAAACTCATCCCGTCGCGCCGGTGAAGCGGTCATGAACCTGCTACGGGAGGACATACGGCCATCCGACATCCTGACTCGCAAGGCGTTTGAGAACGCTGTAACCCTTGTAGTAGCCCTGGGCGGTTCGACCAACAGTGCGCTGCATCTTCCAGCCATCGCATACGAAATGGGGATCGACCTCACGCTGGAGGACATCCACGAGATCAGCATGCGCACACCACTGATCGCGAGCATGAAGCCGGGCGGCGATTTCCTGATGTACGACCTGGATATAGCAGGAGGAATCCCGCTCGCCATGAAGCGACTCCTGAACGCGGGGCTGCTTCACGGAGACGCGCTCACAGTCACAGGAAAGACGATCGCCCAGAATCTGGCAGATGTGCCGGATGACGGCTCCGAGATGACGGTCCTCAAGACGGCCGATGATCCTTTTGCCAGCACAGGCGGTCTGGTGGTTCTCCACGGAAATCTTGCGCCGGACGGAGCGGTTCTCAAGGTCGCCGGGCACGATTACGGTTCGCACTGGAGCGGGCCGGCACGTGTGTACGACCGCGAAGAGCTCGTTATGGAGGCACTGCAACGTCGTGAGATCAAGAAGGGTGATTTTGTAGTGATCCGGTATGAGGGTCCACGTGGCGGGCCGGGTATGCGGGAGATGCTGGACGTGACGGGCGCAATTCTTGGCCAGGGTCTTGGAGAAGACGTGTTCCTCATGACGGACGGCCGATTCTCCGGCGCGACACATGGCCCGATGATAGGCCATGTCGGGCCGGAGGCCGCACTCGGCGGACCGATAGCGGCCTTGCGAGACGGTGACGTGATCGAGTTGGACCTGGAGCGATTTGAGCTAAATGTCCGGCTCTCATATGAAGAGATTTCTGACAGGCTTGCCGACTGGACGGCTCCGCCTCCCGGGTACACCCGCGGAACGCTTGGCAAGTACATCAAGCTTGTTGGGCCAGCCGCACAGGGTGCCGTGACCGGCTGATCAAGGCGTTGCCATACGCCCCTACGAAGTTGATCCCGGTCGAGGGCATGTTCAGCGTATCGGTGTTGGGGCGTCGACCTGTCGCGATGAGCAACTTCTCGGCGGTAACCGTCTGTTCCTTGCCGTCTACCTCAAGCTTCACGCTTACGCTATTTTCGTCGCCAGCGACCGACTTCACAGCAGCGCCCAGTACGACGTTGGCGTTGGGTTTCGCCTTGAACGCCTCTGTGAAGCGGGTGCGAATCTCCGGGTCTTCGATCATGAGCATGTCAGGCGCCATGTCGACAATAGTCAGCTCTGTACAAAGTGCGCTGAAGTAGTGACACAGCTCCGCGCCGATGTAGCCACCACCGATGACGACCATGCTCTTCGGCTGTTCGTCCAGGTACAGGACTTCGTCTGAGGTGAGATATGGCACCGTGTCGATACCGGGGATTGGCGAGACAAAGGGCCTGCTTCCGGCGTTGATCACTATCTTGTCCGCCGTGACCTGCTCGCCGTTGACCTCTATTACGTTGTCACTAACAAACCTGGCGTAGCCCTCGCAGGGGGTCAGACCGCCGTAGCCGTGATACCAGTCGGTATGCCGCCCCACATCGGAGATATCTTGTCTTTGACCCGCCCGACCACAGGCTCCCAGTCGACGTGATAGATGTGGGCGTTCAGGCCGTAGAAATCGCCATGATTGACGGCGTCCGCAGCTTCAGCGTCGGCGATCAGTATCTTCGTCGGGATGCAGCCAACGTTTACACAGGTGCCGCCCCAGTGTTTGGGCTCATCGACCGCCACGGTCTCGCTGCGGTTGATGGCGATTTCCGGGATGATTCCTGCAGAGCCGGAGCCGATAATGAGCAGGTCGTATTTCTTCACAGGGATGTTCCTTTGAGGCGGTCGCCGTTGTTCTATACAAGTCGGATGCAGTCTCAGCCCATCAGGTGCGCCCCGGATCTGTCCGTATTTATATGGGTTGCCTGGTTTAGATATCAACCTTGTCTAGCGCGCGCATGGCGTCGCCCACTACGTCGATAAGAACCGGCTGTCCCGCCGTGGTTGCGTCGGAGATGGCGGCCGGTAGGTCTTTCAGTTGATTGACCCTCACACCAACAACGCCAAACGACTCGGCCAGTGCAACGAAATCCGGGTTCACGAGGTTGGTGCCAATCACCCTGCCGCCAAACCGGCCATCGACTTGATCGTTCTGAGATGCGCCGTACTTCCCGTTGTTAAACAGCACCGTAACTAGATTTATACGGTGCTGGACTGCCGTCGCCAGATCGCCGATCGCGTATGAGAAGCCGCCATCGCCACACAGCGCTATCACGGATCGGTTCGGGGACCCAGCCTTGACTCCAAGTGCCAGCGGGAATGCGTAGCCCAGGGTAGTCATATAGGAGGCCGAGGTGAGCGTTCCTGGGTGAAGGATGTCAAACGCGGATCCCATCCAGCGCGAACCAACAGTCACACCGCCGACCATTACAGTGTCGTCGGGGAGTCGTTCTCTGAGGTCTTCAAACATGGCGACCTGTTCAGGGAACCGCGCTCGAAGTAACTCCCGTCGCCTTACGTGAACCACTCCCAATAATTCAGGGTCCCAGTCCGACGCAAAGGCGTGCTTCTCCAGCTCAGCGTTCAGCGCGAAAAGCGCCACCCGTGCGTCGCCTATGATCGACACCACAGGGTCGTACGACTCTCCGGGGATCGTGGGGTCGATGTCGATGTGAACGATCTTCTGGCTGGTGGCTATATCCCAGCGTGAGGTCTCAGATTTGGCAAACCGGCTCCCCACAACCAGTATCACGTCGGCGGCTGTAAGAAGCTCTTCGGTGGCGGGATCGCCGTATCCGGGTGACGGTACCCCAAAGGCGAGTGGGTGCGTGTCCGGCAGCGCGCCCTGTGCGTCACGGCTGTGTAGAACCGGTGCGCCGAGGGCGGTTGCGAGCTTTTCAAGTTCATCAGATGCGCCGGCCCTGACCACTCCATCTCCCACCCAGATCAACGGCCTTTTTGCTGCCGCCATCAGGTCAGACGCTTCCGAGACGTGGTCGGCCAGTACGCCGGGACGCGGGTACTCCTCACGCTCTATCGAATCGAACTCCCGTGACTCGCCCAGGAAATCGTGCGGAATCTCCACCTCGACCGGCTGCGGGCGTCCCGTCTTGAGCTGCTTGAACGCCTCGTGGATCAGGCCCGAGATTTCGCTGGCCGAGTCGGTCCGCTGTCGCCACTTGGTGACCGGCGCCATGAACTCAAGCTGGTCATTAATCTCGTGGAGCGACCCGCGCCCGCCATACAACTCGTGGCTGGCGATCTGGCCCGAAAGCAGGAGTACGGGCGAGTTTCCGGCCATCGCCGTCGCCATCGCTGCGCCTGCGTTGTAAGCGCCGGGGCCGGGGACGACCAGCGCTACGCCAGGAACGCTCCGGGTACGGGCGTATCCGTCCGCTGCGAATACCGCTGTCTGTTCATGCCGGCACGTGATCAGGTTGATTCCCGGAGCTTCAAGGAAACCGTCGTAGATGTGCATGACCTGCATTCCGGGGACGGCGAATACGGTGTCGACGCCTTCCGCCACAAGCTGCTGTACAACGGCGTGGCCGCCGGTCATTTCAGGCAATTGTTGCTTCCTTTGGTCCCAGTTAGTTAGCCGTAATTTCGATCCGTGCGCTTGTGTACACACACGGCGCGCCCTACCCTACCGGCCACCTTACGACCGCATCAAAGATGGAGAGCCCCATTGGCAGACAAAAAGAAAGTCCTCATCACCGGCGCAAGCGGCCTTGTCGGCGGCCTCGTGATTGAGCATCTGAGCGATAAGTACGAATTTAGCGGTCTGGCTCGACGCCCCGTCGAAGGCATAAAGAGCCTACAGGCCGATATTACAGATGCTGAGGGCATTAAACCGGCCTTCGAGGGCATCCACACCGTCCTACACCTTGCGGCCGCCACCGCCGGGCTGACCGATCACTGGGAGTCGACCTTCCCGATCACTATCCAGGGCACGCTGAATGTGTACGAAGCGGCTCGCGAGGCTGGCGTGAAGCGCGTGGTGTTCATGAGCTCCGGTAACACTCAGCTCGGATTTATGTTCGACCAGTCGAAGCCCTACTGGAAGCTCGCGAACCTGCGGGAGGACGACCCTGATTTCCCGACCGAGTGGGACATGATCACGATTGGTGACGGGCCTTACCCGAATAATCCGTACGCGGTGGCTAAGTCGTTTGGCGAGAACCTGGGTCGGCTTTACTCGGAGACACACGGCATTTCGACGCTGGCCATCAAACTCGGCGGTGTGCTGGAAGAGAACCGACCGCACGTTCGTGGCATCTGGCCGGGCTTCCTGGACCAGATGGATGCCGTCGACATGATCGACCGCTGCATAAGCGCGCCGGACGACCTGAAGTACGACGCCTTCAACGCCATCTCAAACAACAAGTGGCGGTGGCGTGAGATCCAGCACGGGGCCGATGTGCTGGGATGGGTGCCGAAGGGCAGCGCCGAGATCGCAGCAGCGCGTGACGGGATAGTGCCGGGACACGAGCACGGGCCGTCGACGCCAGAGGGTTACAAGGGGTATCACGAGTAGGTCGACGGATCCTGGGCAAGTACCCACCCTGAGGCTCTCGAAGGGTCTGTCGTACCGGAGCGTTCATGTTGCGAACTCTCGGCCTGCGGCCTCGGCCCCCTCACCTTTGATGCACGTGGGCCTCTCCCGCGAAGGGGAGAGGGGGCGATATTAACGGTCCATATACAAACAACCGCTCGCGATATCAGTCTTGGAGATAACTCCATTGCCCAATAAGAAAGTTCTCATCACCGGCGCTAGCGGCCTGATCAGCGGGCTTGTGATGGACGGGTTGTCCGACCAGTACGATTTCTCTGGCTTGAGTCGTCGGCCTGTTGGGGGCATCCCACACACGGCCGCATCCATCACCGACGCCGAGGCCATTAAGCCGGCGTTTGAGGGGATCGACACGGTCCTCCACCTAGCGGCGGGAACTGGCGGGACGACCGATAGCTGGGAGCTTCAGATGTCGCTCACGGCGCAGGGCACTCTCAACGTGTTCCAGGCAGCGAAGGAGGCGGGCGTGAAGCGTGTCGTCTTTATGTCGGCTGGTTCCAACATGATGGGCTGGCAGCGTGACGAATCGAAGCCGTACGGGGCGATGTGGCGGGGCGACTATGCCGACGTTCCGGACAAGTGGGACTACGTCGACTACACGTGGGAGCCGCGGCCGCTCGATCCGTACTCCGTCTGCAAGCTATTTGGTGAAAATCTGTGCCGACTGTGGTCGGACCTGTACGGGATGTCGATGCTGGTGATGCGCTGCGGGGCCCTGCTGCCGAGCGATCACCCGGAGGCACGAGGCCACTACCCGGGTTTCCTGTCGCACGCCGATGCAGTGCAGATGGTGGATCGCATTCTCAGCGCACCGGACGACATGAAGTTCATGATCTTCGACGCCATCTCTGAGAACGACTACCGCTGGCGCTCGACAGACCCTGCGAAGGAACTACTGGGCTATCAGCCGACGGGTCGCGCCGAGGACTGGAAGTTGGGCGACGGTAAGGATGTGGACGGGTAGGTCGTTAGAGTTCATTGTCGCACCCCCTCCCTTCGAGAGCCTCATGGTGGGTCTACCGGAGAGCCTCACGGTGAGTTTTTCGACCACTAGCCCCGGTCCTCGACGTTCTAACGCGCCGCCACCGGTAGGGCGAACTGGGACTGGTTGGTCTTTCCGGGCCAGGGTTTGCCAAGCATGAGGGATGCGCCGATTTCGCCGAGCGCGTCGGCTGCTTTTGCACCGTGGCCGTTGCCTCCCGTGAGGACGACTATTTTTCCGTCGTGTGTCGCCTCGGCGTATGGACGGAGAGAGTGGGTTTCACTTGTTACACATGCGGCGGTGATTGTGTCTGACAGGTCGAGCCCCGGCATCATGCGGTGCAGCTCGGCGCGGTAGGCGTCCGCCATTACCGGATCGCCTTCCGAGTGGAGCCACGCGTTGAGTTCATCGAGCGTTGCAATGCGCTGCGGGCCTTCTGGTCCGCCGCCGATTTTCAGGTAGGTGCGACCGTCTGGGTATTTGACCGGCGGATGCCAGTACGTTCGTACCCTGTCACCTCCCGGGTGGCACCCTACGCTGGGCATGCCGTCCAGCTCGGACAGCATGGCGTCATCGACCGGGACCATGACGATGGTCCGGCCACGGACGTGCAGCGGGACGAGGATCGGAAGCAGCCTGTCGAATGTGGCGTATGCGCCGGTGGCAACCAGGACGCGTTCTGCCTTGATGGTATTGCCACCCGCAGTCCGTACTTCTACCCCGTCGTCCTTCACCGTCATCTCCACGGCGTGATCGTCGATCACCTTTGCGCCCTGAGACGACGCCGATGCGCTCATCGCAGCTACGTAGTCGCGCGGGTTGATCCGGCCCGCATCCTGTGACTGGTAGCCTATGGTCTCGGTCGGCTCAAAGTGGAAGAACGGGAAGCGTTCGTTGGCGTCGGAGCCTGAGATCACTTCGGGCCGGTTGCCGGTGAATCGCTCGGCGTGGTCAACGGAGCGTTCCACGACAGCCCGGTCGTGGTGGATGCGCGTGTATCCGATCTGTTCAAAGAAGTTGATGCCGGTGGACTTTTCTAGCTCCCGGTAGCGGTTTACCGAGGTTGCGCCGAGTTCTGACCATACAGGGTCTTCGTCCAGTGAGTGTGCGTTCCGTCCCTGGTCGTGGTGGCTCGACTTTGGGACGGCGTGGTCGGCTGTGGCCATCGCTTCTGTCGGCCCGAGGACGGCAACTGAGTCGGACTGCGCAGCGAGGTGCATGGTGGCGGCGGCGCCCATGATGCCGCGGCCGATGACGAGTTGGCGGTAGTTGTTAGGCATGTGGTTTGTTGGCCCTGAGACGCGAGTGATCGTTGTGGTAGCAGAAGGTTTTCCCTCACCCTAGCCCTCTCCCACCGGGAGAGGTGGCAGTAACAACGACTCGCCCCGGCCTAGCTCCCGCCGCAAGTGTCGTAGGCCAACGCGATCATGCACTTGGTTGCCGAGATGAGGCTTGCGATGCCTACCGATTCGTCGGTCCCGTGCGCCTTCGAGAGCGTCGGGTCGTCGTCCGGGTGTACGCCGTTGAAGCCGTAGGTGACGATTCCCAGATTTCGAGTGAACCGTGAGTCGGTGAAGCCGTTGCTTACCGCTGGGACCCACTGGATATCGTCCCGGGATACGGCCAGCGCCTGCGCTCTCTTGATCGCCTCGGCAAGCTCTGTCTCAAACGGCGATTCGTTCGGCACCGACATGTAATCGATGTCGTACTCGGCCCCTTCGATACCGTCGAGCACCTTATCCAACTCGCCACGTACATATTCTTCAGTCTGGAACGGGAGAGTACGAACGTCGCAAGTGAGTTCGAACACTTCCGGCACGCTGTTGGACTTGATACCGCCGTTGATCATGGTCGGCGTCAGCGTCATGCGGGAGAGCGCCCGGAGGATGGTCCCGAGGCGCGGGTTAGTCTCGTTGGCCTGCGACACGATCGCATCGATGTTCGCCGGGGTCGGTCGGTCTTCGATAGCGAACGTCCCGAGATGGTCGAAGATATCCAGCGAGGTATCTAGCTCCGGCTCGTAGGCCTCTATCGCGGCCAGTGCCTTCGCAAGCGCGTAGCTGGAGTTGGTCCCCGTCCATGCGACCGATGCGTGGGCGCTCACGCCCTTGAATCGAATGTGGACCTCCATCCTGCCCTTTTCGCCGGTGCCCAACAGGTATGCCAGGCTATTGCCGGTCTCGACCGGCGTTCCGCCGCCCTCGTTGACGGCGAACTCGGACTCCAGCGTCTCGGGATGGTTGTCGGCCAGCCAGCCAAATCCCCAACGACCGCCATGCTCTTCATCGGCACCGCTGACAAGTCGAAGGCCGTGGGAGAGCCTGACGTCGTTTCGTTTCAAGATCGCCATCGCCATTAGCTGGCTGGCGAGCAGAGCCTTACAGTCAGAAGCGCCACGTCCGTAGATGCGCCCGCCCGATATCTCGGCAGAGAACGGATCGAACTGCCACTTGTCCCAGTCCTCGACCGGCACCACGTCCGTGTGTGACATGAACATCAGGCGCGTCTTGTCGTGATCGGCGCCCGGCAGTACCGAGATTATGTTGTCGCGCCCGGGGTCCCGCGCCAGAAGCTGCGATTCGATGCCCTCTCCGGACAGCCAGTCCTTGATGTATACGGCGACCTTCGTCTCATCACCTGTCGGCATAAACCCGGTGTTTACCGTCGGAATCCTGACCAAAGACTGATGGAGTTCCACGATTTCGTTGGTGGACTCATCCACCTGATCGAGTAGTGATTGCAACGAGGGCATGGTTGTTCCTGTTGAGCTAGTGACCATTTCAAGGCGGGGAGAAAATCATCTTCTCCCTCACGGCTGGTGCTTTTGTGCCCTCTCCCGCCGGGAGAGGGCATATTCGACCGATTTCTAGATGTTGGTGTGCAGGTTGGTCTGGTCTCCGCCTGCCGGAAACTCGTCATTGAGGTCGCGTCCCATAACCACCGGGATAGTACCCGCTTCACGAGCGTCTTGCGTGCGCTTCCACTCGCGTTTCAGGTCGGCCGTGTGGCCGCGGAAGTGCGGGATGACGTAGCGGGCAAATAGCTCCATCGAGTATCGACTCTTGTCGTGGGGTACCCACTCGTGCGTCGTGAGCATCACCCCGCCAAGACCGCCAACCTCTTTATCAAGCGCTTCCAGTTGCTCGATGGCGTCGTCCGGCGTGCCGATGATCCAGCGTCTTCGTTTGGCGACGAATGCCGGTGTGATGTCTTCACTCGGCTGATCCGGGGACTCTTCCCAGCCTCCACGGGTGTTGATGGTGAAGAAGTAGTCGTGCACGTCACGCTGTATCGAATCCTCGACGTCCGCCCACGCCTGCTCGCGCGTGTCCGCCAGATAGATGTATGTGGCGATACGCGTGTCTTCGCGTTCGACGGTATACCCGTGTTCTTCGGCCGCAGCCTTCAGGCGCGGGTAGTGCTCACGGAATGGGAGCGCCGGCGGTGGGGCCTGAGCTGAGGGCGAGAAGATCATCATTCCGTACTTGCCGGCAAGGTCTATGGAACCTGTACTTCCAGAGGTCGCCATCGCCAGCTTGAGACGGGGCTGCTGGTACGACCTCAACTGAATGGCCATGCCACGAAGATTCCAGAATTTGCCCTCGTAATCGATCGGGTCGGGTGACTCCAGGAGCTTGACGATGATGTCCAACGACTCCTCTAGCATCGGCCGGAGTCGGGTCGCCGGGATGTTGAACAGCTTGGCGTCCGGGGGAAGACCGCATGGTCCCAACCCTAGAATCACGCGCCCCTTGGACAGGTGATCAAGGAAAGCGAACCGTTCTGCCAGGTCAAACGGGTGGTGGAATGGAGCGCTAACAACTGCGGTGCCCAGCTTAATGACACTGGTCAACCCGCTTGCCTTGGCAAGAAACATGTCCGGGGCCGGGATGTTCTCCCAGGCCGCCGTGTGATGCTCGCCCACAAAGAACTCGTCATACCCGAGCTGCTCCGCGTACTGGAGAAGATCCAGATCGCGATCAAACGCAAGCGCGGGGGCTTCTGTCGGTAGATGGAGCGGCATCATAAAAAATGCGAACTTCAAGGCTCCGGTTCCTTCCATAAGTGATTTACGTTCTTGAGATGCAGCGCACTCGCTGACGGAGGCGAAGCCTAGCACCACAAATCGTCCGCGGGAAGCTAAACGGAACCGTGTGCATTGGTCGTAACGCGTCGCGGGCGCGGCGTGCGCTCTGAGGCGACGAATCAATAGCATCAGCGTCAGGTGAGTGCGCTCCCTCTCTTGGATATCGGATTGGATATCGGAAATCTGGGGATCGCTTGAAGACCTCTACTGGGAAGAGGCCACTTAACCTCGCCAAAGACTCGCCTCAGGCAACTCGCATCAATGAATCAGCCCACAGACATAACTTCCATAACATCTGGCGGTCTCTTCACAAGACCCGCCCTCCATGCACCGCTCGCCAAGTTGATCGTCTCGGCGTCGGTGATTGGCGACGAGGCTCTGATCCTGTTCCCGAGCAAAGCCTTGCTATTTGGTTATTACATCGCCTGGTTCGGTGCGCTTCTAGCCGTCATCGGAGAGGCATCACTGGTTATGCGCCTGACCAGGCGCGTCCGTTCCGACGACTCTGCGAATAACGCGGCGTCGGACTAATTGGGAGTGCATTTGATGAGACAATCCGTGTTCTCGCTTCGGCCAAACCACTTGGTATCCCGAGTGCTACTGGCATCTATTGCCGGAGCTGCGCTTTCGCTGGCGATGGTCGGCTGCTCAACTGATAGTACGAGCAGCGACATCGTTTTCACGTCCGAACGCGATAGTGACAACCCCGATATATACACCGTCGCCAGTGGAGGCGGTGAAGTACAGCGACTTACCAACACGTCCGCCACCGAGAAGGACCCGAAGTGGTCCCCGGCACGGGACAAGATCGCCTTTCTCTCAGATCGCGGTGACGATTTTGAGTTGTACATCATGGATGCCGAGGGCGACTCTGAGCAGGTCGCGGGCGGTGGAGATGGTGAGCGGAAGGACTTCGCATGGGGGCCGAATGGCAACCGGATCGCATTCGTCTCTGACCATGAGGGCAAGGACTTTATCTACGTGAAGGACCTGTTGCTCAACCAGCAGTTCCGGCTATCGACCATCGACGCCTCACAGTCGCTTGGAAGCTGGTCCCCAGATGGCGAATGGATCGTCTTCTCTGTCCTCAGCGGCGATCGTCAGGGCATCCACCGCAAGAACCCGGGCGGAGTTGACGAGGTCCAACTGACCGAGAACGCGGACTCTGATCCCATCTACTCCCCTGACGGCAAGCTAATCGCATTCATCTCAACGCGTGACTCCGATGCTACCGAGATTTACGTCATGTCCGACGAGGGTCAGGAGGAGAGGAACCTCTCCAGAAAGTCTGGAGCTGATTTCGACTTCGCCTGGTCTCCAGATAGCAAGAATCTTGTGTTTGTCTCGGAGCGCGAGGGTGAAGGTGTGCCTGAGATTTTCTTGATATCAACCGGCGGGGACGATCCCGTGAGACTGACGACGAATAACTCTCAGGAGCAGTCGCCGCGTTTCTCTCCGAACGGAAACAGAATCATCTTCGTATCTGACAGCGACGGTGATTCCGACATCTTCTCCATGCGACGTGATGGCACGGCGCAAGAGCGAATTACAGCTACGAACGCAGACGACGAATCGCCGGACTGGTAGCGCCTGTAGAGCCCCCTCACCTTTGAATCATTTGGCCCTCTCCCGCGGAAGGGAGAGAGGGCACGTTCTTGAGCGATACGTGCTTGGAATGGCGGAGCCTACTTCGCCCCTACACGCGTCAATAATTCGTTCCAACTACCGAATGTCATCCTGAACTCGATTCAGGATCCGGTCATCGAATATCACCGAAGCGACACGTCAGATACGGTCCATCATGGTCTGGCTAATCGGCGACAAACGAATCTGATCTAGAAATGGATCCTGAATCAAGTTCAGGATGACAGTCGGGTTGTGGTCGCGGGTAAAACCGCAGCGTCGTGATTGGGCGAGGCAAGCACCGTCCCTACGACTGTCACACAACCGGCGTTGATCTCGCTTAAGCCACGTCCATCCGCGTCAGACGTCTTATCGCCAGCGCCACAAACAGGACAATCACGATTCCCGCTGCTGGGAGCGCCTGTGACAGGTCTAGCGTTACAGAGTCCCCGGCAAACTGAACGTCGTCGAAGCCGTGGATCGTGGCCTCTGTGTAGTGTCTAACGCTGAGCCACCGCACGCCTTGCAGGAAGCCGACGATCGCCGCCTCCCACACAAACACGTACACCAGCCCAAGCGCCAGGGCGTGGCTAGTCATCAGGCCGGCCCACGTAAAGATGGACGTGTACGCCAGCACTCCCACGGCCAGCCCTGCCGCGACCGAAGCCGACGTGGTCAATGATCCGTCAGGGACGATGGCCGTCGTTAGAACTCCACTGCCAATTACGACTACTCCGGCGACGGTGATCGTGGCCAGGAACTTTGGCAGTACCAGCCCCCACCGAGGCACCGGCTTTAAGAACAGATAGGTCATAGTCTGGTCTTCAATTTCGTGCCCGAGGGATGCCGTTGCGAGAACCACCGTCACGATCGGGAGAACGGCGGAGATCACCATCGGCCCCATCAGGATGTCGTCTCGGAATGAACCCAGATCGTTAGCCACTGGCGGGAAGATCGCGGCCACGACCGACAGTACGACCGGGACCGACGCAATGAACATGAGGATGAGCAATCGGCGGGGCCGAAGCATCTGTCTTAGTGAAAGCTTGTAAATCGTCAACATGATGGGATACATGCCTTATCGACCCGAAAGATAGGTGAACACGCTTTCCAGCGAGTCGTCTAAGGGATCAACGCGAGTTAGCCGAATCCCGAGCGTCTGCGCCGCCTTTGGGATTGCTATCTGAAGTTCACGAACGCTTCGACTCAAAATCTGGATATACCCCTCCCCGTCCATCGATATCGATTCGACAGAGGGTTCGGTGATCAGTCCTGCGGCAAGGGCACGGACGTCTGTTGCGCCGACGCGTACGACGTAGGGCCTATCGCTCAACTTCTGCCGAATCACGTGGTAGTCGCCGGACGCTGCCAGCTTTCCGTATACCAGCAGCAGGATTCGATCTGCTACGGCCTCCACTTCTTCAAGGATGTGGGAGGAGATCATGATCGTGCGGCCTTCTTCGGCCAGCCGGTCCATGAGCTCTTGGAACTCTATGCGTTGCCGGGGGTCGGTTCCGCTCAGAGGTTCGTCTAGTAAGAGTATTTCCGGGTCATGGACCATGACGGCGGCGAGCCGCATCCGCTGCTTCATTCCACGGGAGTAGCCGCCTAACGACCGGTTCTGGGCGTCCTGCATGTCGACCTGTTCGATCGCCTTATCCACCGCTTCGCTGACATCCGGGACTTGCTGAAGCCGGGCGTTTAGCTCTACAAATTCACGCCCGGACATGAAGTCGTACGTCGACTGATGCTCTGGCATCACGCCAATGCGCCGATAGAGTTCGGGGTTGTTCTGGACCTGTTCTCCCAGAACCGTGATTTCTCCACCGGACGGGCGGGTTAGTCCGCAGATCATCCTGAGGAGTGTGGTCTTGCCGGCGCCGTTGGGTCCAAGAAGGCCGGTTAATCCGGGACGGACTTCAAGAGATACATCGTTCACTGAAACGACATCGCCGAACCATTTCGAGACGTTGCTTACTCTGATCGTCGGGATGGTCGACTCAACACCAGAATTATTGTTCTGTGTGGCCTCGGCATCCCTGGCGGGTTCTGTGCTGGAGATGGTCATCTATCAGGCTCCAAACTTCCTGTACCGGAATCCCGTGATGCCGAACGCTAC
>Ga0115002_10003707_pt1 | contig 18899 bp, 16 predicted proteins | sample ArcticOcean_MG_C_8_FD_89576 | JGI IMG/M metagenome (GOLD analysis project Ga0115002, IMG submission 89576) | Marine microbial communities from western Arctic Ocean - ArcticOcean_MG_CB11_86 | ecosystem: Environmental > Aquatic > Marine > Oceanic | place: Arctic Ocean: Canada Basin | collected... | reverse complement strand
TCGAGTGCATGTGCATACACTTGGGCGGCTTCTTTTTTGTTGCCTTGTTGGTAATATCTTTGCGTGGTTTGACTGGCATTGTCGTATTGACTATGGCTGAGAATGATCGGGGGAAATTGCGTAGGGCTTTTAAATAATAGGGGCTTGTTTGCAGCGCTTTTTGATAGGCCTCTATGTCACACAAATCGGGCGGTGAAATCTTAGTGGCGAGATACGAAATCGCGTCGTAAATTCCTCCGTAGAGCCACGTGTCGGTTCCGGTGAAGATGCCGCGTTCGGAGAAGAAATTGGTATATCATTGTACGAGGTTGGCCCCATAGTGTACGTGGCCCGTTTCATCGGCCTTATTTCATGCGCGTACAATTTATTCCACTAAATATAACCCTGTTTTTAGAAAGAGAATCTATGCCTAAGACTTACAATATTCCCGCAAAATCTGGTATTCGTGTACCTGCTGATGTGATGGAAAAGTTTGTCCGCGATCTGTTTGTGGGTGCGGGTACGCCAGAAGATCATGCGCGACATATGGGTGTGACGTTGACGGCGAATGATTTGCGGTGTGTGTTTAGCCATGGAACGCGCCAAGTGGGGGCTTATGTGCCTCAGATGTTAAATGGGCATACCAACCCACAGCCGAATGTGACGGTGATTGAAGATGCGCCTGCTTTGGCTATTTTGGACGGTGATGGGGGCTTGGGTTATTTTCCGGCGCATCGGGCGACAGAGATGGCCATTGAGAAGGCGTTGGATTTGGGGGTTGCGGCGGTGACGACGCGGAATCATTTTCATTTTGGTGCGGCAGGTAATTATTCGAGAATGGCGATGGCGAAAGATTGTGTGGGTATTGTGACGTCTTCGCATCGGTATCGACCCAAAGCGGGCGCTTCGGTGATGACGGCTTCGGGTGTTTCGCCGTTGAGTATTGCCGTGCCTACAGAGAATGAGCCGCCTTTGGTTTTGGATATGGCGTCTTCTTTTATGCCCAATAAAGAAGAATTGATGGCGCAGTTTCCGGTGACATTTTTTAAGTCGTTGGGGGTTGCGGCGATGATGCATGCTTTGGGTGGGATGTTGACGGGTATTTGGGAAGAAGGATATGCCTATTCGGGTGAAGGCGATGGGGCGGCTCCGCATCAGGGCGCGTTGATTATTGTGTTGGATATTAAGCGGTTTATTGGTGTGGATAAATTTAAGAAAGAGATGGATCGGTATATTGACGATGCACATCAGACCAAACCCTTGCCGGGTTTTGATCGGGCTGAATTGGCGGGCGGGATGGAAGTGATTTGGGAGAGGGAGCAGCGTGAGAAGGGAATCGGTGTGGGCGATCATCATCGTGAGGTGTTGGAAGGGATCGCAGAACAGGTCAAGGTGGACGCACCGTTTGCTGAGTTTGAGGATAGCCGGTTTTAACCACGGAAATACACTGAGCCACCCAACATCACACCCGGGGGTTTAGCATGAATTGGAGTAAGGCGGCGGGAGATTGGATTTGGCGTATTTTGGGGATTGTTATTCTTGTTGGATTCGTACACTCACCCATTTTGGATGAACCCTTTTTACATCCTTTTTATGATGCTGTGAATGCGGTTGTGGGTGATGAGAGTTATGTGCAGAAGTTTGGGGAACTGCCAGATCAAAATGCCTCAGAGCAGGTGCGTATTCAAACACATTTGGCTTATGTTGAAGGTTTGTTACGCACGCAAGGGATGGATCATTTAACGCGTGAGGAACAGAATCGACGGTTAAGCTTGCTGGACCATCTGGGAACATATTGGCAAGCGGGACAGTTTCCTCAGCGAAGAGATGCTGTTCCACAACGGCGTCCGTGTTTTATTGATGATGCGGGGAATATTTGTGCGGTAGGGTATTTGATTGAACAGTCTGCTGGACGCGATTTGGCGGAGCGGATCAATAAGAAGTATCAATATGCCTACTTGTGGGATATGCAGGATGATGCATTAACAGAATGGGTGGGTGAATCGGGGTTTTCGCCGAAAGAGCTGGCGATGATTCAGCCTGGATATGATGCTGATTTGGGAGGGTGGGGCAGAGTTTTATACATTATGTTGCCAAATGGACAAACGCCTTGTAAGGTTGACTTCGAAGATTTTGTAGCTTTTGCTCTGGCATTTAATGCAACCCCAGCAGATCCCAACTTTAATATCCGTGCAGACACAAATTCTGATGGTATTGTTAGTTTTCCTGATTTTATAGCTTTTGCTCAGGTTTTTGGTCTTTCTGGTGGTTGTTTTCAGGTTTCTGGAAAGATCACACAAGCGGGGCTTGGTTTGGAGAATGTGGCCCTGAACTTTGTGGAACTCGACGAGCGATGGAATGTTGTGACGGATAGTCTGGGCGCTTATGAGATTAAGGATTTGCCATGGGGTGATTTTCATATTGTGCCTCAAAAGTTAGGGTATGTTTTTTCTCCTGATACATTGGAATTACGAATTTTTGGTAACAGGGTTAATCAGAATTTTGAGGCAATACCCGTTCAGCCGTTGTTGGTAGATCGTTCGGATATTCGTGAGTGATTTGTAGTGGGTAATTGATTCCTGACCCAATCAAAGGATAGGTTTATGTCCGATAAGAAAAATATCTTGTTTATGTTTGCCGATCAGATGCACGCGTTTGCGATGGGGTGTATGGGTACGGATGATATCCATACGCCCCATTTGGATCAGTTGGCAAAAGAGGGGGTGTTGTTTCGCAATTGTTATTCTAATGCGCCGGTGTGTACGCCGTTTCGGGCGTCGTTGGTTTCGGGGCGATATGGGTCGCAGACCGATACGTTGCGCAATACGGCCTATATTCCCGAGGGGACGCGCACATTGGCGGGGGCGTTGAATGATGGGGGGTATCGCACGGGGTGGGTGGGCAAGTGGCATTTGGGGGCATCGGGTAATGTGTGGATTCCGCCAGAATTGCGGGCAGACTTTACGGAGTTTATTGGGTATCAGTGTTATAATGATTTTTTGCACGGGGTGAAGTTTTACGATGAAGAAGGTGAAGAGCATTGGTATGATCGACATCGAACGGATGTGACGACCGATATTGCAATTGAGCGGTTGGAGAGGATGAAAGAGGGGCCTTTTGCGTTGTTTGTGTCTTATCAAACGCCACATTATCCAGAGCAGCCTGCATGGGTTTATGACCAAATGTATATGGGCAAGACGATTAAACGACGGCCCAATTGTGAAGATGTGGATCCGTATATTAAAACGGCGAGTCCACCCAGCCCCAAACCGAAAGAGAATGATCCGCTGTATCAGCGGTATGGAAATAATTTGGATGAATATTTGCGGGCCTATTATGCGATGGTGACGCAGTTGGATGCCAATGTGGGGCGTCTGTTGGAGGCATTGGATCGGTTGGGGTTGCGCGACAGTACTGTGGTAATGTTTACATCTGATCATGGCGATATGCAGGGCAGTCATGGACTGACGCAAAAGAGTTTGCCATGGGAGGAGTCGAGCCATGTTCCACTGGTGGTGCGTACACCGGGTGGCGCAGAAGGTGCGGTGGTGGATGATTTGGTATCGGGGGTGGACTTTTTTGCGACGTGTGTCGATTATGCGGGGTTGCCACCTGAGCCGAGTGTGGAGGGGGATAGTTTTGCATCGATGGTCGCTGACCCGAGCAAGATGTTGAATCGTCCGATTTTTTCGGAGATGCGGCCGTGGTGTTTGGTGCGTGAGGGGGCGTTTAAGTTGGTGGTGCAAAAAGATGGGTTTGAGGCCACGCATTTGTTTGATTTGGAACATGATCCGTATGAGATGGATAATTTGTTGGGGAAGTTGGAACATGCAGAGAGACAACTGCGGTTGTTTGGGCTTTTGCAGGATTGGCACAAACGGGTGAATGAAGGGGCGTGAGAAGGCAGGCGTAGGGCCAAGAATACAAAGTCAAGATCTGTGTAAAGCGTAAGGCGCATAGGTTTTAAAGTTGAATCTAAACGCTCATATCATTTGGGAGGGTGATTGCGTATGGATGAATTTGGAAGGCTTTTAAAAGCGGCTAATTTTGCAGCCGAGAAACATCGTGACCAGAGGCGTAAGGATGCTGAGCAGACGCCTTATATCAATCATCCAATCAGTGTGGCAGAGACATTGCGCATTTTTGGTGTTGATGATGAGAATGTACTCGTTGCGGCCATTTTGCACGATGTTTTGGAAGATACAAGCACATCGCCGGGTGAGATCGCCCAGGCGTTTGGGATGGAGGTTTTGGCGATTGTGCAAGAGGTGACAGACAATAAATCGCTTGCAAAACAAATGCGTAAAGATCTTCAGGTTGAAAGCGCGTTCACCTTATCGGAAGGCGCAAGATGGGTGCGTTTGGCCGATAAAATTTGCAATTTGCAGGATATGGCAGAACGCCCGCCTGTTGATTGGTCCATTGAACGGCTTTTGCAATATGTCGATTGGTGTGAGCGGGTTATCAAGCAAATGCCGAAGATAAATGAAAGCTTGGAAACACGGTTTGAGACGGTGTGTGAAGATGCAAGGCGTTCATTTCGCGCTCAGTTGTGATCCTAAATTGATGCATTTGAATCGTTTTTTCATTTTGTAAATGCGCTCACAAGGTGAGGATGATATGTCTGACCGTACGAATGTTTTACTGATTACATCAGATCAACAACATTGGATGACGTTGGGGTGTTTGAATGATGCGATAGAGACGCCCAATTTGGATCGGTTGGCGGCACAGGGAATGTTGTTTAATCGGGCGTATTGTCCAAACCCAACGTGTACACCTACACGTGCGTCAATTATTACGGGGCAGTATCCAAGCCAGCATGGGGCTTATTCTTTGGGGACGAAGCTTTCGGAAGATGTGCATACGGTGGGGGAAGATTTCCAGGCGGCGGGGTATCGCACGGCACTGGTTGGCAAGGCACATTTTCAGCCGACCAAGACACATGAAACGTGGACGTCGATTGAGTCGATGCCCATTTTGCAGGATTTGGATTTCTGGCGCAATTTTCACGGCCCTTTTTATGGGTTTGAGCATATTGAGTTGGCGCGCAATCATGCCGATGAGCAATTGGTGGGACAGCATTACGTGATTTGGTTGGAGGAGAATGGGTGTGACAATTGGCGGGATTATTATCGTCCACCAACGGGGAATAATGCCAACCAGAAGCATACGTGGGAGATTCCTGAGACGTATCATTATGGGACGTGGATTAGAGAACGATCTTGTGCCTTGTTGGAGCAGTATGCCGAACAAGAGGAACCGTTCTTTTTGTGGGCGAGCTTTTTTGATCCACATCCGCCTTATTTGGTGCCAGAACCGTGGGATACGATGTATGACCCAAATGGGCTTACGGTGCCTTCTGTGGTTGAGGGTGAACATGACAACAATCCGCCACATTTTCAGATGACACAAATGGAGACGCCCGATTTTTCGGACTGGCGCGAAGAAGAATGGGGTTTGCACGGGATGAGTTCACATGTGCATACGAAAGAGGCGATGGCGAAGAATCTTGCGATTTATTATGGGATGATCAGTTTAATGGACAAGCAGATTGGGCAGATTCTGGATAAGTTGGACGAGCTGGATTTGACGGAGAATACGTTGGTGGTGTTTACGTCGGATCACGGTCATTTTTATGGACAACACGGGCTCATTGCCAAAGGGCCGTTTCATTATGAAGATGTGATTCGGGTGCCGTTTTTGGTACGTCAGCCGGGCAAAGTACCTGCAGGCGTTCGGTCTGATGCGATTCAGTCTTTGGTGGATTTGGCGCCGTCCTTTTTAAGTGCGACAGATATTGAGATTCCACGCTCGATGACGGGTGTCGATCAGACGGGTGTGTGGTATGGCAAAGAGGATGCTGCGCGTGATCATGCTATTGTGGAGCACCACCATTCACCCACGACTGTGCATGTGAAGACGTATGTTGAGGGACGGTATAAATTGACCACATATTTTAAGCGAGAATTTGGGGAGTTGTTCGATTTGGAGAATGATCCCAATGAACTTCATAACCGGTGGGATGACCCAGATTATAAAGATGTGAAGTATGGATTGATTCATCGGTTGTTGTTTGCAGAGATGGGCAATGAGCCGATGTGGATGCCGCGTATTTCGGGGGCGTGACATACGCCATCGTGGGCACAGTTTTTGTAGCTGAAAACCGTCACTTGAAGAGAGGTTGAATATGCTTTTTTACGAAAACTTAGAAGTGTATATCCAGGAGGAACGCGAGAAGTTGGAGCGGCTCAAACAGGCCAATATCCCTGAATTGGGGGTCATTCTTGAGGTGTTTGGGCCAAATGACAATCAGGATTTAGAGAAAAACCCGGGTGGGCACTCGGTGACACAAGTGGTTGAGCAGTTGGTCATTGATTGTCATGGGGTTGAGGGGGATCGGCATGTGGGTTTGACGCGGTCAGCGACGATGCGGGAGGCACCCTTATATAAGAGAACGGGTGCGCAGATTGTTAACCGAAGGCAACTCTTCGCGGTTTCGCCATATGAATGCACCCTTTTGAGTGAGCGTCTGGGCGTGGAAGTGACACCTCAATTGCTTGGGGCTAATCTTCTCATTGGCCGTGAGGATGGCGGCGATTATTGTATTTCACACCTGCCAGTAAATACCTATATGGCCATTGCGCCCGCAGAAGCAACAGAGCTGCCCATGCCGCCTGTTGCCACGTTGATTCATTATGTTCAACAAAAAGGGTGTAGCAGGACGGGCAAGGCGCTTGATAAGGCATATGGTGATGCGTCGTTAACGAAACGGTTTGTGGATGAGGCGGAGTTTGAACGGGGGATTTTGTGCAGCGTTGAATATCCGGTGACCAAGCCGGCCATATTGGAATGCGGACAACGGGTGTTTTTTAAGTTTCCTATGGGGTGTTGTTATTAAGCTTGAATACAAGATAGTGAACCTGCAGTCAGCGACGATTAATTGTCTGTTGGTCTGTCGTTGTATAACACGGAGGATTGATCGTGTTTGATGCACAAGTCACAGCAAAGGAGTATGGGTATGTTGGGGTTGGCTGAGACCATAAGGGTATATCGTGATCCAAGTATCACGCAAGTGCAATTTGCGCTTGGCGACTTACATCAGGCGCTGGCGCGTCGTGGGTTTCAGATGGCGTCTCACTCTCTCGATACTTTGACGACGAGCCAATCTGAAATATGTATTGTACTCGCAGTCGTCGATGATTCTTTATCACAAACACTTATGGCATTACGTGTGATTTAAATAATGAAAAGACGAAAGCATATTATCGTCAATGTGTCGTGAAGACCTTTGAAACGTATCCCCTCTTGGCAGGGATGGGTTTGACTGCAGGTGAAAACATGCGCAATGTCGATACCGCAGGCAAAGAAGACTGGCTCTGTGAAGTGTATGCCGAGGGGATGAATGATGCGCTGGAGATTTTGCCGAAGGATCGCAAGATGCGGCTTATTCACCGAGGGCATCCAAGATTTTTCCCAGGATTACAGAATTCTATTGGTATCCCCGAGACTTAGAGTGGGCTGTTGAAGGCTGTTTGAGCCGCGAAGGCTGGGGCAATAAAGGCGATTTTCATACGGTTAAAGACTTTGCCTATGGCCCAGATCCTCAGGGTGGCAATGGCGATATGATTAAGATTGATAGCTATGTCAAGAATATTGAAGCGGGCAAGCCTAACCCTGGGACGACACCGGTGGCGCTGGCTCATGAAATTCGGTCCCATGCAGAGGCGGCTTTGATCTATATTCATACGCTTGGTGAGATATCGGATAAAACTTTGAGGCAAACCTTAGGCGATATTCGCTGCATGGCTTTATTGGGGCATTATTATGCCGACAAATTGCAAGGTGCCACGGCGCTGAGATTTTTTGATGCCAATCAAAAGCCCCAGCATCGTCAAGCGGCCATTGCCCACATGGAATCGGCGGCCACACACTGGAAACAGTTGGCGCAGTTGGCCAGTGCGCAATATGAGCCCCAGTATCTGGCCCGTAATAATTACCTGGATTGGCAGGCCTTGATTCCTCGTGTGGCGGAAGATATTGAGATTGCTGCAGGTAATACTCACATGGGTGAATAGGTCTATGGATAACAAATGAAGCTGAGGTGATAAATAACAAAAAATCATTTTTAGGAATTTTAGATAGGGAGAATGAACGTATGATTTATGGCAAACAAGAAGCACCGAAATTTTTGAATGACGAGCAGATGCGTCAATATGTGGCAGATGGTTATGTGGTTTTTAAACCCGATGTGCCAAATGAGGTGCACGCGACCGTTCGGAAAAAGTTGCAATTTATGGTGGATGAAGAGTTCAATTATGGCAACAATGTATTGCCACGTGTGCCGGAGATGGATCGTATTTTGAACAGCCCAGAAGTGAGGGGCGCGTTGATTAGTGTGCTTGGGCCAGGATATATTGAACATCCCCATCGGTTCTGCCATTATATCGGGCCAGATGCCGAGCAGAAAAGTATAGAGAAAAATTGTCATCAAGACTCTTATACACCACTGGGGCGGCCACGACAACACTATTCGCGTTTTGCGCGGATTATGTATTATCCTCAGGATTCGCCGGTTGAGATTGGTCCTACACACGCGATTGCTGGCACACAATATCACAAGCGGTTGACGGATGAAGATCGAAAAAATACGATACCGATAGCAGGTGATGCAGGCATTGTGTCGATTACACATTTTGATATTGGGCACGCTGCGGGTATTAATGAACTCAATGCACCTCGGCATATGATCAAGTTTATTTATGCGCGGGCAGAAGAACCCACTGCGCCTTCGTGGGATTGTCAGGATACGATGTGGCGAAATCCTGAAGGATTTGATACGCCATTTGATTTGCGCTTGGCTTGGTCCCACCTTTGGGATTGGATGTGTGGCAAAGAGGATTTGTATGAGAGTTTTCGTGCTTTAGATGTGGATCAAGTAGAAGGGGCATTGGAGGCTTTGGATGCCGAAGATCGTACGACTCAGATTGCGGCGATGCATTCTATTGCTGCTGCGAGAGATACGGATGCGATACCGGCACTTATTCAAAAGCTTAATGGGGAAGAGCAGTGGACGCGGTTGGCGGCTGTGTATGCATTGGGTGCCCTTGGTGAACCTGCGGTACAACCTTTGGTTGATTCATTGGTTGATTCTGCGGCAGATAAAGATGATGATCCTGTGCCCAAGCCTTGGGGCGAGGGTGCAATTTCGATGGACGATGCGGTTCATGCACTTGCGGCAATTGGCACACCTTCATTGGATTCTTTGATTGCTTTGCTTGATAACGAGAGTGAATGGGTGCGTATCAATGCTGCGTTTGGGCTTGGTGAGATGGATTCTGTTGCGGCCAAAGCGGTGCCTGCATTGACGCGTTGTTTGGATGATGTTTCTCATTGTATTGTGCGTACGGCCACAGATGCGCTGAGTACGATTCGGCAGGATTGGAAGGCATTTATGCCTGCGCTTGGACGTTTGCTTAAGGTTGGACGACCCGAATGGGATCTTCCAAACAGGAGCAACTGGACGGCTTATGAACAGGTGCGGATCAATGCGGCGATGGCGTTTACGCGTTTGGGGAAAGATGCGGCTTCTGAGGAGGAGTTGTTGCTCGAAACGTTGGCAGATCCCAATGGTCATGTTGCAACACATGCCTTGGATGCTTTGCGGAGAATAGGCACGCCCTCGGCAATGGAAGGTGTGGTGGCCTATTTGATGTCACGGCGATGGGATGAGAGTATTATGAAGGGACGGACGTTTTAATAAGCCTACAACAGTCACTGGATACTCGCACTTTTATCACCGTGTTCACAGGAAAAAAAGAATGGTCATGTCGCGTTTCATCCTGGGCCTATTGCTTGTTTTATTAACTGGATCTCATATGGGTGAGTCATAAACAAAATTCTGAGGAGAGATTATGAAATTATCGTTATCGGGACGTATTTTGCAGGGTGCGCCGGAGATGAGCACGCCTGACTTTATTCGTTTGGCCCGAGATACTGGATTTGATATGGTGGAACTGCGGGCGAATCAGGTTCCGCTTGAAAGCACAGAATCAGAGTTGGCCGAATTGCGCCAGATTTTGAATGATGCGGGAATAGGTGTTTCGATGCTTGTGGTTGGCAATGCCGATCAGGCCGTTTCGTGGGTGGGTGTTGCCCGTGCTTTGGGAGTTACTAATCTTCGGGCCAATGGCACGGTTGAAACATTGGCAAGTGCTGCAGAATCTCTTCCTGACGATCTGCGACTGGTTTTTCAGATGCATAGTGGGTCACCGTTTGAGAATGTGGCTGCTGGAGTCAATAGCCTGGCTCAAATTCCCAGCGATCGATTTGGGCTGATGCCAGAACCTGCCAATTTGCTTTTTGCTGGTGAGACCTGGCGTGATGATTTGTTTGCGCCGCTCAAGGGGCGTATTTATGGATGCAACGCACAGAGCATTGCGCTGGACGAAGAAAGTGACGCGACGGTCAAAATGAACGATGGCCGACAGGTGCCGTATTCGCGGTGCGCGTGGCCTGATAATGAGGCCCTGGGCTTCTTGTCATTTATCGCGGCACTTCGAGCTGTTGGGTATCATGACTTTATTAACTTTATTGACCCGTCTCAACCAGGTATGTCTGTATATGATTTGGCAAAAAGCACGGCAGATTATGCTCGGCAGTGTGTGGGACAGGTATAGGACACTGTGCACATTTACTGACACCATTTGCAAGTTTAAATAAAGAGGGAATTGTTATGAGCGATGAAACGAAAAATCAGCAGTTGGAGCAGCGGCTACAAGCGCTGTTTGGTGAGGGTGCACACAGCGAAACACCTTTGGCCCACAGTGGCGCGGGGGTGCGTTTCACGGGGATTGACCTGTGTCGGCCGTTGGGTGAGGATCAGGTGGGGTTTTTGCTCGACGCATTGAGCCAGTTTGGGGTTGTGTGCATCGCGGGTCAGGATCTGACTCAGTTTTCCCTTGCTCGCTTCGAGCGATTTGCCAACCATTGGGGTGCGCCAGTGCCACACCCAAATAATTTTATGCGCGGAGGCAAACCAGCCCAGCAAGATGGGGACAGCGAGGGTCCGGTTGAGTTTATCCCGTATGCAAAGCGGAGAGTGGCCGCTGTTGATAAGACCTTTCCGGGCCAGTTGCAGTGCTTGCCGCATGAGTCGCCGGCGGTGCTGGTCGTGTCGAACTTCACTGGGCCAATGGGAGAGGGAGATACTCGGGTAGGCCCTGGAGGCTCTTGGCATACAGATATTGAGTATGAGCCATTGCCGATCTATGTGTCTATGTTTCTTGCCCACAGTTCACCTGTTGCGCGCACTGCCCCGGGCGGAAACTGGGTAGAGGCTCCGAACGACGATGACCCCAGACCTTATTATGAGGGCTCTGGTGATGAGCTGATGCAGCTGCGCAAGCAGTTGCCGTTAAATGGCGATACGGCCTATGCCGATACGGCGGCGGCATTTGCGGCGTTACCGGCAGAGGAGCAGGCGACATTGGAACGGGTTCAACTTCGGCGGCGGTTAAATGAGGGTGACGAAGGGTGGCTCGCGCCACTGGTTCGCACCAACCCGCGTTCGGGCGTTAAGTCTTTCCATAGCCCGATCTGGGCATCGCGACCGAGGGTTCGGCCGGCGGTTGAGGTAGACGGGATGACGATGGCAGAATCGCGTGTCTTTTTGGATCGCTTAGAAGCACATGTGCTTCAGCCGCAATTCCGCTATGATCATCTGCACATTCCGGGTGATGTGACCCTTTGGGACAATTATATGACCTTGCACAATTCGCCGCCGATCAAGTCAAATATCAGCTCGATCGATGATGCTCGGTTACTGTATCGCTTGAGCTGTAAGGGCGAACCGGCGTTGTCGTTGCCGAGACAGGATGATCCGGACTGGCTTGCAGCTCATATTGCGGGTGGTTATGTGACTCCGCAAGAGATGCTCGACGCTTAAGGGTATGATGTGCATCCAAGAATATGTAAAGAACAAAGAGGTGGTCATTTAAAATCATATTCTTGGAGTGTGTCATATGTTCATTTTTATCTGTAACACAGGTGTGTTTGTCTATAGATGTAGAGGAGGCTTCCATGACGCAAGATGACCCGTTTGTGCACATTGATGTCTCTCTCGTTCGACGGCTGCTTGCCGATCAATTTCCACAGTGGGCCGATCTTTCGGTTAGGCCGGTGGCGGTGGATGGGCACGACAATCGGACTTTTCATCTCGGCGATGACATGAGCATTCGTATGCCGAGTGCAAGGTGGTATGCCGAGCATGTGCGTACAGAGCACACATGGCTTCCTAAGCTCGCGTCATATCTCCCTTTGCCGATTCCTGTACCTGTCGGTCGAGGTGTTCCTGGGGGGGGGTATCCATGGCCATGGTCGGTGAATATGTGGCTTCAGGGCGAAAATGCTTCTCTTGAGCGTATCACTGATTTGAGTGCATTTGCGAAAGACCTCGCCAATTTCTTGAATGCTTTTCAGACGATTGATGCAACCGAAGGGCCCTCGCCAGGACAAGATAATTTCTTTCGAGGTGGTGACTTGGCGACGTATGACTCGGAAACCCGTGCGTGTATAGAAGTTCTGAAAGATGTTATTGATGCAGAGCCCGCGATTTCGATTTGGGAATTGGCACTACAGGCCAAATGGCATCAGCCACCGGTTTGGATTCATGGAGACATTGCGGTTGGGAATCTTCTCGTGCAGGATGGGCGACTAAGTGCTGTGATCGACTTTGGTCAACTCGCAGTGGGTGACCCTTCTTGCGACACAACAATTGCCTGGACGTTTTTCTCTGGGGCAAGCAGAGACGTGTTTTGTGCCGAATTGGATGTTGATGCATCAACTTGGATGCGAGGGCGAGGGTGGGGTCTGTGGAAGGCATTGTTGCAACTACGTGCACATCGTGATAACAATCTTGGGGAAGCAGGACGGGCTTTGGGCGTCATCCGTGACATCTGTGCGGTTCGATAAATATATGCGGGTTTTGATGTCATAGAAAAGAGGCTTCGGTTTGTCCGATGCCTCTTTTTTTTTGGCAGTGCCTTATTCGGCCATTTTTTAAACTCTGACCAGTTTCATTAATGGCTCAAAAGAATATAGTGCAGGCCTTCTGCCTGATGCTTCTTCTAATGTTCGGATAATATTTTTTTCCAATAACACCCTTGTAAACCGAGCGGCACTTGCTGCAGGAATGCCACTGTTTGTTGTAAATTTGTTGTTCCTGAAAATTGGATTTGTAAATACAAAGTCCAAAGCATTGACGCTCCACTTAGAAGAGAGGACTTCTGAAAAAACAGTTTTCATCTCTTCGTAGAGTGTCCTTATATTCTCTGCAACGGTGAGATTTCTAATCGCTTGTTGTTCAACCGCTTTCAGAAAAAAAGAGCACCACGGTTCCCATTCGCCACATTCGGAAACTCTCCTCATTGTGTCAATATAAAGATCTTTATTATCTTCCAAGTATCCGCTTATGTAAAAATGAGGTGCGGATATTGTTTTTGAAGCCCAGAGCATCAAGGTAATCAGCATGCGACCAATGCGACCATTTCCATCCTTAAATGGATGGAGTGCTTCAAATTCAATATGGGCGATACCGGCTTTAATCAATGCTGGGTGTGTGCTTTGGTCTATATATTGAAATAGTTTATCTAACCCCTCCTGTAATTTTTCCGGAGAAATAGGGATAAATAATATTTGTTTTTTTAACTTATCAGCCAAATAGTTTTGTTCATTTTTAAACTGACCTGGTGATTCTGTGGCACCGCGTCCAAACGATAACAACAGTTGATGCATACCTTTGATCAGTGATTGGGAGAATGGATAACCACCTTCCATTGCTTTTTGCGCCGATTTTAATGCTCTTTGGTAAAGAATCGTTTCGATAATTTCAGATCTTACATTTGTCGTATTTCCTGTGTCAGTGTCATGGTCAGCCTCATATTTTAGAATTTCATCCATGGTACTTATCATACCTTCCATTCTTGAGGATATAACAGTTTCTTGGTTTCTCAGGGGTGCTAATAATATTTCGCTGTTATGCATGTTTTTTAATATTTGGTCATAACGCGCGACAGCATCTGTTGCTTTAATTAATTGGTCTACAAATTGTCCGTAATCCAGTTTTAGCGGTGGGAATTTGTCATAATGATAATTGACGGCGTTCTCTAAATTGAGCTCCATATCGTTACCTTAGTTTTAGTTTGACATTAATATTTGTGTAAATATTAACATGAAATCAGTTAGGTGTCAATGTTTTCGTTAATTTGAGAGACAAATTGTGTAGATCTTAAAATATTCACCTCAAATCTATTTGTTTCTCATTTTTGTTGTTTTTTGAGAGACAAATTGGACATTATGGCACAGATCCGTAAAATTCTTCATTTTGACTTAGATGCTTTCTACTGTGCAGTTGAAGAACTGCGAGACCCGTCTCTAAAAGGCAAAGCATTCGCAGTGGGTGCCCGACCGGAAGAACGGGGCGTTGTGGCATCTTGTTCGTATGCGGCCCGGAAGTTTGGGGTTCATTCGGCCATGCCGATGAGTCAGGCGATGAGGTTGTGTTCAAATTTGATCATTGTGTCGAGGCGACATGGTGTTTATGAGCAGACCTCCACGCAGGTTATGGAACGCTTGTATGCTTTGACGCCATTGGTAGAGCGGGTGTCGATTGACGAAGCTTTTTTGGATATGACTGGCAGCAGAGAATCTGCTGAAGCCTTGGCTCGACAATTACAAAAAACCATCAATATGGAACTTGGTTTGTCTTGCTCTTTGGGTGTGGCCACAAATAAGCTGGTGGCCAAAATTGCCAACAATGTGGGCAAAGCGGAGGTTCGGTCTGACAACCCACCCAATGCGATTAAGGTGATCGTGCCTGGAACGGAAGCAGACTTTCTTGCCCCGCTTCCTATTCAGGCGATTTGGGGTGTTGGACCCAAGACGGCAGCCCGTCTGGAATCTTTGGGCATTCGCACGGTTGGTCAACTGGCGCGGCAATCGGAAACGGATCTCGTTCGACGATTTGGAAAACACGGCCAGGTGTTGTTACAATATGCCCGTGGGATTGATCCTGACCCGATTGAAACGATACGGGAGGCCAAATCGATTAGCAAGGAGACCACATTTACCAAAGATGTGCGTGACGTTGATGTGCTTGAGGGCACCTTGTTGCATTTGTCGGAGGGCATCGGACGAGAACTGCGAACAGAGAAATTGACCTGTCGTACGTTGAGCTTAAAATTTCGGTATCCCGATTTTACGACGGTGACCCGTCAGGTTACATTATCAGAACCAGCAGATATGGATCATCAGATTTATGAAGGTGCTCGGCGGCTTTTTAAGCAGGTATGGCGACCTGGGCAATTGGTTCGACTGCTAGGTGTTTCGGCCACCAAGTTAAGTGCGGGGGGTGAACAATTGAGTTTGTGGGACACCGATGACAAGAAAAAAAGGAAGATGCAAAATACAGTGGATGAGATTAGAGGGAAGTTTGGAGATCAATCGGTGCGGTGGGGCAAAGAGACAAAGCGTGGGGATGCTTGAGTGAACGGGATACATAACGATGGGGACGGCTCATGTTGATTGGTATATGGAAAGGACTTTTGGTTATGAGTATTGTTGTCGGACAGGCCATGGCACTTGAAATACCACTGACAGTAGAAGAGGGAAAGGGGATTGGTCGGGTAAAAAATGCGGTTAATTCGGGGGTGCCGTTGCCGAAGGGGGCGGTGAAGGATGTGGCCGGATTGCGTTTGCTTGATGCAATGGGCAATGTGGTTGTTGCATCCATTGAGCCGCGTGCACGGTGGTTGGGCGACGAATCGCTCAAGTGGGTTACGGTTCACTTTACCGCCGATCTTCCAGCGAATAGCAAGAAGACGTATACGCTTGTGACATCTGATATTTCTTTGCCGACCACTCAGCTTGTTGTTGAACAAGTTGACAAGAATATTACTGTGATCACTGGGCCGGCAAAATTTGTTATTCCCACAGATCGTTTTGCACCGTTTGACCAAGTTTATATTCGCAATGACAATGCGAAGGATTTCGTGGATGATGATGCGCTTCTTACAAAACCAGCACGCGTGATACTTGTGGCGCGAAATGGTGAATCTCGAGTGGTTCCACGGACAGGTGAGTACGAAGATGAATTTCGTACGGAACGTATTCGGATTGACGCGTTACCTTTTACGCAGACGGCAGTTGTTGAGACCGCTGAGATTGAAGAACGTGGACCTGGGCGGGTTGTTGTGGCGCTTAAGGGCACGTTTTCAACAGCAGAAGCGAAATCACTTGATTTTACGGCGCGGCTGTATTTTTACAGTGGTTCACCGGCGGCAGAGATCACCTTCAGTGTTGTGAATCGTCAACTTGAAAGCATGGCGCAGTTTGTATCTCTTGATCGGTTGGCTGTGGAATTGCCACTTAAAGTGACGGATCAAGCCATGACGCGTTTGGGCGTTGATGGAAAGACTGTCGCACAGCCGTTGAGCGATTCGGGCGTCCGGCTTGCACAAACGGATTGGGATGCATGCACGCTCAATGGGGACGTTGTAGGTGAGAAATATGATGGTTGGGTTCGCCTTGTTTCTGATGCGAGTACGCTTACGGCTGGTACGCGTTGGTCGTGGCAGGTGCATCCGATGGGTGCTGGGGTGCGGGCTGATGGGACGGTGTCACTGGATCTCAAGTCAACCGACAGTGAGCCTGTTGAACTCTATACCGCTGGGGCCAAAACGCATTTCTTATTCTTTCACTTTGCGCGTGGTGAGGCACCTGAACCACAAGCGATTTCCTCAGGAACGCGTGACCCGCTCTTTGCGGTTTGTGATCCAAATTGGTATTGTCAAGAGACCCGTGTGTTTGGAGACCTTTTCGCCAACAACCCAGCACTTTTTCAGGAACAGTATCGGGATGTTATCGTACGCTATCAGAATCGCATTGATGCGTGTTTGACACAAATAGTAGCGCAGCGCCCTCGGCCTGAGTGGGACGTGAATGAGTTTGGTTGGTTGAACTTTGGCAGTGGACTCCATCATAGTACGTGTGTGCGCGAAAATGATCATGAGAGTTGGTGGGACAGTAACTATTATGATTTTCCGCATGCGGCTATTGTTAACTACCTGCGCACGGGAAACCTCTTTAACTTGACCACGGCTGTGGAGGCTGGTTTGCATCTGGCCGATCTCGACATTTGCCACAGTTTTCCTAGCAATCCCGAGCTTGCGGGTTCTCCGCGTTCGGGCCCTGTGGTGGGTCATTTTCGCAACTACACCCGTGGTCAGGAATTTATGGGCCACAGCTCGTTTACCTTTTACAAAAACGAATCCCTCTACGAGCTCTATTATCTCACTGGTGAGCGTTGGTTCCACGAGGTGGGTTTGATGTCTTCGGAGTTTGCGATGGCCCATTGGGGGCGAGGCGCACTTCGTAATGTTGCCCATGGTATTTGGGGGGTGCTCAGTGCCTATCAGGATACACATGCAAAGCGGTATTTGGATCGGGCGCAGTTTTTTGTTGATGAATGGGCAAAACCATGGCAGGATGAATTTAACGGCAGTTTCGATGACCAGCTTTGGATGTATGGGCTACAGTTTGAGGCGTATGACAAATACTTTCGGGTGACAGGCGATAAGGATACTGCGCGCTACAACTTGAAGGCCATAGACGCTGTGATTGCCGAGGAGGTGGGGGATGGCAAGTGGAAGAAGGGGGGGGCTGACAGCGGGATTTGTCTTGCTGGTTACGGTTATGCTTATGGCTATACGGGTGAAGTGAAATACCTCGATTATGGTTTGGAAGTACTTGAAAAGACAACGGCGGCGGCAGGAGATCGTGTGAAGACCTTCGCTCAGCAGTTTCGCGCTTCGCCTTACTTTTTGAAAGTGCTCACTGTTGGCTACAAACCCGAGGCTTCGTTGATGTCTGGCGAGTAGCTGGGTTCACATCATCCAACACGTTTTTTGCAGAGATGTCAAATTGAAAACCATTCATATGCTGGCTTCATTAAGTTGCTCAAAATAGCGCGTGGGCTGGTGGGTTATACGGTTTTATCCATTAAAACAACAGGACGTATTATATGGCAACGGAACAGACAAAAGCACCTTATAATTTTGAGGATCATGGCCTTGTTGCGCCGGTAGGTATGCCCACGTGGGGACCCAGTACCATCGCTACGGTAGATGGAGACGGGCGCCGCATTGTTTTTGTTAAGCTTTGGACGGGGAAAACGGCCTCTTATCTGTTTATCGATGCAGAGACGGGTGAAACGGAACAGGTTTACCCTGAGGGCGACGGTTGGGGTGCGTACCAGGTGCTCATGACACCAGACAATGTGATTTACGATACCATGGACAATCATCTGGTGGCCATTGATGTGGTCACGCGACGTGTGCGAAAATTGGGGGAGATTCCTTCGGGAATGGCGATGACTTATGCTTTGTCAGAGGAGGGCACGATTTACGCGGGCATTTATCCTACCGCGACGTTGGTCTCTTACAATCCTGCTACAGATACGTTCACGAATCATGGGCCTCTCAACGACGAGGTCTGGCCGCAGTATCCACGTCCTCTTTCTGTTGATGCTTCTGGCTGGGTTTATTGTGGTATTAGCATTCAAGAAATGCAGGTGGCGGGTTACAATTTGGCCACGGGTGAAAAACGGTTATTCATTCCTTCGGAACAGCGCCAACGTGGAAATACGGAAGGTTATGTGGGCACCAATGGCGCGGTTTATGTTCAGGCAGAGGGGTGGGGGTGGCACGAGATATCCAACGGACTTGCCACGACCATTGACCAACCCCCTGTTGAGGCCCTTTCAAATCGCACCGATACATTTCCCGATGGTTCGCGTTATACGCGCGTGGATGTGGCCGACCGCACTTTGTCTATTTTGGACGCCGGTGCCGACGAACCGCGGG
>Ga0115002_10003706_pt1 | contig 18899 bp, 10 predicted proteins | sample ArcticOcean_MG_C_8_FD_89576 | JGI IMG/M metagenome (GOLD analysis project Ga0115002, IMG submission 89576) | Marine microbial communities from western Arctic Ocean - ArcticOcean_MG_CB11_86 | ecosystem: Environmental > Aquatic > Marine > Oceanic | place: Arctic Ocean: Canada Basin | collected... | reverse complement strand
TTGGAAGCGGGCCTGCGTTTGTCCAAGATCACTGGACTCGCCGACGATCTCGCGATCGCTCTGCGAGTTCCCAGCGTCCGTATCGTTGCCCCCATTCCTGGTAAGAACACTGTCGGTATCGAAGTTCCCAACTCGACTCGACAGATGGTGCGACTGCGCGAAGTGATCGAAGAAACCAACGGCAAGCTCAAGAAGATGCGGATTCCGATCTTCCTCGGCAAGGACGTCTCCGGCAACGCCTTAACGTGCGACCTCTCTACCCTGCCTCACCTGTTGATCGCTGGTCGAACAGGTACGGGTAAGAGTGTTTGCTTGAACGCAATCATTTCGTCGATCCTGATGACCAAACGTCCGGACGAAGTACGCATGTTGATGATCGATCCCAAGATGGTCGAGCTGAGTGGCTACGGGCGCCTGCCGCACTTGATGCACCCAGTTGTCACCGACATGAAGAAAGCGGAAGCCATTTTGGCTTGGGCCGTCGAAAAAATGGAAGAGCGTTACTCGCTGCTCGCTCAAGCTGGAGTTCGCCATATCTCCAGTTACAACGAACTCGGCGAAGAAGAGATCGGACGTCGGCTCGGCTTGGAAACCGATGAAGATCGCGGCAATGTTCCAACTCACATGCCCTTCATCGTGATCGTCGCAGACGAAATCGCCGACTTGATGATGACAGCTGGTAAAGACGTCGAACAACACATCATTCGCTTGGCTCAAAAGAGTCGTGCGGTTGGTATCCACTTGATTCTCGCCACGCAGAAACCAACCGTGGATGTTATCACCGGTTTGATTAAGTCCAACTTGCCCGCTCGAATTTCGTTCCAGGTTGCCAGTCGTACGGACAGTCGCGTTGTCTTAGACGAAATGGGTGCGGACAAGTTACTTGGCCACGGCGACATGCTCTTCCTGTGGCCGGGAACGAGCACGTTGCTTCGTGGTCAAGGTACTTATTTGAGTGACCGCGAGATCGACGCGATCACGGATGCCGTCAGCACGGGCGAGCAGGACTTTGTCAACGAGCTGGTTAACTTGAAAGTTGATGATGGCGAGGAGAAAGATCTAGCGGAGCTGAAGAAGCGAGACGATCTGTACGAGAGCGCTGTGGATGTGGTCGTTCGAGAAGGCCGCGGCAGCTGCTCGCTGTTGCAGCGAACTCTAGGAATTGGCTACGGTCGAGCCGCTCGGCTTATCGACTACATGGCCGAAGACAATATCGTCGGCGCATACGCCGGTTCGCAAGCCCGCGAAGTACTCATCTCGACTGTCGATTGGGAGAAGATGCAAGGATTCGCGCCGGGCGAAGATATCCCCTTGCCCGACGACGACGCGAAAACCGCAACAGCTAAAAAGGCGACCAAGAAGGCAACTTCCCAAAAAGGTATAGCCCAGAAAACTACAGCCCGGAAAGCTACCGCGAAGAAGGCCGTCAAAAAAGAAAAGAAGATTGCAGGAAAGACTACCGTCGCAGTTCTCGCCGATGCACCACCTCGCACCAAACGCAGCAACAAAGTAAAGCCCGAACCGGCTTGGGAAGAAGACGAACTGGAAGAAGAGGTCGATGAAGAATACGACGAAGAAGAAGTAGCCGAAGCTGAAGAATTTGAGGAAGAAGAATACGACGAAGAGGTAGCCGAAGGCGAAGAGTGCGAGGAAGAGGAAGAGGAAGAGGAAGAAGAGTACGACGAGGAAGTTGCCGAAGACGAAGAGTATGAAGAGGACGAGGAAGAAGAGGACGCAGAAGACGAAGAGGAAGAGGACGCAGAAGACGAAGAGGAGTATGAAGAGGAAGGCGAGTACGAAGAAGACGAGGCGGTAGCCGAATCCGAAGAAGATGAAGAGTACGAAGAGGAAGAAGACGAGGAAGCCGAAGGCGAGGAATACGAAGACGTCGAAGAGGAGGAGGAATACCGCTACAACGAAAAGAGCGCGTAGCGGTACTCTGTTGCTCTCGACCTTCTAGCTCACAATAAAGCGTTACTCAATAAAGCGTTACTCAATAAAGCGTTACTCGAGAAATCGAGGCTTCACCGATGGTTAGTCTGCAAACGACTTTATTTCGTAGTGCCCGTCGAGTTGCAATTCGGACATTGCTTTCTGGATGGCGGCGAGGGACGCTTCGCCATCGAAGATGATCAGATCGAGGTAGCTAAAAGCGACTCCCGTTGCAGCGCCGACTGAGTAGCCGAGTCCGGCGAGTGCAGCTTCTAGAGCTTCTTCGACTTTATCGCGGGCATCGAGTTCGTTTTCTTCCGGCAAGACGGCCCGGTCGAGTTTTACATAGACCAGTTCGGTCCCACGGCCTGCGAGCGGGTTTTCTTCGAGCAAGCCTTTGTTTCCAAGGAATTCGCCCATGATGTTTGGAACGCAGGTGTGCCCTGCAATGGTATCGGCCCGCTCGAATTCGTCCGACGGTTCGGGAGACCGATAGGTCGTGTATTGCTCTAGCGGAGTGAGCAGTTGCCAGTCATTTTTCTCCCAGACTTGCCGCAGAAACTCTGGAAGTTCAATGAGTGGGATGGAGTTTGCTGCGGGGACGACTTCGATTCCGCCGATCTGCATTTGAGTGCCAAATTCGCCAACCGCTTCATCGAGAAGCAAGAATAAGATCTGGTACTGTCCGTCTTCGGGGATGTTTGCAAAGACTTCGTGCCATGCGGAGATGTTAACGACTTTGTTTTCTTCGTCAACTTCGCAGGCGATTTGCAGATCGTTGGTATTGACCGATGTTTCTCCAACTTGAATTTCGAGGCTTTCGAGTTGCTCGCGGGGCGACGGTTGCCGAGAGCAGTAGAAATCCCACCCTGGAAGATCGACAGCAAACTGCAACCAGTAATGGCTCATCAGTTGCTTCTCTCGCTGCCCTTCCCCGGTGACGGTAAAGGACAATCGATCGTCGCTTTCGCCAGGGCCAAAAACCCATGAGAGCCCGCCCAATTTTTCGTCGACGTCTTCTGAGAACTTGGCAACGGCATCTGAGATATCAGTCCCACTCTTTAGTAGCGGCGCCAATTCTTCGGCCACAGCGGGAAACCACTCCCAGAAATTAACGACGCGTTGACGAAAAGTTTGGCTATTCATTGCTGTGCCCTTCGAGTTGATACGATTGCCGGTGAAATTTGAAAAGAGCCAAAAGGGCTGACACCTTCGTGGTGTCAGTAACGGCTAAGGCTAACACCTTTTATTCGGTTTGACAACGACTCGGCGAGGAGCAGAGGGGAGGATCTCATAAAGGCGCGAGACACGATTAGAATTATTCGTTTTGGCTTTTTCCGCTGGGGAAAGGTAAGGGAGCTGAAGTTGTTTTCTGGTTTGCGTTTTAGCGATGTGCTATAGCAAAGTACTGGAGTTCAAGCTCTAGCATGCTGCGCGAAGTTAAACGCCGCTTACCACAATCTCACGGCGACTCTGCAGCGAGTGCTAGAGTAATACGAAAATGGACTGACGAATCTGTCCGACGTAATCGAAATTCTTTCCAACTAATTCTTTCGAGTCGAGCGACGATCCAATTTGTCAGGATTGTGGCGATGAGATCGCAACAGAACGTGTGAAGTGCTGCAGCTGTCATTCGCCAAACTGCCGCGAGACAAGAGCTGCACTTTTCAGGCAAAAAGTGTGCTCTCTTTGAGGACGCTTGACGTCAATTTGATTCGGTTTGAAGGACGATTCGATCAGTAATTGCCCGCTGTTTCGAGATGTTTTGCGGATCGCCATCAAAGGCACAATAATTGCGATAGGTATTTACACTTTCATGTGGCTGCTCTCGTGTCCAGTAGTTTCGTTTGCCAGAAGAACGAACTGGCAACCATCTCAATTACCCGCACAACTTGAGGTCAAATATGTCGCGCTTAATTCATGGCTTAGCACTCTGGGTTTTCTTCAACACCATGGCTCAAATTGGATATTGCCAAAAGCGAACAATCTTGTCCAAACAAAATTTGGTAACGATCGATCGCCTAGCCGCGGATTTGACTGTCGCCGCCGAAGAGCTTCACGATGAATTCCACTTGCATTTGGAGCGAGTAAAACACGCCGAGAAACTTGAGCAAGATGTTTCCGCCGTGGAGAGAATTGCCGCCAGCTTGCATGATTTTGCCCACGTCGCCGACGGTAGTGAAAAATCAATGCTGAAAATGCGAAGGGAGACTAATGAATTGTTGCAGCTCTCGTCTCAAATTAGGGACACAGTCGAAAGAGCAAGAACTTGGGTGAGAACCAGGAACGGAAGACTAGGCATCGGCCACATGCGGTCGGCTGCTTCGGACGTCGTGCAAATCGCGCTGGCCATCGACGACTACCTCCCCGTCGACACGCGAGTGATCGATGCTCAAGCAGATCGGTTGGAACGATCCGTCAAAGAGCTACATGCGGAGTTTCACGAACACCTGGAGGGATACCAAATGTCGCGCCATCTCGATCAAGATTTGGAGGACCTTGAAAAAAGCGTTGAGCATATTCACGACTTGGCTCACAACAAGCGCTGGGCAGAAATCAATTTCCGTCATGTGCTGGAGGACCTTAGCGACGTCGAGGGGTCGGTGGGGCACATCGAAGGACTGCTTGATCAACAGTCCCGTCAGGGAGTTCGCACGAGAGACTTCATTGGAATTGAACACTCGCGAGATGCCGTAACGGATGTCCTTTCTTCCATTTACCTACTTAGGCACATGATCTTCAAAGCTGACCCTCGACTCGACCATCGTCACCACTTGAATCGCAGCAATGGCCATCACCCTCGCGTCCACCATACCTATCGGCCACTTCGCGACCAACACCTTGATGAGTATCGTTACCGAGTCCGCGATGAATTCCACCCGTAAACATTTTGCATCATTTTTTCACTCGCTGATGAAAAGGTTGAGGAGGCCAAGCAAAGTTCCAACGTCGGGCGGTCTCGTTCACAAACAATCTACTTCTTCTCTCCCACGGGAAAGGCGATGGCTTGGATCTTGATCATCCTTGGACTTGCGGGAATTGCGTGCAAGTCGTGGCCCAGTTTCCGGAACGTCCATTCCAGGTTAGAGCCTTCGCTCTTCGAGGAGTTTCGGGATCGAGGAATTGGTTGCCCTGCCCTGCTCGGCTCAAATAACTGATTGTGACCGAAGAAGTACCACAGCTCGCTCGCGAAATTCTGGGACCATGGCGAATGATCTTGTTGGAATTGGCTTCCCAGATGACTGGCGAATTGATCCAGCTCTTTCGGCGGAACGGGGTCTTGAAAACTAACCAGCGCGACTAACTGAAATGAACTCTGCTCGAACGCCGAGCTAGTGCTAAAGAATTCTTCAATCTCGAACTCGTGTTGTAATTGAGCCGGTGGTAGATGCTTGCTGGTTTCGTTTGAATCTGTCGAAGGGCAATAGAATTTCATGGATCCATTGGGCTGTACGATAAATAAAACAGGAAAGCGTCCTGCTTCGGCCTCCGCCTCGATCCGTACAATGTCGCCAACCTGGATCGCATTTTGATTTCGGATAGCTTGAATGGGTTGCATGCCAGTTTGAAATTCCGCACCACCCAGCCTCGCCACGTTAGTACCGTTCCGATGAATGCTCACCGTCAATTCATCCGCATCCACTCCAATCAGATAGTGCTCCATCCAGCTCCATCCGAACCAACCAATTAATCCAAAAATAACAATGCATACTGCCAGCCCGAGGACGCGGCGGGTTAACTTCCTTCCCCAAGCTAGACTCGATTGTTGGTTGCTTGTTTTCGCTTTCGTTTGAAGTCGCAGAACTGAACTTAGCTCATCCTTCATGATGCTTGCGGAACGATAGCGCTCGGCAGGGTCAGCGGCACACGCGGTCGAAAGGATGTTGTGCATGGCTCGATAAGAATCTTCCGTTTCTGCAATTTCGAGCTTCCCTGCTATGAAATCGCCAAAGCGGCTCAATGGCTGGCCCGTCCAAGCGAGGAACATCGTCTTGCCCAGAGCGTAGATGTCGGCGGAAGGCTCGCGGGGGCCCTCGGGTGGCCAAAATTCTCGAGTTCCGCGACTGGCACTCAGGTCGCTGCTGCGACTCATTAATCCAACGTCCGTCAACCGCCACGAGTCGCCGAGCTGTAAAACATTCGCGGGCTTTACGTCGCAATGAGTGATGCCGACTGCGTGTAGCGCGTCCAACGCAGTGAGCAAGTCATCGCCGATAGCTACCACTTCTGCAAGTGGTAAGGGTGCAACGTTGGAGACACACCACTGTAAAGTTTTGGGCACATAGGAATCCACCGACCGAATACCCGAACGGGATTCGCAAATGTCGTCGGCCAACGGCATCACGTAATAGTAACTTTCGCCCGCCGTTCCCACGTGTAGAATGGGCGTCAGCATGGGATGGTCCTTCGTGCGTTGCTGAAAGAATCGAACGCCCTCCAATTCGACCGCGTGTTCTTTAGCGAAGACCTTGACCGCGTAATAGTCGTCATCGAGAGGGTTGTGACCCAGCCACACTGTTCCAAAACCCCCCTCGCCCAAGACGCGAATTAAATTGAAGTCGGGAATTTGTGGTTTGTCGCTGTTCCCCTTAGCGCTTTGGGCCTTGGAAGTAATCGTGATCGCCGGGGGCGATCGTTTTGACTTGTCGGCCTGTCGATTCAGCAACTGTCTCAATCGACGCTCGAGATCTGGCGCCAAGTCGGGAAATTCCTGGACCAAGGCATCAATGTCAACGGAGGCACCTTTATCCAGCGCAGCGGCAGCTCGATAAACAACATTCTCTATCTGCTGTGACCGTTGATCCATTTGGAGTTCCAATTTTCTTTCAACTGATTGCGTTTGACCGTCGCATTCGATTAACGCAATTGACGCTTGAAAATCACGGAAATAATACCCTTTTCTTCATGATATCGCCCAGTGGAAAAGTTTTCAGGAAAAAACCGTGAGTCTTCGCGTTGGATAACGCTAAGCCCATTGAACGGGAAAGTTATTCAATCTGCTTTCCTTGAAATTCTACTAGTGAACAGAACGAGGAGACATTCATGCGATTCACGACAAGTCCTACAAACCAGGCGACGCGACGCAATCGACAACTCTCGATCGAATCTCTAACTGCGAGGTTGCTGTTGGCAGCCGATATGTTTTCCCCACCATGTGATATGGCGACGGATGTCCGAATTGCCATCGCTCCACTACCAACGCCTCATCCAATCCCGACGCGAGATGTCGACCCGATCGGCATCGCTCCACTACCAACGCCTCATCCAATCCCGACGCGAGATGTCGACCCGATCGGCATCGCTCCACTGCCGACGCCTCATCCAATCCCAACGCGAGACATCGACCCCATCGGAATTGAGCCGAATCCGTCGCCCCATCCAAATCCCATCGATCGGATCGGTTTCAATCCTGTGCCATCACCGCTTCCCGCACCAATTGTTGATATGGCAGCGACCGATATTGCGGTTCGAGATTTGACAGAGGGCACGATGTCGATCGTAGATGGATCGTTCTAGAAGCCTTTCGGCTAGGCGGTCGTCCCGCTGGCATTACAGCACACTGTGTGGTCTCACGTTTTCGTCGTTGTAACTGGTACAACCGCGCGGTGGGGCGATCTAGCGAACATCGTGGCGGCGTGGATGGTGGGGCAGGAGCGACTTCCAAGTAAGAGGTCGCTGTCGTCCACGTCAGAACCAACGATAACTATTTTGCACATAAGGCCAAGGGACGATGAAGGGGCAGAGGAACTCGTCGCAGGGGACGAGCGAAACTAGATGCTCTACTCGCTGAGAAACTCGGAAGGGCTTCCCAGCGCTACTCGCAATTTGTCAAAGGCTCGACTACACATCATTTGGACTGCTCCCTTCGAGCAGTCCATTTTGCTTGCCACGCTTTCAACGGATTCTCCTTTTAGGTAGCGAAGGTCCAGTGCTTCTTTGTAGTTTTCGCGAAGCTCTGCGATTGCGGTCAGTAGGATTTCTTTACGCTCCTGTCGTCGCGCTCCACGACTCGGTGTGTCCGACTCCGATTCAATGATCTCCAAGAGTGCCTCCGCGATCGTGGTATGACCGCCTCCACGTTTGGCCGCTTTGTGCGCGCGGATGATATCGGTGAGCACATGTCGACCAATCGTAAACAGCCAGCGATCAAAAGACGCATCGCCTTGCCATTCAAATTGAGCGATGTATTCCCAGGCAGTGAGGTAGGTTTCTTGTCGGACGTCTTCGGCATCGACGACACTTTGCATATTAGGCGGAATCTGTCGAGCCAGGGCGATGAAAAGTCGCGCGCTACAATGGTCCCACAGTCGCTCCCACGCCTCGTGATTTCCAGTCTGAGCGCGCTCGATCAATTCTACTAAATCGTCGTTCTCAAGATCAGCCATGTATTACGTCTCACCTTTAATGCATTTGGATTCGCCACATCTTAATCAAAGTACATTCAAGAAGGAATCGCAGGCCGCGCCAAGTGAATGTTGTTTCCGATTCATGGTTTATCGTACATGCGGCCCGTTTGCCGAAAGAGCCTCGCTAGACCAAGAATGAAAGATCTGTAATGAGGCCTCGCTCAAAGATCGAAAACAATTGACCGATCATAAGTCGCTACGACGAATCGATTGGCTTGACTAGCAGCGGCGATATCGGCAACTCCCATTCGCATTTGAGCTTCGTTTTTGAGCGTCTCTCCATTTCGCAGACCGATATTATCTTCGCGTTGAAGATAGACGCAGAATAGAGTTTCGTCGGGTAACCACTCTAGTTCCGCAACGTATGAGTTCGGCGCCTTCGCCTATATCTTTCTCGTGCCAATTTCAATGAGGCAAAGAAAACTCTTGGCTTTAGGAGACGATTCGCCTACATGAACCACCAGTCTGTCGAGTGTCGGGTGAATCCTTGGAGAACTAACTCCAACCGACCGTCCGAGAATTCTCGAGAAGTCCAATTGGTCGTGTTGCGTCGCCACGCCATGTTCGAGGGAGCACAACTGGATGATGTCCCCCGTTCCGTGCTGCTGCCAGCAAATGCGATTGCCAGCACTATGCACATTTGTCACATTTGAGTTGTTTTGCACATTCAATGTGCTGAACGCTGCGCTTCGCTTTCTCAGGACCGCCGAGCGGATTGAACCATATCTTTCGAATGCAATCCAAGCCTTTGGTCCGGCCGGCAATACATAAAATCCAGGGAGAGATTTTTTCGCGCGTGAAATCACTTTTTGTGATTGCATGTCATATATGGCGTGTTCAAACCGGTCGTGAAGGAAAATGTAGTTGCCTGTCGTATCGAAGGAGATGTCATCTAAGACTATGAAACCCCCAATAGTTGCCACTGGTGTTTTGCGGGGCAGCTTCCAAATGAAAGCCGAGTTGGTGGTAATGCCAGCGACGTGAGCCCCGTCGGGAGAGATTGAAATTCCCGAATCGGTCCGTTTTAACTGCACGTTTTCACTCCACGAGATTCCTGGCCGCTTGCTCTTTGGAGTCTTTGCTTTCTTTGTTGGTTTTGGCGACTTGGCAGTTGTCCATGGTTCTGGCTTTTCGACAATCGCTCCTTTCAAATTCCAAAACTCACAATGAGTATGATAGTAGATTTCCACACCCAGCACGCAATTCGGTGCGAGATTCAGTTTGTCAAAATTACCTTCGCGTTTAGCCTTTTTGAGGATGTCGACCAGCATTGAAAAGAACGGCTTTTCCAAAGTGGTGTCGGCCGCATTGGGAGACTTTACAAGGGGCGCCCCATTTCGGTAGTACAGTTCAATCTTTTTTGCACTCTTATAGTCCTTCTTCCATTGAGGGAAATCGATTCTCGCCATGCTTTGATAAGATACCTCTGCTGCGCAATCCGGTTTTCTCGGGTCAAATGTTTTCGTTTCAAAACCTATTTCGACGAAACCCAAGATTGCCGTGCCGTAAATCGCGATGGCAGTAACCTTTTCTTTGGGATATTGCTTTTTGAATTCACGCACCCCTCTTCGAATAGTCTGGCGGATTTTCTCAGACTTAGAATGGGCATCAACCTTCGCGAGCTTCGTAGCCTTGGGTGGCGCTACGAACTTCTTGCGTTTCTTCGGAACTGTGACTTTTTGCAATATTGAAATACATGTTTTGTGCTGCTCCTTCTTAGCCAGTTCCAATGGCAGCTTCTTGTCTTTGTTTTCCTGGTGTGGGTCGGCACCAGATTTCAAAAGCGCGGAAATGATATGTGCATGCCCTCTCATTGCAGCAATATGCAGAGCCGAATAATACTCGCCCGACAGTTTCAAGTTGGCGCCACGTTTGAGGAGTTCCCGAACGGCGAGGAGATTTCCTTCATCACTTGCGAAGTTGATTGGTTTGAAGCCGGGGCTGGAGTAAGGTTCAGGTGTCGAACCATCTATGCCGAATCCGAGTGACAGTAAATATTCGAGAACACCAGAAGTTGGTTTCTCTGCCACCGCAAACACCCCGATCGGTGTTTTGCAGTCGCCACGCTCCCAACGTAACACCTTTGGATTTTCTTCCACGATCTTGCGGAGGGCTTTTAGGTTCCCTTTGTCGATTGCATCCCAAAATGCATGGATCTGTTTGCCTGTCGCCCAGTAAAAGTTCGAATTCATCGGTTAAGTGACTTTCTGTTCGCAAACTGATCTTCGATATTCGCTTGCCGCCTTCGAGGCTGCCAGAGATTCTCTGATCTCTAGCCCGCTCAACCCCATCGATAGAAAGGTTTTCCCTTTAGCGATCCAAATTGTAACAATTCGGCCCTGTTGAGTTCAATCTGTGGAATTCAATTGTGTCGCCGGTCACTTCTAACATGGCGAGAGAAATCAGGACGATGGCACGGACAGGCTACGTCACGGCGAAAATCCAATTTGCTTGTAAACCAAAGCTACGTCGTTAAACTACGGTGTAGTTGCATTTGCAATGTTCGAATTTCGAGTACAAAACTCAGCGCACCGGGGATTCTTAAATGTCGTCGCTACCCACTCGCATCTTGGCAACTCTGTGCCTCGTTTTGTGTTCTTACCCGCTTCTTGCTCAGGAGAAAAAGGAAAAACCGGCGCCGATTCTCTGCCGAGGTAATTATCATTCCGAAGCGGATGCGGTCGAACAGCTGGCTCGAATGGCGGCGACTTATTCAAATCAACAAGAGTGGCTAGAGCGGGCCGCCAAGTTGAAGAAGCAAATCCTCGTCGGAGCCAACCTCGATCCACTTCCACCTCGTACTCCACTGAACGCCGTAGTTCAGAAGAAACGGGAATACGAAAAGTACTCCGTTGAATCGGCTGCCTTTGAAGCTCGACCGGGGTTTTTTGTCTTCGGCAACCTCTACCGGCCACTTGGCAGGAAAGGTAAGTTCCCCGCCATTCTGTGCCCACACGGTCATGCGAAAGGTACCGCTGGCGGGCGCTATCGACCCGACCAACAGAATCGCTGCGCGACCTTGGCGAGGATGGGGGCCGTTGTATTTTCTTACGACATGATTGGCTACGGCGATTCGATGCACTTGGGTTGGCAGCACTCTCACGGTCAGGCGCTTACGTTGCAAACGTGGAGCAGTATGCGGGCGATCGATTTTGTCCAGTCGTTGCCAGACGTGGATGCGAATCGCATTGGAGTGACCGGTTGCTCTGGCGGTGGAACTCAAACGTTTCTTTTGACGGCATTAGATGACCGCGTCAAGGTGTCCGCGCCTGTCGTTATGGTCTCCGCTAATTTCTTTGGCGGCTGTCATTGCGAAAGCGGCATGCCGATTCATAAGACTGCGGATATGGAAACCAACAACGCGGAAATCGCTGCGCTCGCCGCCCCGCGACCTCTGCTGCTCGTCTCCGTCGGAGGTGATTGGACGAAGAACACGCCGAGGGTGGAGGCACCCTACATCAGAAACGTTTACAAGCTCTCGGGTTCGGATGCAAAATTCCAAAATGCACATTTTCCCAACCAAAAGCACGGCTACCAATTCATGAAACGGCAAGCAATGTACCCGTTCATGGCCAAGCACCTCGGCTTGGATACCGGCTCTGTGCTCGACAAATCAACGGAACTATTCGACGAATCCAAAACTGTTCTGGAAACTCCCGAGCTAATGCGGGTCTTTGAAAAATCCAGCGAACTGCCAGGCCATGCATTGAAACCTGGCACCCTAGTCTGGCCCAACTAGATGATTCCATTGATGCACGCCGTTCGTGCGATAGCGATTGCGATCTTCGTGTTCCCTTTGCCCACTCTTTGGGCACAGTCGGAATTTGTCGACTCCAGATCGAAAGTCGTTAATGTCTTTCTCCAAGACAACTTTCTCAACACCAAGAACTGCATGGTGATTGGGATCATCGACGAACATGGAAGCCGCGTGTTCAGCGCAGGTGCTCTCGATAATGGAACTGAAAACAAAGTCGATGGCGATTCAATTTTTGAACTCGGCTCTCTCACCAAACCATTTACCTGCCTATTGATGCTCGATGCCGCAAGTCGAAATGAATTGAAGTTAGCGGATCCCGTTTCGAAGTTTGTTCCAGCGGATATTCAATTGCCAAGTAGGAACGGGAAACGAATCACACTCTCGAATCTTGCCTCGCATGAATCAGGGCTTCCATGGCATCCTCACGGTTCCAAAAGACGTTCGATAAAGGAACTCAAGTCAGCTGCGGACGCCGTCACCATTCGAGATTTGTACGCGCATCTTGCCAAGGTCAAACTTTCTCGGCCACCGGGAACGGAGTACTCATACTCTAATGTTGGATATGCTTTGCTCGGTCGCGCGATTGAGGAGGCTGCGAACAGCGATTACGATTCGCTTGTCCGCGACCGCATTTGCACTCCGCTGAAGATGGCGAATACCAGTATTGCTCTCACGCCGGAGCAGAAGTTACACCGAGCCCGTGGGCATTGGAATGATGGGGCACGTAGCGAGCACGTCAACTTTCAAGCGATGGCCCCCGCCGGATCGCTTCACTCGACTGCAAACGACTTGCTTAAGTTTCTTGCTGCAAACCTTTCGCATGACGACTCGCCGTTAACGCCGCTCATGGATCAGATGCGGGGCCCTCCGCATCACAAGTTAAAGCGATTCGGAAATACCGCACTCGGATGGAAAGATAATGGCGTCTATAATCCGCCGGGAACGGAACTGTGGGGGCACGGCGGTGGCGGTGGCGGTGGCGGTTTTGGAAATCTGGCGTTCGTTGGATTTGACGTCAAGAAGCGACGAGGAGTCGTCGTTCTTACGAACCAAATGAAGATAAACCCAAACGGGGTTGGCTGGACACTGCTTCAGGAAATGCCGTTCACTCGATCTAACATTGCCCGTCCCGTTCGCAAGGTCGTTGGCATTGGTATCGCCGCCCTGAATAAAGATCGCAAGTCGGGCAACATAATTATTGCCGGTGTGTATCCAAGGTGACCGACGGTCCGACTGCTGCGTCCCAAATCTTTGCCGCATCAGGTCTGGTCGCTCCAACAGGTTGCCCGCTGGCTTCCTGGAATTGCTCGATGGCTCGGTCAAGCAGACCCGACAGCGCTTCCTCTGACAATGGCTGACCAGTATTTAAGCCATGGGTGACGGAACCATTTGCATGCAGGCGCAAACTTGGTCCGCGCAAGGTGGCGCGAGGTCTGAAAACAAAATAGTAACTGACGCTCAAAACCAAGCAGAGCAACAGCATTAATGCGAACACGGTGCGAAGGCTAAAACGGCGCTGCCACGGAAATGTCATCTTCGTTCGCGGTTCTCGTGGTCCGATAGTCAGATTCAATCTGCAGTGACTCCTGTTTGAATTAGACTATCTGACGTCCAAACAGGCCGCTTCTTCTGTACTGCGGACGTAGATTCGACCATTGCTGAACGAGGGAGTTGACCAGCACTTGCCTTTGACTGCTTTGACGCGCCCCAACTCGTTGTACTTGTCGGAGTTTGCGGAGGCGATGACGACTTCGCCGCTGTCAGATAATACGACTAAATTGTCGCCGACAAGAATGCAGTTTCCGGGGCCGAAGCCGCGTTGAGTCCATTTGATTTCGCCAGTTGCCAATTCTACGCAGAGCAATGGTGCCTTGCCGTATTTTTTGAACTCAAAGATACCGTACAGATGGCCGTCTCGGATGATCGGCGTGCTCCAGTGATTCATCAAGCGGTTGGGCTTGAACCAGACTTCCTTGGCGTCGGGAGTTTTATTTACCTCGAACATTGCAGATCCGACTCCGTATCCCGCGGAGCAATAAACGCGGCTTCCCTCAACGACGGGTGAAGCTGCTGTCGAAACGCTGAAGGGGAACTTGCTCCGCCACAGTTCCTTGCCGTCGGCGGCGGCGATGCCAACCAGACCGGACTGGGCAAAGAAAATAACTTGTTCTGTTCCATCGATTGTTGCGAAGCGGGGAGTCGCATGGGTGATCGTTTCGTCGCCACTCTTCCAAATCAATTCGCCGGTCGTCTTATTAAATGCGAGGAACGATTGTCCCTTGCCGCCACCTCCGACGTAGATCGCATCGCCAATCAGTAGCGGAGAGGAAGCGTTGCGCCATTTGATTGGTGTGCCCCCGAACTCTTGGACGACGTCGTGTTTCCAAACCAGTTCGCCATCGGCTGCGTTGAGGCAACTGAGCAGCATGTGAGAGTCGTAGACGAAGACGAGTTTGCCATCGCTAGCTGGAGTGGCACGGGGACCATCGCCACCGCGATTGTCTGGCGCTCCTGAGTTTCCTCCGTCGTGACCGTAGTCACTTTCGCTAAACGGAACATTCCAAAGTTCGCGGCCCGATTCGGCGTCAAGCGCCAAGCATACTTCCAACTTCTTACCGTCGACTTCCCGAGCCACAATCGTGAATGCTCGACCATCAGCAATGGTCAACGAACTGAATCCGAATGTTGTCGGAGCCTTCCACTGAATCTTGGGCGGTTTGGCTTCCCAGTTGAGATTGCCGATCGATTCGCTGGAAGCTCCATCGCCAGCGATTCCCCGGTATTGACCCCAGTCGTCGGCGAAGGCTTTAGAGGAGAAAACGAAAGTGAAAAGGCAGATCGCGGAAATCAGGATTTTCTTCATGGCAGGTAGGTGGGGCTGTCGCCGAGCCGAAAATGGAAATTCAAGGCGGGCGGAGTTGAGGGTTGGAAGGTGACGCGAGGATTGCCCTCGCCTGGCGTGGTGAAGTCTCGCCGCAACAACGGTCGGTTTCTTCGCTTTGAGTATACACTCGATGACCCCGCGCTGCTAACGGAGGCTCGGCGAAAACCTTCCGCCACATACTAGCACGACGCGCCAGCGAGTGAATCTTTAGCGAGGCCCACGGAATCTACTCGCTGGCGCTTCGTGCTGGTATCACTCGCTGGCGCTTCGTGCTGGTATTGGGAGGAAATAGAGGTTCCTCGGTCGGAGAATCCTCGAACACTACGGAGGTCATCGGTTTACAGCGAACCATTGCGGTGCAGAAAGGCGCTGGAGTTCAAGCTTAGCTTGCTGCAGCACATTTGACTGAGGTTCTCCGGAAATCGTAATGCCACGAAAATGCGTCGCGTTCACGTCTTCGAAAAACTCTTGATCTCATCGCACTTCCCAGCAAGCTAAAGCTTGAACTCCAGCGCGGCCATTATCACCACGTGGCACGCGGTGATGTAGCTAACTAGAACTCCTCGGTTGGAAGCTGGTATTCGCCGTTACCAATAAAGAATTCGTCAGTTGACGAGATCAAACTGAACGCGTAGACCAAAAAGACGTGCAAAATCGGCGGGGACTCACTAAAATCCAGTTAGCAAGAGTCGTGTCGAACACGATCGGTTGTGTCTCCAAGTCTCTCCCGATGTACAATCATGCGCAGTAAGCGTCGCCGAATTCTCCGAGTTGAATTGCTGGAATGTCGCTTGCCGTTGAGTAACGCGTTTCCGTTCCCGCAGCACGCTGTTTATGCCTCGGGAACAATCGCGCCAAACCACCGTAGTCAAGTTCAATTAGACGATGACGTCCGCGCCTTTTACGACGAGTGGCGGGACGATTATATCGTCGCCGCTGGAACGAATAACGCCGGAACTCCGCTCTATCGCGTCTCGTTTGGTTCGACCGATCCTGAGCGGACTGTCTCTGAGGGACAGGGTTACGGCATGATGATCACTGCAACGATGGCCGGACACGACCCCAACGCTCATCTTATCTTCGACGGTTTGTGGGAGTTCTCGCGCGAGCACACCAGCGATAACGACAACCGGCTGATGAGTTGGCAGGTCCCCGAAGTGGTAGGACTCGATAGTAGCGCGTTCGATGGCGACGTCGATATCGCGTACGGTTTACTGCTCGCCGATCAACAATGGGGTTCGCTGGGCGACGTCGACTACAACGCTGCCGCTCAGGAAGTTATGGACGCCGTGATGGATTCGACCATCGGACCTGTCAGCCGGCTTCCTATGCTGGGAGATTGGGTCGATCCAAATGGGGCAAACTACAATCAATATACAACTCGTACTTCCGATCTCATCCCCGGTCATTTTCGGAGTTTTGCTTCCGCCGCCAACAATCCCGTCTGGCATGACGTCGCTACCAACGCTCGCGCTGTCGTCACATCCGTACAAGCGAACCACAGTCAGTCCACTGGGCTGTTGCCCGATTTTGTCGTCCCGTTGTCGCTTGGAGATACTTCTCCTCAACCGGCAGGAGCCTCTTTCTTGGAGGGTCCGTTTGACGGTGACTTCTACTACAACGCTGGCCGCGACCCGTGGCGAATTGCAACCGACGCATTGCTGAACGACGATGCCGATTCTCTGCTGCAATCGCAGAAGATCAGCGAGTGGGCGGAGACGGAAACCGCCGGCCAGATTTTGGATCTAAAAGCTGGATACGATTTGGACGGCACACCGCTTCCAAATAGCGACTATTTCACTTCATTCTTTGCTGCCCCGTTGGGCGTGGCTGCGATGACGAACCCGTCGCAACAAGTTTGGCTCAACAGCATCTACGACGAAGTGTTTGCTCGGCACGAAGATTATTACGAAGACTCGGTCACTTTAATGTCGCTGTTAGTGATGACTCAGAATTTCTGGGATCCATCAAATCCGACAGGGCGAGGGCAACCGAAGTCGTTGTTCATTGGTATCGACGGACTGAGACCCGACGGGCTGGAAGCCGCCGACACTCCGTTCCTGGATAGCCTGATCGATGGAACGTTCGTTCAAGGTGCTCATCGTGGCGCGTACACTCCGTTCGCTCGGAACGAAGACATCACTGTCAGCGGACCAAACCACTCCACAATCTTGACCGGTGTGCATCGAGACAAGCACATGGTCACCAACAACAGTTTTAGCGGAGGGGATTTTGCAAACTATCCAGGCTATCTGAGTCGATTGGAATCCGCTCTGCCGGACCTGAATACAGTTCGCCTGATGACTTGGTCGTTCGGGCATACCGCGATTCCAACCGACGCCGACTTCTCGGATCAGGATACTGATGTGGGCAACGCCCAATCGACCGCCGACATCTTCTCGGGAACCCATTCGCTCTATCAGGAAGATGCCGATTCCGTCTACCTGTTTTTGGACGACGTCGACCTCGCAGGACATGGCTTTGGATATTGGCCAAATGAACCTCAGTACCTCAGCAAGGTCGAAGAGATTGACGACTTGGTGGGCGTGGTTCTTACCAGTATCGCCAGTCGCCCGGATTTCGCTCGCGAGGATTGGCTGATCGTCGTCAGCACCGATCACGGCGGCACGCGGGGCGGCTCGCATGGTAACGACACTCCCGAAGAACGCACGATTCCATTCATTGTCAGTGGTCGAAACGTTACTCAAGGCGATTTGTCTGAGGATACCAAGCTGGTCGACGTCGCGCCGACTATTCTTTCACATATGGGTTTGACGGTCCCCGCTGAATTCGACGGACATGTTGTTGGCAAAACGGTCTTGCCGGCTCCAGATCTACTGGACGAACTCGTTGTCTATTTGCCTTTTGATGATGACTACACCGACCAATCGAGAAGCAGCCATGTGAACGACGCAACAGCAGCGGGTGGGACGCCAGCGTTGTTAACTGGCGGTGGTAAATTTGGTGGGTACGTAGAATTTAATGGCGGCGGAGATTATCTAACTTTGGGAACGCCCGCCGACTTGGACTTTGGCACGGCTACTGACTTTACTATCACGATGTGGGTTCGAAGAGCTTCAGATCAAGTCGGGGACAGCGTTCTGATTAGCAACAAAAACTGGGCAAGCGGCGCCAATCAAGGTTGGGTTCTGGCTTACGACAACGCTGGCGGGGGATATAACGACATTCAAGCCAATATTGGTGACGGCGTTCGTCGCAGCGACGTGGATCCGAGCAACGCCGACGTACTCGATACCAACGCAAACTGGCAATTCGTGGCTGTCACCGTAGATCGGGATCAGCAAATGCGAGTCCTCACGGATGGCGGCCCCAACAATTCGTTCTTGAATTTCCTGGGCATCACGGGTGGTGAAAACCCGTTGTCCTCGATCGCAGATGTCGGCACGCCAAACTCAATGGCGACCAACATCGGGCAAGACGGAACGGGAGTCTACAACCTCGAGCTTCTGTCCGATATCGACGATCTCGCGATTTGGCGGCGGGCTTTGAGTTATGGAGAAATCAACCTGTTGTTCAACGGCGGGCAGGGAACGCCATTGTCACAGTTCATAACGATCGCTGGGCCGCCGCAAGTGAATTCGGTTTCCATCAATCTACCGTTTGTCGATCCGGCTGATCTGCCATCGAAGGGGCCGCAACCTACGAGCTGGGAGAATCAACGCAGTGATCTGCGCTCGATTACCGTCGCGTTTACCGAGCCCGTTTTGGTCGGCCCAGACGACTTAGTGCTGACGAACCTGGGAGTCGATGCTCCAACGGACGCCGATGTCAACATTCCTATTACCGCCGAGCAGATCGATATTCAAGGTTCCGCGGTGACAATTAGTTTTGAAACCGACGGTTTAACGGAGGGTGTCTACTCATTGCAGTTGCTCTCCAGCGTGACGGATCTTGACGG
>Ga0115002_10003702_pt1 | contig 18902 bp, 15 predicted proteins | sample ArcticOcean_MG_C_8_FD_89576 | JGI IMG/M metagenome (GOLD analysis project Ga0115002, IMG submission 89576) | Marine microbial communities from western Arctic Ocean - ArcticOcean_MG_CB11_86 | ecosystem: Environmental > Aquatic > Marine > Oceanic | place: Arctic Ocean: Canada Basin | collected... | reverse complement strand
CATTGTCCTCGATCAGTTCTCGCGAAATATGTTTCGAGGTCAACCGGATTCTTTCTCCAGCGACCCACTCGCTCTGGCTCTCGCTCAGGAAGGAATTTCTGTCGGTGCAGACCAACAGCTTACCGATCAACACGCCGCTTTTTTATACATGCCATTCATGCACAGTGAGTCAGCGATGATCCATGAAGTCGCACTCGAGGTTTTCGCCAAGACAAACAATGTTGATTTTAAACTGAAACACAAGGCGATCATCGATCGTTTCGGGCGATATCCGCATCGCAACGAAATCTTGAATCGCAAGTCGACGGAGGAGGAAATTGAATTTATGAAGGGACCGAATTCGACATTTTCGGAGGTCAACGTCATTCGAGCCTTTTATCGCTGCAGCTGCCAAATGGTGTCTGATTCGTTGATGCTTCGCTCCCAATCAACAGATATCTATTCCCCGAGTAGTCAAACATGATTGTCGAGCAAATTTGGACCGGAAACGCCTACCGAAACTTCCATTACCTGATCGCCTGCCGCGAATCGGGTGAGGCGTTGGCGATTGATCCGTTCGACTACGAAAAGTGTTTGGCTCGCGCCAAAGACAATGGTTGGGAGATCACACAGATTCTTAATACGCACGAGCACCCTGACCACATTGGCGGAAACGCAGCGATGATCCAGGCGACCGGCGCGAAGCTTCTTGCCCATGGGAAGGCTGGCCCGCGAATTGAGGGGATCGACTACGGCTTGTCGGCCGGCGATGTAGTTCGGGTCGGCAAGTCGGTGGAACTGCTCGCCCTGGACACCCCAGGCCATACGATGAGCCACATTTGCCTTTTGTCAAAAACGGATACTCCGGCGCTGTTCAGCGGTGACACGATTTTCGCTGCGGGAGCCGGGAACTGTGGTGGCGGTGGAGATCCGCAAGAACTTTTCAACACGTTCGAATCGCAGCTAGCCAAATTGCCTGCCGCAACTCGCATCTACCCTGGTCACGATTACATCGCCAACAACTTAGGCTTCACCGTCGATCGCGAGCCCGACAACGAACTTGCGTCGACGCTGCTGCAAAAGGTGAAGCAATCCTACGATGCAGACGAGCCTTTGGTCACGACGTTGGGGCTGGAATGCCAGATCAATACGTTTTTTCGACTCACGAGCAAGACGGTGATCCGCAAACTGCGTGACTCGTTCCCCGCGATGCCCAAGGACCCATCAGCCAAGGAGGTATTTCTAAAACTTCGCGAGTTGCGCAATCACTGGTGAGAGCGGGAGGTGGTGAGAGAGGGAGGTGGTGAGAGAGGGAGATGGCGAGATGGGGAGATGCTCTTGGCTGGACGATGGTACTCGAAATGACAGGTCGTTGGCCCTGGCGAAGGCCGCGATTCAACACGAAAGACAACCACTGATGTTACCACCTGAAAACAGTTTTCAACGAGATGACGCGATTCCGGGTTCCGATGGCCCCGAGAACACGGTCGTCGAGAGTAAAGCACAGCTCGTGGAGTATCTGGAATCAGGTTGCAAACCTCCTGGGTCATTCAGGCTGGGGGCCGAACAAGAACGGTTTGTCTTACAAACCAGTGATTACAGCCCGGCAGGCTATGACGGTCCGAAACCAGGAATCAAAGCGCTGCTGAGTAGACTGCAAGACTTTGGATGGAACCCGGTCTACGAAAACGGTCAGCCTGTTGCGCTTTATCGAGATGGTGGTTCAATCACAATTGAGCCTGGCGGGCAGATTGAGCTGTCCGGTGCGCCATGGCCCCACGTGCATCAGATCTATGAGGAAACTCGAGTTTACAACGCTGAACTTGGCAAGTCAGGAGAATCACTCGGTTTGAGTTTCCTGTCGCTTGGGCATCAGCCCAAACACTCGCCGGAAGAACTGCCCTGGATGCCGAAGCAGCGCTACCGAATCATGCGGGATTGGATGCCCCGGCGAGGTGCCCTTGGTCTGAGAATGATGCAAGCCACCTGTTCCATCCAGGTCAATCTTGACTTCTCGTGCGAATCCGAAATGGTCAAACAATTCCGGGTCGCGTTGGCGCTACAACCTGTGGTAGCAGCTCTGTTTGCCAATTCGCCCTTCGACCGAGGGCAATTCAGTGGTTGCCTCAGCTTTCGCAGCAAGATTTGGAGCGACACCGACCCTGACCGATGCGGCTCGCTGCCCTTCGTGTTCGAGGAGGACATGAGTTTTGAACGTTACACCGACTACGTGCTGGACGTGCCGATGTACTTTGTGGTCCGCGATGGCCAGTGCATCGACGCCGGCGGCTTGTCCTTCCGCGATTTTCTAGCCGGAAAGATGTCGTTGCTGCCCGGCCAGCAACCCCGGCTCAGTGATTGGATGAATCACCTGTCGACGGTCTTTCCACAAGTCCGTTTGAAAAAGTACCTGGAAATTCGCGGGGCGGATGCCGGTGATGCCATCTCGCGCGTGCCGGCACTTGCGGCATTGTGGGCCGGAATACTGTATGACAGCCAGTCGCTGGATGCCGCGTGGGAGCGCATTGGCAGTTGGTCGCGCGCCGAACGCGATGCGCTGGAAACAGGAGTTACCCGGCAAGGATTCAACACGCCGTTTCGCGGTGGCAAGGTACAAGATATTGCTCTTTGGATGCTCGACCTTTCCCGCGAGGGTCTTACACGACGGAACTATCGGAATCAACAAAACCAGGACGAAGGCTGCTACCTCGAACCCCTGCAGCATGTTGCCCAAACGGGGCAAACGTTTGCCGAGGAACTCTTGCGGCGCTTTGAATCTGAATGGCACGGCGATATCGACTTGGCCCTTCAGGCAATGTGCGAGGAGTCGTTGTCGTGAGCAGTTGAAAACTGGCCGTGATCATGGACCCCATCATGTCCATCAAGCCTCACAAGGACGACGGGGTGGCACTGTTCAGATTTAGGTGGCACTTGGTGGCACTGGCTTGCCAGTGTCCTCTCGATTTTTCCTTGTTGTTTCTAGGCGTTGAATCTAATTATTTCATGGACGTTGGTGGACCATTGTTGAAACAACCGTATCCGTTGATGAACTGAAAACGTCAGCTCGTGAATGTCATCCGGTTTGCTTGACGAGCTTACGATGCGGCTTGCTCTGGTCGGTTGTGCTGGCATGATATCGACTCTGGTTGCCAATTCGACCCACAAGCTGAAGCCAGGAAGAGCACTGGCAAGCCAGTGGCACCAAATTCGCCAAGACAATACCCGTGCGGTTCTGCTGAAAGTTACTTCAGCTACTGTGGCCCAAAAAAACTCTGCAACCCCGAGAGCACAAACTGCACGCCGTGCTATCCAAAAACTCATCCAGCAATGAAATCCGCTGATTTTGAGGCGGGTCGCGGCGATGTCGCTGAGAATCACATCCGAGGGGAATGCGATCCCGTTTGAGGCGCATCTGGTCAATTTATTGGAACGAGAGTTTCGGGCCATGAATTTGGTGGCCATCGCACCCTAGAAGTCCAAGATCTCGGCCGAGGTCGACTCCGAGACCCAAGCGAAGTTGTCTGCAGTGTGCTTTAGTGGCCCAGCGACTTTCGCGATGGACAGAATTATACCAATGCTAGACAGAAAACGACCGGAGCGGATGCAGAAACGTGAAATCGAACAAGCTGATCATTGACAACTTGGTAGAGTTCAATGCACAAAGTGACGTCCGCGCAGACCGGTGGCACAACAACCAATCGCGTTTTGCTTACGCCGCGCGCCGAACATTGAAAATGGGCAGATGTCGTCGACCTTCAAGGCAATCAAGTTCCAAGAGAATCGGATCGCCAGGTTCACCTTTGATGTCGACTTGCGGCTTGGCACAAGGCGAGTCGCGTGGCCAGCGCACGCGTGGTTCATACCGTGGCTGTTCACTGGCCGCCGGACGGGAGAAGTAGACTTCGTTCGGCGTCTTGCCATCGAGTGTCATATGGGGGCGATGCTCGTTGTACCAATCGACGATGAGTTGTGCTTCTTCCTCGTATTCAGTCTGCTCTTCGGGAATCGTCATCAGTCGCAAGATCTCTTTGAACGTTCGGTGAAATCGTTCGACTACGGCAATACTGCCGTGCTTGCCGACTGCTCCGAATCGAGGCAGGATTTCTAGCTCCTCACACCATGTCTTCTTGAAATGGTCGCAATAGAACTCGCTTCCTTGGTCGACGATGATGTGCTTGGGTTTCGCGTTTTCCCTTTTGATCATAGTCGCCAATGCGGTGGTCACTTGCTCGGACGTGGGCCGAATCTTGAACACGGCGAATCCCATGCAGCGTCTTGAGAAATGATCGACAACGTTCAGCTGCCACCAGCAGACGGGCCAGCGTTGGCTAAGTGAGTTAGGAATCCAGTTGGTCCAGAAACCACCCGCGATCGGCACGACTGTTAGATCGGCGTGCCATGTGTGGTTGGGATACTTGGAGACGATGCGATTGCACTTACCGGTGTTATCTGTTGACTCAGTCCGGTCAGACGGTTTTTCCTTAAGGATTCGACCCACTGTTGTCTTGCCAATATGAACTCCGGCGCGAGCCAGTGTTTCAGCGATCTTCACTTTGCCCAGCGACGGACAGAACAGTTTGATTTGTTGGGTTGCATAGCGAACAAAGTCTGGAAATCGATTTACGGGCGTTGTCGTTTGTAGCAGCGAGTCATCGTCAGCACGTCGATGCCAAGCTCGGATCGTTTCGTCCGAGACGAAGAAATGGCGAGCCGTTTCGGCCTGATTCCATCCACATATAGCTCGCAATTCCAAAATGGCCATCCGTTCCACTGACAAGTATTGTGGGCGTTTGTGTGGAGGAATGCGCTGCATGCGACTGCCGAGGATTCTAAGTTCTTCCCGAAGCATGGCGACTTCGGATTCCAGTCTATGGATCTTGGCTTCGTGTGTGCTGTCGTTTTTAATTAGAAATTCCCGGCCAGCCAGCATCGCAATCCGCACAAGACCGATGACATTGAGTACGGTATGTCGAACTGCCTGCGACCAGTTCTTCGGCAACTTTAGGGAACTCAATTCGTCGTCAGTCACCTGTTCACGTTCGTGGTTCATTGTCTGCCCAAAATAGAGCATTCTAGCCAGGCGAAGTCTGACCTTGAGCCATGGCAATTTGCTATGGTGGTCACCGAACACTTGCAGGATGATCGTACTCGTCGTAACAATGGGCACCGTCAAATGGCGGGGAGTGGTATCCGCCCGAAAGAGCGACCGAAAGTCGATGGGCCACTACACCAAATCTGGTTGGTGACCAAAGACGCTCTTCCTCGGAGAGGCTGGCGACATTGCGTCGCTTATCCCACGTCGCCGAGTTCCAAAGCACTTCCGTAGCGGACCATTACCATCCGCTTCAATTTTTCAAATTCTTTGTCGTCGAGTTCGGGATCGGCAGCAACAATTTGCTGAGCGTCGTGTCGAGCGGTTTCGAGTATTTCGGTATCGCGAATTAGATCGGCGATTCGCATTGGAGGCATTCCGTGTTGCTGAGTTCCCAGTAGGTCGCCGGGACCGCGGATCTTGAAGTCGAGTTCCGCCAACTCAAAGCCATCCGAAGTTGTAGAGAATGCTGTTAGTCGCTCGAGAGTCGTCTCGCCCGCTTCGCCCGAAAACAGCCCCAGAAATCCTGGATGTTGTCCGCGGCAAATACGGCCTCGCAGTTGATGCAATTGAGCCAACCCAAAACGCTCGGCGCTTTCGATGGCCATGACAGTGGCATTGGGGACATCCACACCCACTTCGATTACCGAGGTGGCGACGAGTACTTGGATTTTCCCGCGGCGGAATTGGTCCATGATCTCGTTTTTTTCGACGGCGGAAAGTCTTCCGTGAAGCAGCTCGACTTTGAAATCTTCCAGTGGACCGTTGGATAGCGTTTCAAACAGCTCATCTGTGCTGACGACACTCTCGTCGCCCGCTTCCTGCACTAAAGGAGCGACAACAAATCCCTGCCGCCCTTCGCGAATCTTCTTACAAAAGAATTCCCACCAACTATCCCGTTTTTCATCGGGAATTAGATATGAGTTAACGGGTTGCCGGCCAGGAGGTCCTTGCTTGAGCGTCGATACATCGAGGTCGCCAAACATCGTCATGGAAACGGTGCGAGGAATCGGTGTCGCGGTCATGACCAAATAATGGGGATCGACACCCGCTTGTTTGAGCATCGCTCGTTGCTGCACTCCAAATTTGTGTTGCTCGTCAATAATCACCAAGCCCAGCTTCGGCATCGTCAGCCCACCGGACTCGACTTCTTTATTCAAAGCATTGGAAAGTGCGTGAGTGCCAATGATAATATCGACCTCGCCGCTGGCCGCCGCCGCCAAAACGTCGCGGCGCTGCTTGGCAGTTTGGGAGCCGGTTAACATCGCAATCCGAACTCGGCTTTCGGCGAGGTCGCGTTGTAAAGTCTCGGCATGTTGGCGAGCCAGAATTTCGGTGGGAGCCATCAACACAGCTTGCGATCCATGGGCGACCGTCAATAACATTGCGTATTCCGCGATCACCGTTTTTCCGGTACCGACGTCTCCTTGCAAGAGTCGGTTCATCGGATAGCTGCGACCCAAGTCATTGCCAATCTCTTCAATCGCTTGCTTCTGATCATCTGTCAATTCAAAGGGAAACAAGCGTTTGATGCGAGCGTCGATTTTTCCAGTCGCGGTGAGCTGCGGAGCGAGCTGAGATTGCGTGAGCCGTTGTCGGCGGATTGCCAATGCCAACTGCAACACTAATAGCTCCTGATAAACGAAGCGGTATCGCGCGTGCTCGAGCGATTCGACGCTGTCGGGTTTGTGCAATTGTGGCAAAGCGGTTTGAATAGGACTGAGGTTGTGCTGACCGAGATAATCGGTGGGAAAAACTTCGTCCACCAATGTCGCGTATTCACTGACAACACCGTGGACGATCTTCTGCATTTGTCCCTGGTTGACGCCCTCTGTCAGCGGATAAACGGGCAGCACTCGACCCGCAGGTGAATCTTGTTGTTCGTGTATCTTCTCTAGTCGCGGGTGCCGCATCTCCCATCGAAAACCATTCAGAGTCGGCGAGCCCGACACGAGCACTCGCATGCCTTGGGAAACTCGCTGTTGCATGTACGGTTGGTTAAACCACACTAACCGAATGAACTGATTCTCTTGGCGAATCAATACGCCGAGCATCGATCGGCCCGGCCCCGTCGATCGCAATTCGATTTCGTCCACGACTCCCGAAATCGTAGTCGCTTCGCCCTCTTTGAGCTCGCTGATCGGAGTGACTTCGGAGAGATCTTGATAATCGCGCGGAAAGAAGAAGAGGACATCGCGAGCAGTGCGCACTTTGAGTCGTTCGAGCATTTCAGCTCGTTGCGGCCCTACTCCTCGCACGAATTGTACCGGCGTCATCAACTGTTCCGCCGGTGTCTTCTCCCTTGCAGTTGACATGTCCCCATTCTACGACGATTGGACTAGAAAAGAAGGTCGCTAGCGACGGTTAGGAAGACGTTTTATTTCAATCGCCAACGGTTATAGATCGAGATCATCCAAGCCATCGATAAGATTATCGAGATCGTCTTTGGGTTCGACAGGCTTGTCAGCTTGGCGTTTTGGGATTCCCACACTCAAGCCGACGGCATCGCGACCCGCCATCACAAGTTGTTCGTCGCGTTCCCGGGCGGCAACTTTAGTCGCATCTTCGTCGGGTGCTCCAAACAACCGAGACAGATCGATCTTTAAACCACCAACTTCAACATCGGCACCAGCGATTGCGGGCGTTTTATGTTGAGGAAAAATGATGGCATTTTCAGGACAGACTCGACTACAAGCGGGGCAACCCTTTCGGCAATTGTCGGGTTGTTCGACCAAAATCGTGTCGATCGTATCGACGCCATAGACCCCAAACAGACAAAAATCGATGCATTCCATGCAGTTCGTGCAGCGACTAAAGTCAATGACTGGATACCAACGACGACCAGGTGATTCGTCAAACTTCAAAACTGGAACTTGAACGTTTGCCGCTTCGGCATTCGTATTGAGCGCCGTGTCGTTGGTGGGTTGGAGAAAGCGTTGCATCTGATGCAGCGGAACATCGCGGTCGATCCAAGCATGGAGCTCGTCTTCGCTAGACACTTGGGCGATTCGTTGAAATTCTTCGGCAAAAGGTTCGACGCTCTGAGCATCCCGAAGGTTAACACAATAAATCCGCCGCTTGGGTAGTTCGCGAGCGGCGAGTACTCGTTCTTTTTCCTCTTCGTCGTCTTCGTTGGTAACCTCGTCTTCGTCGTCATCTTCCGACTTCAACAGCACTTCGCCTTCGTGGCCTGAAATCCCATTGCGATCGAGCACCCAGCGGGCAGCGCGTTCAAACAGCCAAGCGTAGACGACAATGGGTCCATCCCAGGCGCGAATCGCTTGCACGACGTCACCACCGATTGGCAAGTCATACAGATTGGGAATGATTAGCGTCCGCGATCCATCGATCTTCTCTAGCGCATCGCCGAGATCGGATTCGAGTTGCCGTTTGACTGGATTCTCACTTTGGCCGCGCGAGATAATCGTGAGTATTCTTGAATTCATGATGCTGCTCTCGATGCCGCTCAGCGGATCGATTTCGTAGTGAGTTCTTTGTGTTACTGGTTCATTTGTCCCTTGATCGTTCGCTGGGTAATTTCCCAGACACCGACCAAGTGTTCGAGGTATTGTTCGGTCGACAATAGCCCTACGCTATCGCCTTGAATATCGAACAACCAACCATCGCTATACTTATCGACATTAATTCCGGACGGGTCGGATAGCAACTGTTCATTAAACTGAGTGAGTTGACCAGCGATTGGGGCGAACAGATCGCTTTCCGCCTTCTTACTTTCAATGGCTCCAATCTCTTGTCGTTCGGTCAGATCGACGCCAGCATCGATCGTCCAGTCGAGAAAATAAACGTCCTGCAACAAACGCACAGCATAGGCCGTAAATCCAAAGCGGATTGTTCCATCGGGCTGCGCCTGTCCCCACATATGGTTCTTGGCGTATTGCCTGTCGAGTGGAAACTTTGCTTCAAATTCGCCCATCATGAACACCAACTCGTTGCTCATGTATAGCGAACCCCCTGATGTTCTGCTTCAAAGAACGCTGGCAACAATCCATCCACTCGCAACAGTCCAGCTGTCGTTAACTCCACGCGATCGTTTGTGAAGGACAGCATTTTTTCATCGGCATATCCTTGCCACTGCGTTCGCCACTGGTCGATGATGTCAACGGAGTATTTATTTTGGAAGTAGGCGACGTCCAAGTAGCCTCGCTTTAACTGCAGAATCATTTCGCGGATCAGCGACTGATGTGGTGTCGGTCGCATCGCTCGACCCAATGGCAATTCGCCATCTTCATTCAACGATTTTATATAGCCATCCCAATCGGGGAGGTTCTGATAATGGACTCCCGAAACGTGACCGAAACTGGCGATCCCCGTTGCCAGAAGATCCGAGCCACTCCACAAGTTATCGCGATAACTAAAGTTGACTTTGCTGGGATCTTTCACCACCGTGTAGGCGCTGGAAATACTGTAGCCAGATTTCTGAAATTCATCGAAAGCGTAGTCGACCCAGGCTCGTTTGGTGGGCCAGTCAGCGACGTTTGTTTCGATATCGTTCCCGAGGAGGTCCTTGGAGTAAACCGTATTGAATGGCAATTCCATTTGGTAGATCGTGACGCTTTCCGGCGACATATCAATCGCTTTGCGGATGCAATCTTTCCAGTTGTCCCAAGTCTCGCCAACCATACCGGAGATAAGGTCGATGTTGACGTTGGGAAACCCAGCGTTTTGGATCCACTCCCAGGCTTTATTGATTTCGCCAGAAAGATGAGCTCGACCGTTTTCTTCGAGAATCTCGTCGCTGTAGTTTTCGACGCCGAGACTAAGTCGAGTCACGCCGAGGTCGGCTAGAGCTTTGATTTTCGGCTCGGATAGCGTTCCCGGTTCGCACTCAAACGTCACTTCTTCCGCTTTGTCCCAATTGATATTGGCTCGCAACCGATCGACCAAAGCGGTCAGTTGTTTGACGCTCAGGAAGGAGGGTGTGCCGCCACCAAAGTAGACGAAGCGGAATGGACGGTCGCCCATCACTGGCTGCTGGCTGACCAATTCAATCTCGCGCGACAACGCGGAGACGTACGTTTCGATATCGCTGGCTTTGTTGTCGGTAAAGACTTTGAAGTAGCAGAATTTGCAGCGTTTGCGGCAAAATGGAATATGCAAATACAGTCCCAACGGAACGTCCGCCGGCGGCGCCGCTAGCGCTTGCACGACCTCATCTAAACCATCCTTCGTCCATTGTGAGAACGGCGGATAATTCGAAATAAAGTAACTGCCAACTTCCGTTTTTGAATCGCTAGTCATCAGCTGCTTAGGAACCTTTCGCTTTTGGGCCAAAGCAATAAACTATCCCGTCGTCATTGGCGATCACCAATCGATTACTGGCGACTGCCGCCGAACCGGTAAAGCTACCGCCTGCTTCGTAATCCCACGAGATTTTGCCTGTCTTCAAATTGATTGCATAAACGTGACCATCGCTCGAACCTACAAAAGCTCGGTCGCCAACGATGACGGGAGACGAGTCGACTTTGCCCTTCGTCGGCAACTGCCACGCCACTGCACCTGTCTCGTTCTTGAATGCGTAGACTCGCCGATCGCGAGCTCCGACGATGACCATGTTTTCGTTAACCGCTGCCGAGCTGCGAATTGATTGACCACCCGTTCCCAATTGATACGACCAAACAACCTTCGCTTTCTTCCAATCGATGCAGAAGAATTCGCCGGCTTCGGTGCCAAAGTAAACAAAGTCGCCACGAACGGCTGGAGTGACTCCGGTGGGAGCATTAATCGGCACGGTGTTAATCGACTCACCTTTGTCTAAATCAATGATGTGCAGCTTGCCGTCGCAGCCGGCGAGGAACGCTCGATTTTGTACAACGGTTGGCGAGCAGCGAATCTGGTCGTCGATAGTGTGCTTCCAGACCTCTTTGCCCTTGTCTTGCGAAACGCAATAAAGCGTCGCATCTTGCGAGCCGATGAGTATGTTTTCTTTATAGAAGTTAATGCTGGCGTCGACTTCTGCTTTCGTTTCGAATTTCCAAATCGTCTCGCCGTTCTCAATGTTCACACAGAAAACGATGCCATCCAAGTCGCCGATGAACAGGCGGTTTCCGCGAATTGCGGGCGAAGCGATGAATCCAAAAGCCAGTTCCTTCGACCACTTCTCTTTGCCAGTTGCCAAGTCGATAGCGAAGAGTTTGCCATCGAGATCGCCGATGTAAACGACTCCGTTCACGATGACAGGAGTGGCCTCGAAAGCGCCCTTCTTAACAGTGAACTTCCACGCGACTGATAAATCTTCAGGCAGCTTGCCAGTGGCGACGCCCGCCGCTTCGGTATTGCCGCGGAACATTGTCCAATCGGCCTGCGTTAGCAGTTTTTCGCCACCAATACCTTTGGTGTCCGCACCTTTAGCATCGTTGGTTTCTGGCGCCGGATCGCCGTAACCGATTGTCGCCGATGATATCAACGCGACAATGATAATTCCGACAACTAGAACGCTTGCTGGTAAACGCTGGAAAGATTGAGACATGAAAACTCCTCCGCGACCAAAGTAGTCCTATCCAGGCCCGCACGCACAGCCGTGCAGCACCCGTCGATTCAGATCGAATTAGCCCTAGGGTTTAACTCGAAGGGGGCAAGACCGAGTGGCAACTCGGCTCTACTCATTGTATCAGAATCCGAGGCTCGATCAGAATGCCTGTCGGTATAAGTCCAGCATCTCGGCTTCGCTCAAAATCCGCGGGTTGAACTGTCCAGTCCATTGTTTTGTTGCATCGGCGGCCAACTGCGGTAATTTCGCCTCTTCGACGCCACATTCGGTTAACTTCCCAGCTAACCCAGCTTTGCTGACCAAGTTAGAGACAAATTCCGCTAACGCTTCGTATCCTTTTGCAGGGCCAGGACATCCAGGGATTCCGGTACTCACTTCTAGCAAATCGCGATACATTTCACCGACGTGCTGCCCATTAAAACGTATAACATGCGGCAACATAACGCCTATAGCTTGGCCGTGAACCGTGCCATATTCGGCGGTGAGTGGATTTGCGAGAGCGTGAGTGGCGCCGAGCATCGAGTTTTCGATAGCCAAACCCGCGAAACTCGCCCCCAACTGCATTCCGCCACGAGCTTCGAGATCGCTCGGATCGTCTAGGACTCGAGCGAAATTTCCTGCCAATAATCGCCAAGCTTCGCGGCTGAAAGCTAAAGACGCAGGATTGCGTCGAGTGGTGACAAATGTTTCCAGAGTATGAGCGATGGCGTCGATTCCGGTCAGAGCGGTGACCATGGGAGGCTGAGTGACCGTCAATTGAGGGTCGAGAATTGCGACCCGAAAGGATGCCTTCTTATCTCCACAGGCCATCTTTTCATGTGTGTCGGAATCGGAGATCAGCGCGAACGATTGAGTTTCGCTGCCAGTGCCTGCGGTGGTTGGAATGGCGATCATCGGGAGCATTTCGCGAAGAGCTTTTCCGACGCCCCAATAATCTTTCATCTCTCCGCCATTGGAATAGATGAAGTTGATTCCTTTGGCACAGTCCATTGCGCTGCCACCGCCGAGTCCGATAATGATTTCGGGTTCGTGGCGTTGGGCAACGCGAACCCCTTCATTAACATCGTTGGTGCTAGGGTTCTCGTGAACTTCCGAGAAGCAGTGAGTTTCGATGCCAGCCTCCGAAAGCGCGGCCACACCGCGAGCGGTGTGACCTGCCTTCATGATTCCGGGATCGCTCACCACCAAAGCGCGACGAGCGCCCAACTCGCTTGCGAGGTGGCCGAGTTCGTCTATCTTATCCGCCCCGTAAACGATGCGGGTTCGCGGTTGAAAATCAAAGCTGGAGTTCATGAGCGGCTTTGTTGTTTAGCTAGTTGGAGCCAAAACTTCTTCGGGGACTTGGTAGGCCCGCGAGCGGAAGAGGAAATCGATGATGTTTCCTTCGTGTGGCTGCAACCAGTTTAGTTTACTGGTAGGAATCGCACCAATGTTCAATCGGTCGATATGAGTTGCATCGCTGAGCTGACGAATTAACGTCTCGTTGTTGGTGATACCCGAGCAGACCAACGTCGGACCTATCTTGGCCAACATCTGATCTTCTGGACATTCGACAACGGTCGAGAAGGGGAACATATATTCCTTCAACGCGATCTCTTTCTCGGGCGATTCGCAATGAACAATCATCGGTCGCAAATAGCCACAATGCTCTTGTTCGATTAATCGATCGCCGTGCTGAGAAGTCATGTCGGTGACACCATCTTCTTTCAAGTCGGTTTCGATCATCTTCCAGACGGCGGTTGCCATACCGGGAATTGTGAAAGCGGCCAATCCAGCCTCGGGATCTTGCGGACCCTTGGCTTCGATCGGACCTAGCCGTTCGCCAAGTGCTGCGGCAATCTCTCGCGTATGACGCGAAGCCCAAACACCCGAACAGTTAATGCAGCCGCGGCCACTGTTGATATAAATACTCTCGGCGATCAAATCGATGTAGTCTTCCCACTGATCGACGATATCGTCACCCAAAAGGATTTTGGAGAAGCCAGGACCATGAGCTTGAACTCGTGGGTTGCCTTTGTACTGATTTACAGTCGCGGTACCACCAAAGATCATCGCTCGTTGGCAAGACTCGAGTACGGCAGCACCAGCTTCCGCTCCCCCGGGATACATACCAAACACTTCGGCAGGGATACCCGCTTCAATGAACGCCGCCATCATGCGGTAGGGGGTCCATGGTTCTTGTGGACCGGGCTTGAGAACCAAACCCATCTGCAGTGGAATAACTGGCAACCACAACGTATGAACACCAGGCGAATTCGAGGGCAGGACGGCTCCCAAGCAGGGCGCTTGAGCTTGGTAACTGACCACGACTCCACGACCCTCTTGTCCCCAACCCTTGGAAAGGATGTCGAGTGGCAAACCTCGAGTCAAACAGTCGAGAATGGTGTCCATGTTGCGAAGTACAAACGAGTTCTTCGACATGTTGTGACGACACATGTGCTCGGGTAAACCCGTACTCGCCGATTGCTGGTGAGCAAAATCTTCTGGAGACTGCTGCCCATTGCCTAGTGGCAGGGTTGCAGACTCGTACAAATCCGCCGCCGACTTAATTCGAGCGATCAGATCACTAATCGAAAACTCGCGGAGGATATTGCGCGCTTGATGAGCATTGCGCATGTCGCGTTTGATGATGCCACCGTTCGATTGACTTACCGATGCGATTGGCTCGCCGGTACTGAAGTGTTTGACTTCATCAACTTCGAGCGACTCGTAAGGCTTGCCCCATCGAATGACTGGAATGTTTAGCACGTCTTATCCTTCCGTATGTGAAAGGCAACAATGCCTCTCGATTTCGGTTAATGATCTATCGTAGACCGGACGTCTCGTCCGGAGCAAATTGCGATATGGACGAATTAGTAAACGCCAACCGTCGTACCCGATGCCAGCCGGCTAAAGGGTCGCACGCCGCTGACTCCGTCCCACGGATAAGTTTCAAACGGCGATTCGCGTTCGCCTTCATCTCGCTCGAGGAATCCAGGCACAAACAGCTCTTTCGTCAACGTCGTCAACTTCACTCGGCCCGTCGCTCCATAATCGACAACGTCGTTTGGATTGTCGGGATCGACAACTTCGGTCGTCGCGCGAGGCTGCGGTGCATAATAAGAGATCTTGTAATTGTCTTCGGCAGTGACCGGCTTGCTGCAGGCCAAGCCCATCAACGTATTACCGTAAGTTGGCGTCATGTAAACTCCGCCTTCTTCCGGAGGGCCACCCAGCAATTCTTCGACCGCGTAACGTGTCCACTGGGGTGTGAACTCCGTTCCGCCCGAGAAAATACCCGTGATGCCAACTTCGGCTAGACTCGTTCCGCGATCTTCCAAGGCAATCGCAAGCTGATCGAGCAGTTTCGGAGTTGCGAACATACACTTGATGTCGTGGCCCGCTGTCAAAACGGTGACCGCCTGGTCGATACAATGCTTCTTGTATTCTTCCAGGTGCTCCATCCATCCCTTTTTGATCAACTTGACCACCCAACGTGGATCCAAGTCGATGCAGAAACAGATGCCTCCGCGATACTGACACAAATGCTCAACCGCCAATCGCAAGCGGCGCGGTCCAGATGGGCCGAGCATCAACCAGTTTCCGCCTTTCGGAAAGTACTGGTCGGGAAGAGTGTGACTAAACAACTCGTAGTCAATTCTAAAATCGTCGATGACCACTCGGCTCTTTGGAATGCCAGTCGTACCGCCCGTTTCGAATACATACGTTGGCTGGTCGTCGTAGGCTTTGGGCACCCATCGTCGAACTGGGCCACCTCGCAGCCACTCGTCCTCAAACAACGGGAATTTCTTGAGGTCGTCGTAATCTTTCACTTCCGTGAGTGGATCAAAATTCAGCTCGGCCTTCTTTTCAAGCCAAAACGGGCAGCCCGTCGACTCGTGAAAATGCCATTGGACTATCTCATGCGCATGAGCATCGAGCCTATCTTTGGCTTCTTTTTGAAGGGTTGCCAGATCTGATGCAGATTCTGTTGAACTCATTCGCTGGTTCCTTGTGGAATGCAGATACTAGTCCAGGTTGTTTACGAAAGATCTACTGTTCGATTCTCGTAAACAATACAGGTTGGGCGGGATAAAGTGGGCGATGTGGTCGCCGCGGAGTGATTCAAACATTAGAAAATACCCGACGAATCAGGTCAACTCAAGCTGCGACTCTCACGAAGGTTCGAAATACTGTCGTTCCGCTGTCGCTCGCGCGAATCGCGCAAAGACAATTCTCTGGGTAACTTAGATGCCTTGAAACGGTTACAGCAAATCCGTAGGACGCAATTAGATTTTATTGAGCTGATAAGGTGTGAGATCTCTCGGATCAACAGTTGTCTATGTGACCCACGTCATTCTTGGCTCTTAATCTTTCTCTTAATCTATCTCTCCTCCAATAACACTCGAGATCAGAGTCAAAGTTTCGCGCGAGCGCAAGCAATTCCCGCGCTATCGCAATACAACTCCGTTGCGCCGACTCGGTTGGAGACTAAGAGGAAGGTTAAGATTAGGAATCAAGAGGAAGGGGAAGATTAGAAATCAAGATTTTGAGGCGTGAAATTGTTCTCAAACCACTTCACAATTTCCGCAACCAAAAACTCTTCCCGCTCTCGGTAATTGTGGTCTGCGCCTTCGACGGTTGTGACGTCTAAATGCTGGTCATCCCGTTTCAGTTCCGCAAGGCGTTCTGGAAGTCCTTGAAATGTGACTCCGTTTACCAACTCTTTTGAACCATAAACAAAGAGAGCGGGGCAGGGCAGACGATCGGCAAACTCCGTGATATTGTATTTCTCGCTGCCATACTTGTCGGCGTAAGTCTGCGCCGACATGAACATGCGAAAAGGAACGGTGATCGCCATCATCTCCGCCCCCATGTGTTCACCAACTAACGCTCGCGCTCGTTGAATCTCCTGGCGGTAGTCGCCCGCGAAACTTGCGGACTGAAATGCAGTTCCAGAAAGTTTTGGTGGCGATACGGCGACAATCGCAGCAATCGAGTCGAGCGGCGCGTGAGCTTGCTGGTATACCGCTTTGATCGCGCCCAAACTGTGACCGACCAACGCGATCCTTGTACAACCTCGAGATTTGAGAAAGTCGCACCAGGCAGCAATGTCGTATACGCAGTCGCCGACGATCTCCAGCGCCGCGCCGATGTTCCGACCGCCCATTGCTGTGTGACCAATCGTCAGCGAATCGTGACCGCGAGTATTAATGCGAGCGACATGAATCCCGGCAGCGTCGCAGCCCTTTGTGATGACGTCGAACAGATGCGAACGGTAAAAGTTTCCGCCTACACCATGCAACATGATGGCTGCATCGATCTCGCACTTGCTGCTGCCGGACGACTCTCGATATGCTCCATCCAAACGAAAACCGTCCGATGTCGTCACCTGAACTAACTCGACTTGCATGATTTAGCCTGCCATATTTAGCGGTTAGCGGTTAGCAAAAAAGCAGTTAGCAGTTAGCAAAAAAGCGGTTAGCAGTTAGCTTTTTTCGAGGCGAAGAATACTCGACCGAGGGAATTCTAAGTAGTATCCAAAGAGAGTATACCACGTGAGTTCGCTGTCACTACCGTGATGTGATGTGAAGGACGGTCTAATAGGCGGTTGTCACGACGGATTCTTGCTGACAGCTAACAGCTAATTGCTAACCGCTAATCAGTGCCGTCGGCTGTTTTTCGGAAGCAATAGAGATTAGATTCCGTCCGCACGAAGAGGTGGCCTGAAATGAGTGCGGGAGTAGCGTTCACGGTTTCGAGCAATTCGTTTTTGGTGACCAACTTAAATTCGTCCGCGTGCTCAACGACGTAGATATCTCCCTCTTCCGTCGTGGCGTAGATATGCGACGCTGTTGCAACGAGGCTGGATGTGACCGTGCCACCGAGACGTTGTTTCCAGATCAACTCACCGTCGACAATGCTCGAACAGGTCAGTAGCCCAGTGTCCGACACGGCATAATATCGAATTCCGACAACGACGCCGGAGGGAACGTAGGGGCCGCCGCGCGGTTCGCTCCACAGTGACTTGGTTTGAGAGACATCGCCGCTGCCGCCGGTTTGCAGCGCGAAGACCGGACCGTTACCGCCGCTGGCGCTGATTACATAACCATCTCCGACGGCGGGCGTAGGGCAGGGAGTTCCGGTCGTTCCCTCTGCATACCACAAAACATTTCCAGTGTTTAGTTCATAAGCCGTCACGATACCTAACTGGCCATCGCGATGGCCAGTGCCGTTGACGATCAGTTCGCGTCGCAAACCCGCTTCTTCGCTATTGGCCCAAACGATAACGGGCGTCGACCAATTGCCGTCGCTCTCTCGTGTAACTTGCCAGACCACTCCACCGTTTCGTTTGTTGAGTGCAACTAAATACGATTGGTCATCGCTATCACATAACTGAATCACAGTTCCTTCGTGCAAAATAGGACTCGCCGCGAATCCCCAACTGTGCTCCAGTCCCTTGCATTCGTGTCGCCAGATCTCGTTGCCATCTACATCGTGACAAATGATCAGTTTGCCCGCGAAAGTTGAATAAACGCGTTGACCATCTGTCGTAGGCGTCGCGCTGGCCCAGCCATTTTTGTTATGCGAAGTTCCATCCAGCTTCTCGATTTTTCGCCGCCAAAGTTGTGTTCCCGTTGCGGAGTCAAAGCAAGCCACCGACCCCTGCTGCTCAATGATCGAAGTCAAGAAGAGACGATTGCCGAAAACGATGGGCGATGAATTTCCGCCGCCTTCAAGTGGCGTCGACCAACTTGCCGACTCGGGATCGAATTGAGTTGGAACGGAAGCACCTAACAAAACGCCGTGATGATCGCCGCCGAGCCACTGCGACCAGATCGCCTCGCGGGGAAATTCACTTTCCGTTGCTGGAAAGTCGAGTGGCAATCCAACGTCGGAACGCGCAGCCATCTCACAGCCAACACACAAAAGTGCAGACGCGGTGAATAACAGCAATAGTGGCTTCCGTACGTTCACGGTGAATTTCGGGTAAGAAATTGAGTGGAACATGATCTGAAACTTGATCGCAAAAATAACGGATCAATTTTTCCTGCAGTGTATTCTGTTCCGAAGGGTCTCGATGACCCGTGGACATCGTCCTGACGAGAAACACTAGGTGGGGGTAGGCGGGAGTCTTTCGACTAAGGAACAGTTATACGAATTCAATCCTCCCGTCGCTAGTGGGTGCGCAGCGACGAAGAACTTCTTGTTTAGCTGCGTGAATGAGCTCTTAACGCATCAAATAAACGGCTTCAAAGCCACCATTTATCAAGTGGGCGTTGACTGCTCAAGTGGGCGTTGACTGCTCAAGTGGGCGTTGACTGCTCAAGTGGTCGTTGGACT
>Ga0115002_10003698_pt1 | contig 18913 bp, 16 predicted proteins | sample ArcticOcean_MG_C_8_FD_89576 | JGI IMG/M metagenome (GOLD analysis project Ga0115002, IMG submission 89576) | Marine microbial communities from western Arctic Ocean - ArcticOcean_MG_CB11_86 | ecosystem: Environmental > Aquatic > Marine > Oceanic | place: Arctic Ocean: Canada Basin | collected... | reverse complement strand
GTTCGTTCGACTGCTGGATAAGAAAGACCAGCTCATCGAGCGTGGCCGCCAGATCAAGTGGCATCCTGAGTACATGGGCAAGCGCTACGAGGACTGGACGTCCAACCTGGGATTGGACTGGGGCATCAGTCGACAGCGCTACTTCGGCGTTCAGATCCCGGTCTGGTATCGGCTGGACGACCAGGCCAACCCAATCTACGCAGATCCAATCCTACCTACCGCAGACATGTTGCCGCTGGACCCGATGTCGACCTCCGCTCCCGGTTTCGAGGAAGAGCAGCGTGGAGAGGCGGATGGTTTCGCTGGAGAATCGGATGTGTTCGATACATGGTTCACCAGTTCACTTTCGCCGCAAATCGGCGCTCGCTGGGGGCAAGATGGCGAAAAGATGAACAATCTGTTTCCGATGGATGTCCGCCCACAGGCGCACGACATCATCAGGACGTGGGCGTTCTACACCATCGCCAAATCGCATCTCCACCACGACGACGTGCCGTGGCACAACGTGGTTCTAAGCGGATGGATACTGGACCCGGACCGCAAAAAGATGAGCAAGAGCAGGGGTAACGCCGTGACCCCTGTTGGGATGTTGGAAGAGTACGGAGCAGATGCCATCCGGTACTGGGCCGGCAGCGCACGACTGGGCACCGATACTGCTTTCGATGAACAGGTGTTCCGGGTCGGCAAACGGCTCGTCACAAAGATCTACAACGCCGGTAAGTTCGTCCTGTCGCAGGAAGGTCCCGAGGGAGAAATCACGAACGAACTGGACCTGGCGTTCATCGCAGAACTTAAGACCCTGGTTGAACGGGCCACTGCGGCATTTGATGAGTACGAGTATTCCCGTGCACTGGAAGAGACCGAGACCTTCTTCTGGAGCGCTTTCACCGACAACTACCTTGAGCTGGTGAAGAAGCGGGCTCGCACAGACGAATACCCAGAGGGCAGGGCATCGGCTATCGCTACGCTACGGGTTGGCCTGAGTGTGACGATGCGGTTGTTTGCCCCGTTCGTGCCGACTATCACCGATGAGGTCTGGTCATGGACATTCGCTGAGCAGACGGGGAAGCAGTCGATTCATATCTCTGATTGGCCGTCCGCTGCCGAGTTTGAGGGCATTCCAGCCCCAGAAAGTGCAGAATCCTTTGCCGTGGCCTGCGATGCGATTGCTGCCGTACGCAAAGCCAAAACGGATCTCGGCCTGGGAATGGGTCGTCCGCTGTCATCGTTATCGCTTGAGGGCAACGCCGATAATCTGTCAGTGCTGGCCGGGGTGATAGGTGATGTTGGCGATGGTGCGAACGCCTCTGGCGTGAGTGTGGCCGAGGGGGGTGCCGAGGGCGAGCGGTTTGCGGCGACGATCGTTGCCGAAGAACAAGAGGCGAAGTAGAGGGCGGGGTAAATCAGGGAGCTAGTCAAAACAGGACGATAATGTTCGACATTCGAAAATATGCGCTTGTAACCGCAGTGATTATTGCGGTAGTACTGGTCGCTTGCGCTTCGTAAAGTAAATCAGATTGTGACGAGGCGCGTAACAGTAACGAGGGCGACCAAGAGCGGTACGAGGATTGTCATCAAGAGGTCGGATTCCTCTAGGCAAATCTAACTGCGACCAGCGTCGCCAATAAAGCAGCGACGGCGACCGAAGAAACTGGAATCGCAGCCGAGAGGGTTGAATACGCCGTCACTGTCGCCGCGTTGGATGAGACTTTGGAGGGCACAGGCGATTCCCAGACTCTCAATCTTGCTGGGACGATCACGGGATCGGCACAAAAAGTAACTGCGGAGCCGACTAGCGCACCGACAGCCGAGCCATTGCCGTCTACGGTAGCCAATTCCGCGTCACCGGTTGAGCCAGAAACACCTCTTCCAACAGCCGTCCCGACTCCTGTCCCCACAGCCAAGGCTATTCCAGAACCAACGCCGACGCCTACCGAGGTCCCTGTAGACCTTTCAACCATGGCGTGGCTCACAGCTCAACAGGCCGGGGAATTTGCGTTGTTGGAGGTCGAAGGTGAATTGTTTGAGATCGCAGGACATGCGTCACCTGCCGCGGGCGTTCTGGGGTCTGGCTATAGCGCCGGAGCCGAACTCAGCCCGGGTATCGGTTACGCATGTGACTGGTCGGTAATCATTCAAAACGACACTGAGGCGATCTTCTGCACCATCGGGCTGGGCATATCAAAATGCAATCCCGGTGGCTTTCACTATGGCGATGGCGAGATCGAAACAGTATCGGTCGATAGCCCGGAGGCGATTGCTCACTTCAACAGCGAAAACAACTCCGACTGGGAAGCCCTGGCCGTTAACGAAGACATAAGCATCCTGCTGGACCTTCACGTCGATTTAACAGGTGCAGTAAACGACGAACCGGGAACGCCAATAGCCCGTATCTGGAGCGCGTAGATAAGCGTACACAACGCAACGGACGGTCTTCGAACCGGCAGCTTCCACTGGAACCTGGACACTGAGTCAATCACCGGGTCGGCGTTCTAGGGGCGAGCGTTAGGCCTGTAGGTAACGACGTATGACAGTATCAACCCACCTACAGCCTCATGGGAGGGAGGAGGAGGGGCGGGAGTTGTTAAGTCACGCTGCACAGTTTTGCAGCGCCTAAACCATCAAGTCTCCGCCGCTGATGTCCAGCGCCTGCCCTGTGATGTATGCGGCGCGGTCTGATGCGATGAAGGCGACCAGTTCGGCTACCTCTGATGGTTCACCCAGTCGGGATATCGGGAAGCTGCTGATGTAGGCGTTTTTGCGTGCTTCGTCGACTTCGGCCTGCACCATTTCTGTGTCGATCAAGCCCGGGCACACGGCGTTGACTGTGATGCCATAAGACGCCTCTTCCATCGCCAGGTGGCGTGTGAGTCCCAGGACCGCGTGCTTGGAAGCGGTGTAAGCGGCACTGCCCAGCGTGGAAGTCGTTTTGCCCGCTGTGGATGAAAAATTGACTATTCGACCCCATCCGGCCTCTCGCATCGCTGGGAGAACGGCGCGTGAGGGCAGGTAGGTGCCCTTCAGGTTCACGCCGATTACGAAGTCCCACTCTTCCTCCTGCATGTCGAAGACCGCCGTCCTGCGGAGCACGCCCGCGGCGTTGACCAGTATGTGGAGTCCGCCAAGTTCGGACACAGCCTGGGCCACCATCGACGTGACACCCGCCGCGTCAGTCACATTGCCGCCGATTGCAATCGCCTTACCACCCGCGTCACGTATCGCCGTTGCCGTCGATTCAGCAGAGTCGGAGGACAGATCGTTCACCACAACAGATGCCCCGGCCGCGGCCAGTCGTTCGGCCGCAGAGCGCCCCATGCCTCGGCCTCCTCCGGTGACGATCGCCACCTTGCCCGCAAATTCGTCTGGAACTACTTCTGGAAGTCGTGAAGCGTCAAAACTCAAGGACGACGAGCTCAAATCAAACCCAGTTCTGCGCCGACGTCCTGGAAAGCGTTCAGCGCCTCGTCCAGTTCCGATCGATCGTGTGCTGCTGACATCTGGACCCTGATACGGGCCTCGCCTCTTGGGACAACCGGATAACTGAACCCGACAACAAAGATACCGCGTAGGTTCATATCCGCGGCCATCTCGACGGTCTTGATCTCGTCACGGAGCATCACCGGGACGATGGGGTGATCGCCTGGGATCAGCTCGAACCCGAACGCAGTCATGCGCTCTCGGAAATACCGGGTGTTCTCCCAGAGCTTCTCCCGCAATTCGGGATGCTGGTCCACCAACTCAAGCGCCTTCAATGCCCCGATGGCTATCAACGGAGGGAGAGAGTTCGAGAAAAGGTAGGGACGGGAGCGCTGGCGCAGATAAGCGATTATCTCGGCGTGTCCAGTCGTAAACCCGCCGGATGCGCCGCCAAGAGCCTTCCCGAGCGTGCTGGTGATGATGTCCACACGGCCTTCTACGCCGAGTTGTGCGGGCGTACCTCGGCCGTTTGGGCCGACGAACCCGGTGGAGTGCGAATCATCGACCATCACCATAGCGTCGTACTTGTCGGCAAGATCGCAAATCTCTACCAGCCTGGCCAGGTCGCCCTGCATGCTGAACACGCCGTCCGTCGCTATGAGCCTGAACCGTGCATCCGCTGTTTCTTGCAGTTGCAACTCAAGGTCGGCCATGTCGCTGTGCTTGTAGCGCTTCCGGTCCGCACGGCAAAGCCGAATACCGTCGATGATCGAGGCATGGTTGAGTTCGTCGCTGATGATTGCGTCTTCTCGACTAAGCAGCGTTTCAAAAAGACCGGTATTGGCGTCAAAACAGGAGCTGTAGAGGATCGTGTCCTCGGTCCCAAGGAACTGGCTTATCCGGGCCTCCAACTCTTTGTGGATGTCCTGCGTCCCGCAGATGAAACGTACCGATGCCATCCCGTATCCGTGGGTCTGTAGCCCGGACGACACCGCTTCGAGGATCTCAGGGTGGTCGGCGAGCCCTAGATAGTTGTTGGCGCAAAAATTGATGCGCGGCCCTTCGTTAGTCGTAACCCGTGAACCCTGGGGCGTCTCGATCACCTGTTCCTCTTTGAACAGGCCGTTCGCGCGGATATCGTCCAGCTCGGTGTCGAGCCAGGTTTTGATCGCTGAGTAAGCCATTACGTCTCTTCCTAAATCGGCCCCACAGGGGCTTTATTTTGGCTGTTACTCGGACTTGACGATTTCTTCCTCGACTTCAAGCTCGTCCGGCACAAACTCTCGCCAGGGCTGGAACCCGAGAACGAACTCTTTGCCCTCGTCCATAGAGCCCAGGCCTTTTACCGAACGGCCGGGATCGTATCCCTGGGTGACAGCGATGGCCTGAATGCCTTTTCGCATCTCACGGACGCCACCCAGATTCACCTCTTCGCCGGTGTCCAGTAGTAGAGCCAGGTCCAGGCCTTTTGGGTGCTCTTTCCAGTACATTCGCATTAGTTCGATCTCCTGAACTGTGATTGGGGGATTAGGTCTTATTTGAGTAGGGGCAATACCCGGTCAAGCAGGGCGTTACCTACATCCAGCTTATCCATGAGCGGCATCGGTTCTGGTTCTCGGCCCGGATAAACAAAGGTCACGGCGTTGGTGTCGGTGCCAAATCCAGAGTCGGCGGCTGATACATCGTTTGCAACGACCATATCTACGCCCTTCGACAATACTTTCGCACCGGCGTTCTGGATCACATCGTTGGTCTCGGCAGCGAACGCTACTTTAACGAGTCGTTCCACGCTGATTCCGGCGATTATGTCCGGATTCTGGAGTAGATCGATACTCAGCGGGTCGTCGCCAGTCTTCTTGATCTTCTGATCGGCAGGATTAGACGGTCTGTAGTCACTGACCGCGGCGGCCATTACAAGTAAATCGGAATCGACGCATGCCGTTTGAACGGCGTCCCGCATCTCGATAGCCGACGACACGGGGACCATGGTCAGTGCAGTAGGGGCGGGCAGCGAGGAAGGCGCGCTAATTAGCGTGACATCCGCTCCGCGATCACGGGCCGCTTCAGCGATGGCGTATCCCATCTTGCCGGTAGAGCGATTCGTTAGCACTCGAACCGGATCGATAGCCTCTTCGGTCCCGCCCGCCGAGACGACGACACGACGACCGGCGAGGTCGCCGTCACGGCCCAGCAGGGCTCGAATTTCGCCAAGGATTATCGGGACCTCACTCATACGTCCCTTGCCTGTAAGCCCAGAGGCAAGCCGCCCCGATGCGGGACCTATGAAATGCACGCCACGTCTTTTAAGGGCCTGAACGTTTGCCTGCGTAGGTGGGCTCCCGTACATATCGGCGTCCATGGCGGGCGCAATCGCTAACTGCTGTGACCCGGCGAGGATCGTCGCCATCAAAACATCGTCCGTCACCCCGTTGGCCAGCTTTGCCAGGACATTGGCCGTCGCCGGGGCGATCAATATAAGGTCCGCTCGACGTGCCAGCGACACGTGATCGATTCCGAGCTCGGAGTTTGATTCGTAGAGACCGGTTGAGACCGGCCTGTGGGTGAGTCCAGCAAAGGTGGCGACGCCGACGAACTCCTGTGCGGAGCGGGTCAGCACCACATCAACCGACGCACCTGCCTGCGTCAACTTACTGGCGAGATCGGCGGCCTTGAAGGCAGCGATGCTACCTGTGACCCCGAGGACAATCGACTTCCCGTTGAGGATGGTGGGCACGCCTATACCCCGCTGTTCAGCTCATGGAGCATGCGAAGCCCGATGAGTGTCAGATCTTCATTCACGTCCTGAAGGATATCGGACTGCGCAGCCACGACCTTCGCCGCACCGCCGGTTCCGATCACCTTGCACGCCGATGGATCGTCCGGGCTAAGCTCTTCGGCGAATCGAGCCACCATGCCTTCCACAAGGCCAACGTATCCGTAAACGAGACCGGAACGCATGGCATCAGTGGTGTTGCGACCGATGGCCTTATCCGGCGCTTGCAGATCGACACGCCTTAACTGTGAAGTGCCCCTGAACAGCGCCTCGGCTGCCAGAGTCATTCCCGGCGCTATGGCTCCACCCAGGTACTCAGCGTCACCGCTGATGGCGTCAAATACCGTGGCCGTGCCAATGTCCACGATGATGCACGGCCCACCGTACAGCTTGTAAGCGGCGACGGCATCGGCGATCCGGTCCGTGCCGACGTCTTGAGGCCGGTTGTAGTTAATCTTGATGCCAGTCCGAGTCCCAGGCCCAACGACCATCGGGGCCGAACCCAGCATGTCAGTTAGAGCGGACTCGATAGCACCTGTAAGCGGCGGGACGACGGAACACATAACCGCCGTCGGGAAATCAGATGGCTCTACGTTTTTAGAACGCAACATTCCCTGCAGAAGTAGGTTGTGTTCGTCCGCTGTTTTCCGTGCATCGGTCGCGAATCGCCACGTTGCGATCAGGCGTGCGCCATCGAAGGCCCCGATTGTGACGTTTGAGTTGCCGACGTCGACGGCGAGCAGTTTTGCCACGATATGCCGATGATATCAGCGGTTGACGGGATACTCGCCGTCAGTTCGCTAGTTGTTTGAGCGCCTGAGGCAGAGAGTCCAGCACGTCACCGGCCACCATAGCGACCTCGCCGACGTTGCATCGGGCAAACTCACCGGCCTGCCCGTGAACGTAAACGCCCAACGAAGCTGCATCGAATGGTTCCATCCCCTGCGCTAGGAATCCTGCGATCAAACCTGCGAGCACGTCCCCGGTTCCACCGGTGGCCATACCGGGGTTGACCCATGGGCTGATTGCCGTGCGACCGTCCGGGTGGGCGACGACGGTGCAGGCACCCTTGAGCACGACGATGTGACGCCAGGTCTCGGCGGCAGCGCGTGCGCTGTGGACGCGGTCACGCTCGACATCTTCGACATTCGACCCACGAAGGCGCGCCATCTCGCCGGGATGTGGCGTCAGTATCGCCGGACCGCGAATACGTCGCTGCCAATCGTCGACCGAGGCGAGCGAGTTAAGAGCATCGGCGTCGATCACAAGACGCGGACCTTCCCGCCGGTCTAACAGGACCGAGCGTGCGAACTCGATGGAGGAAGGTGTCTGGCCCAGTCCGGGTCCAATCAAGAGGGAGGTTGCTGCACGAGCCGCATCGGTGACCTGGACTGCGGCAACCCCGGAATCGATCACGTTGCGTCCGTGCTCTACGAGCGGGATGTAGGTGGATTCTGCAAGCCGGGTGGCGATCAGTGGATAAATTGTGTCCGGAAGTGCCAGCGTAACCAGCCCTGCGCCTGAACGACCGGCGGCGGCAGCGGATAGATACGCCGCTCCGACGTAATTTTCAGAACCGGCGACTATGAGCGCACGACCAAATGTCCCCTTGTTCGATCGTGGAGGACGTGCCGGAACGATCCTCGACATGGCCCTGTTGGTCATTAATTCGGTCGGCACCTGGATATCCAGACCGTCCGGGATTCCGATGTCCAGGCATCTCCACGTAGAGCGGCTTGGATCCAGGAATAGGCCGATCTTAGGGCGACCAAGAACAAAAGTTTCGCTGGCCTCTAGTCCGTTCGGGTCCAGGTGTCCGGTGTCCGTGGACATGCCGGTTGCAACATCAACCGCCACTATCGGTGCATTGGCGTTGTTACGCACTACACGTAGTAGATCGGACAAAGGTGACTCTATCGGGCGGCCCCGTCCCGTACCCAGGACTGCGTCAAGAATGATCGTGGCTTCGGAAGTGGCCTCAGTAAGTTGGGCGTGGTCGCCGTCGTCAAGCGCGTGGATGATCGTTACCCCGGCGGCGACGGCCATGTCTCGTTTTTCGTCCTCCGCAGGTCTGGCCGTCATTATGTATGCAGTAACGGTGACACTGCGCTCCGCAAGGTGTCGCGCAGCCACAAGGCCGTCGGCGCCATTGTTACCCGGCCCCACCAGTACAAGTGCCGGGCCACTGCCGGATGACGGCAATCTGTCTCTCAACGCCTCTGCTATAACCTGTCCGGCGTTCTCCATGAGCGTGTCGAGAGAGACGCCTGCACGTACAGAAGCCTGTTCAAGATTCCGCATTTGACGGGTTGTAACAATCTTCACTCCGTAATCGCCTTTCCGTCTATTCCGGGTGCGCTGGTTTTGGCTATCCCGGCTGCGCCGCCGCTGGTCGTCTCGGCCACCACGCTTGCGATAGCAAAATCACGCGAGTGCGAAAGGCTTATCGCAACCCGTACTATCCCCATCTTCTCGGCCCGGGCTTTCGCACGACCATGCAAAACGATCTCCGGTGCCTGCCCGCGTCTGCGCTGGACCTCTATGTCACGCCAACTGACACCTCGTACGCCCGTTCCAAGTGCTTTCATGACGGCCTCTTTGGCGGCAAATCTGCTGGCAAGTTGCGGTGCGCGTCCGCGACAGTAAGCCTGCTCAGCGGGCGTATATATCTTTTCAAGGAAACGTTGGGGGTACCGGGCATACGTTTGCCCGATTCGCTGGATCTCGATTAAGTCGACGCCGACGTACAACGAGTTTCCTCCCGGTCCTACGGAGCGAACACTGCCGCCCGGAATATCGCCACTGATAGATCACGCACGATACGAAATGTGCGCTATGTAGTGTCGAACTGTTCTCCGATTATATGTGGCGCAGTTTGAAGGCTCCCGGGGGGAGTTCCCGAAGGCCTGTACGGTGCTAACCTTCAAGATGCGATTACGTTTGATTGGACGTGATCCCGGATTTGCCGGAATACCCCGGCACAAATAGACGCCCATAATTTCAATTCGCCGGTCCAGGAGAACTCCCATTCGCGCTAAACGAATTGACGGCAAGGCCGTTGCCGAAAAGGTCCGTGTAGAGGTGGCGCAAGAGGTCAAGGAGTGGATAGCCGCAGGCAATCAGCAACCGGGATTGGCCGTGGTGCTAGTCGGCGACGATCCGGCTTCCGATACCTACGTACGCGGGAAAGAACGGGCGACGGTCGAAGTCGGAATGCACTCCGAGACTCGTAGACTCCCAGCAAATACGTCTCAGGAACAACTTTTGGACGTCGTTAAGGAGCTTAACGAAGACGACCGGATTACCGGATTCCTCGTGCAGTTGCCGATCCCGGATCAGATCGATGTGGACACGGTCCTGCACAGCATAGATCCCAACAAAGACGTTGATGGCATCCACCCTTTCAACATGGGGCTGCTTCTAGGGGGCACGCCAAGACTTGCACCTGCGACACCATCTGGAATATTGAGGCTCCTGGCTGAGGAAGGCGTCGAAACGGGTGGGAAACACGTCGTGATCTGTGGACGCAGTAACATTGTCGGCCGTCCACTTGCGGCGCTACTTCTCAAACGCGGTGAGGGCGGAGACGCTACCGTCACGGTGTGTCACTCCCGAACAAAAGATCTGGGATATTACACCCGTCAGGCGGACATACTGGTTGCCGCAATGGGCGTGCCGGAGTTGATCACGAAAGAAATGGTCAAACCTGGCGCAGTCGTAATTGACGTCGGTACCGTTCGCGTAGACGATCCGACTCGTGAGCGAGGTTGGAGATTGGCCGGGGATATGAAACTTGACGTCAGGGACGTTGCGTCGATGCGGACGCCGGTCCCTGGGGGTGTCGGCCCGATGACGATCGCCATGCTGCTCAAGAACGTCATGGCGGCGGCCCGACTCACCCCGAATTCACCAATATAAGCTCTATCGAATAGCTCTCAAGAATTGCGGCTCGGATCCATCGTGTACGAGTCGTACGATTCATTCCGGAATATTCCCGGTCGTATAGTAAGATAACCGCCGCCACGAATCGCTGCGACAACTGCACTAGATAATTGGAAATACGGACGGAACTGACGACACACTGCAGTAGCCTCTTTGTCTCCCCTCTATCTCAGAGGACAAAGATGGCAGGTTAGTTCCCGACTGGGAGGTCCAGAGATCGTTCAAAGCAAGGAAAAGGCCTCTTCCGAGACCGAATCGGAGGTAGAGGCAAAGAAGCAGGCACTAGTCGATCTATATCGGCAGATGTACTTGATTCGTCAATTTGAAGAAGTATGTGGAGAGATGTACACCCGCGGACTTGTTCGCGGTTTTCTTCACCTGTACATCGGAGAAGAAGCGATCGCAGTCGGTGCGATCTCCCAGCTTCAATCTCACGATTACATCGTCACCCACTATCGCGATCACGGGCACGCCATTGCGCGAGGGTTGGACACGAATAAGATCATGGCCGAACTTTTTGGCCGCACCGGAGGCCTGAGCAAAGGCAAGGGCGGGTCGATGCACCTGTTCGACGCCGAAAAAGGTTTCATGGGTGGCCACGCAATAGTCGGCGGACAGTTCCCACTGGCCGCAGGGCTGGCACTCTCGCACCAGTATCGGAAGACAGACGGCGTATGCGTAGTGTTCTTCGGCGATGGCTCCACCAACCAGGGCACGTATCACGAAGTGATGAACCTGGCTGCGGTATGGAAGCTCCCGATTCTGTTTTTCCTTGAGAACAACCTGTACGGCATGGGATCTAGGTTCGACCGTGTCCGCGCCGGTGGCGAGGACTTCTACCCAGGAGCCGCTACTTACGGAATCGACCAGGCAGCGGTAGTGGACGGGATGGACGTGCTTGCGGTTCAGGAAGCCACGAAACTGGCACTTGAAAGCATCCGGGCGGGAAATGGCCCGGCGTTTATTGAAGCCAAGACGTTCCGATTCCAGGGCCACTCAATGGCCGACCCGGTGAAGTACCGGGAAAGCTCTGAAACCGCTGCGTGGGAGAAACGAGACCCGATCACAACGTTCCCTCAACAGCTTCTCGACCAGAAATTAGTGACCGAGGAAGAGCTCGAAGAAATTCAAGCCAGCGTCGATGCGGAGGTTGCGGAATCGGTCAAGTTCGCAGAGGACAGCCCGTTCCCGCCGGACGAAGAACTTTTCACCGATATATACGCCTAACTACGCCGTTTGATTCGATCAGCCGGATACGTACGGCGGGAATGATGCATGACTGAAATTACGTTCAGACAAGCTTTGCAGCGGGGACTGCGGGAAGCGTTAGACGCCGACCCGGATGTGTTCCTTATGGGCGAAGACATCGGTAAGTACGACGGCGCTTACGCCGTTACTCAAGGTCTTCTCGAGAAGTACGGACCGGAACGCATACGAGATACGCCCATCTCTGAGGCCGCATTTGTTGGTGCGGGCGTAGGAGCGGCTGTAGCCGGACTACGCCCTGTAGTCGAACTCATGTCGATGAGCTTCTCACTGGTCGCGTCGGATCAGATCGTAAATATGGCCGCCAAGATCAGGTATATGTCAGGCGGGCAAGTCAAGGTGCCGATGGTGCTTCGTGCGCCAACCGGTGGCGGCGTCCAGTTGGCCGCCACGCACTCACAATCGTTTGAAAACTGGTACGCATCAGTACCAGGCCTCAAGGTCGTAACCCCGTCCAACCCGTACGATGCCCTAGGCCTGCTCAGAAGCTCGATCGAGGACGACAACCCGATCATATTTGCAGAGAACGCATTGCTTTACGGGACTCGTGGAGAGGTCCCGGACGAAGAGTTCCGCGTACCGATCGGCGTTGCCGACGTGAAGCGGGCCGGTACCGATATCACGCTGGTCGGCTGGGCACACGGTGTTGTCACACTGCTGGACGCGGCGGATAAACTTGCCGAAACCGGAGTGAGCGCAGAGGTGATCGACCTCAGAACCCTCCGTCCACTGGATATGGACACCGTCATTGCGTCAGTCGAAAAGACGGGGAGGGCGCTGGTGTTGGACGAAAACTGGCGTACAGGCGGCCTGGGTTCGGAGATCGCAGCTGAGATTGGCTACCGCAGCTCTGATTATCTTGATGGCCCGGTGGCCAGGGTTGGCGGGACCGACACTCCCGCACCTTACAGTCGACAACTTGAGCAGCTCGGGATCCCGCAGACAAAATGGGTGATCGACGAAATCGAAAAAACCTACGGCCTTTAGAGCCAATCAGTGGACGTCCAATCGTCGTTCATTTGGATTCGGTTCAAAACGCTAAAGATCTAACCCCTCAAAATATAATCAGCGAGTCGTGCGGGACTAACGCACCTAATCTCAGGAAAGGCTCACGGATTGATTACCGAAGTTGTAATGCCGGCCATGGGCGCTGACATGACCGAAGGCACCGTCGTCAAATGGCTAAAGGCCGAGGGCGATGAAGTGTCTCGCGGGGATATACTTGCCGAGATCGAGACGGACAAGACGGTCGTCGAGATGGAGGCGTACGGTTCCGGCCTGCTCCGTAAAATTGTCGTCGGAGAGGGTGTCAAAGTACCCGTCGGTGACCTGATCGGATATCTCGGCGACGCTGACGATGAAGTTCCAGGGGGAGGCGCAGCACCGGCCGCGGCTCCAGCGGACTCCCCAGTGATTTCACGGGAGATTGAAGCTCCCGCAACTGTGGAAACGCCAGCGGTAGTTGCACCCGTACCCTCCCCATCCACTGGCCGAATCAAAGCTTCTCCGGTGGCGCGTAAGATCGCCGCCGAAAGCGGTATCGATCTGGCGACCATTGCCGGAACCGGCCCAGGCGGTCGGATCACGCGTGCGGACGTTGAAGGGCTGTCTGCAGCGCCCGCTGCTCCCGCACCAAGCTCACCCGCTGTGGCCGCGTCTATGGCGTCTCCGGCTCCGGTCACGTTAAGTGGTGAGGACATCCCGCTCTCGTCCATGCGACAGGCGATAGCTCGTGTGACTGTTCGGAGCAAGACGGAGAATCCGCACTACTACATCGACCTATCGGTGGACATGACTTCGGCGATGACCCTGCGTCAGGGCCTGAACGAGGAGATCGGCGAAACAGGTCCTAGGATCAGCGTCAACGACATGATCGTCCGGTCATGTGTGAAGGCCATCCAGAAATACCCCAAGATAAATACCACTTTTGCGGGGGATCACCTGATCAGCCATGCCGATATCAACATCGGCATCGCAATCGCGCTGGAAGTAGGGTTGATGGTCCCCGCTATCCTCCGCACGCAGAACATGAGCCTACTGGAGATCTCCGCAGCCACCAAGGACCTGGCGAACCGGGTGCGTGGCAACGGCGGCACTCTGTCACAGGAAGAAAACACCGCAGGGACGTTCTCTATCTCCAACATGGGGATGCTTGGCGTCGACAACTTCCAAGCAATCATCGTGCCGCCGCAATCGGCGATTCTGGCTGTGGGCGCTGTTTCGCCGACACCGGTCGTACGCAACGGCGAGATCGTCATACGCCAGATGATGAAAGCCAGTCTGTCTGCCGACCACCGGGTTACAGACGGCGCAGAGGGTGGCACATTCCTCGGCGAGATCCGCAGATTGCTGGAGAACCCGGTAAGCCTACTGGTGTAGTCCGGCTTGGAACCTAAAACTCTGTAAAGGCCCGTCGGTATGGCGGGCCTTTACGCGCCCGCCAATTCCACGACATTTCAGGGTGTCCCGTTAACCGGGCTAAACCTACAATGGTGCCGTGTACTATGAAGAGCCATTTTCGACCGACGAACGTTCCGTCCTCGGGCGTTTTTTTACGAACACCGATGGCCCGGTGTTTGGCTTGGTAAACCTGCCGGAGGTTGTGAAGGGCGCACTGTTCGCCCGTTACTCCCGGTCCCACAAGTCCTTGAGACGGTTGTTCCTGGACGAGTTCTATGATCAACCGGAACTCGGCGTCGCCGCCGTGTCTGACGAAATTGGCTCCGACGACCCGATGGTCCGGCTTCAGAAGGCCGAAGTCCTGTATGACCGCGTCTTCGGCGAGTACGGCGATGACTCTGTGGCGCAGCTTGGCGGAGCGCATTTAGCCTGTGAACAGGCGTCAAATCTACTGACCAAGGTGCTGGAATGGGGCCGGATCGCCGCCTACCTGGAGCAGAGTACCCGGTATATCTACTACGACAGGCAACTTGGAGACAGCTACCGCTATCACGTGCCGCTGGAGGTGCTGGGCTCAAGCCTGGAACCAGGGTACCGGTCGACGATGGACGGGTTGTTCGACCTGTATTCATCGCTCGTTCACGAGTTGGCGCCGTACTTCGAGAAGCAGTTCCCACGCACGGAGGGGACGTCTCGACGGGCCTACAACGCCACTATTCGGGCCAAGGCTTGCGATGTCGCCCGCGGGCTGTTGCCCGCTTCGACGACTTCAAACGTGGGGATGTATGCCACGGGACAGGCGTATGAGTCGCTATTGATTCGGATGCAGGCTCATCCACTGGAGGAGGCGCGTGACTACGGCGGCATGATGCTGAACGAACTTCAGCAGATGATCCCGTCCTTCGTGAAACGGGTCGATCTCCCGGACCGTGGACGCGCATGGAGTAGTTACTTCTCAGATACAGCGGAGCGGATGAATGAGCTTGTATCGGCGCTGGATATCGATGTCACCGACGGCCCGGATGTAACGCTAGTCGACTGGGATCCCGACGCCGAAATCAAGGTGGCGGCGTCAGCCCTTTACGCATACTCCGACCTGTCAGATGAACAGCTTCTTGATGCTTCAAGAAAGATGGACGCTGAAGAGCGTGCCGGGATCATTCGGGCGTACTCGGGTGAACGGATCAACCGCCGTCATAAGCCGGGCCGCGGCATGGAGCGCACAGACTACCGCTTCGATATCAAATGCGATTTCGGGAGTTTCCGCGACCTGCAACGCCATCGGATGCTGACGCTGGAATGGCAGCGTCTCGGCACGAACCACGGTTACACCACTCCGGACGCCCTGTCGGACATCGGACGTGTGCCGGAGTGGGAGGAAGCGATGGAGCGGGCCGGAGGCCTTCACTCCAAGCTCACCGCAGCGTTCGGCAGCGATGTTGCCCAGTACGCAGTCCCGTTTGGATATCGCATTCGTTTCGTCATACAGATGAACGCCCGTGAGGCTTTCCACTTGCTTGAGCTACGCACCGCTCGGGCCGGCCACCCGGATTACCGACGAGTGTGCCAGGAGATGCACCGATTGATTGGCGACAAAGCCGGGCATCGAGCTATTGCTGACGCAATGAAGTTTGTAGATTACGAAGAGTACGACCTGGAGCGCATCGACTCAGAACGTCGGGCCGACGAGCGCAGCGGAAACGGCGAATAGAGCGGCCTAAGAGTCGCGCTCGCTCGCCGGTATGAGGTTCAGGGTGGACGTCATGATGCGATTCAAACGGGAACCGCTAAGGAATCCCTCTCGTGTGACCTGATTACCTTCGGCATCGAAGAAGATCGTCTGCGGGAGACTCACAATCCGGAAATTACGGGTCGGGTCACTCTCCGGATACGCGGTTGGGTAGCTAATTCCCAGTTCCTGCAACAGGGACTCGGCATCAGACCTGCTTCCCAGTCCGGTGAACGAGCCTACATCCAGTCCAAGGAAAATGGCCTCATCCCCAAACTCGTCGAACGCTGCCTGGAAGTCAGGCATCTCCGCCCTGCAGGGCGGACACGTCCCGCCCCAGAAGTTCAGTACGATCGGCTTCCCCTGAGGAAGAATGTCCGAGACGAAGCCAGCGCTTCTGTCCTTGATTCCCAGAGTGTGTGTTGATCCGTATGCTGTGAAATCGAAGTCTTCTTCAGTGGCGATAGAGTTCATGACCCCGAACGCTACCAGGGCGATTATCACCGCTCCAATGGTGCCACCGAGGATCCAACTCCGGTACTTCTGTATGAAGTTCGGTTGGGTTTCAGACTGTGCTGTATTTCGGCGCTCTCGCCGCCGCTGTCGTTGATCTCGTCGAGGCAATATCGTCTCCGAGTTCTGTGGCACAACTACGCTTGATCAACCGTTTTTCACAGCGCTGACAATCAGATGCTACAAAGACATATATGGAGCGGGAGATCCAGAAGACTAAGGGCGCGGAGCAAGTGGGTAGATCAGGCAGGCCCGACGTTGGCACGGCTCATCAGCCAGGCTGGGATTAGGCCGATAAGCGACACCACCGCCGCCGTGAGGAAGAATCCTCGGAATACCGTCAGCCCGTCGGCTGAGATGTCTTCCACCCCCTCAAGTGTCAGAGGAGCGTCTCCGGCCAGGCTCCCAAACCTGACCGTCCCCCAGGCGGCAATCGCTGCGAGACCGACCGTCATGCCCACCATTCGTGACACAGTGATGAATGAAGACGCCGTTCCCCGTTCCCCGGACCGAGCCAGGTGCAGGGCGGACGTATGTATGGGCGAAATCAGGAGTCCGAATCCAAAACCGGCGACGCCCAGATGGAACGTCATCTCGGGATCGGCAATACCAAGATCCCAGCTCGACATGGCGATCAACCCGGTAGCGGCGAGAGTGAACCCGGCCATCGCCGGCCATCGAGGACCCCATCTATGGACCCATAACCCTCCGACTATAGCTCCGACCGGGATGAACACCGTCATCCGAAGTAACATCAGGCCCCCATCCAACGGGGACTGGCCGAGCACGGTGTTCGCCATAAGGGGCAAAGTGACCATCGCCGTGATAAGTGAAATTCCCACGGCTAGGTGGGCGACGTTGGACGCACTGAATCTCAATGTCTTGAGTAGGGCCACTGGAAGCAGTGGATCATCGGTCCTCCGATGCCACCAGACCGTTGCGAACAAAGAGATAACGGCTGTTGCGATTAGCACCCCGAAGATGATGTCTATATCACCGGTACGGGATAGTGCTGCGGTGAGTGAGGCGAGGGCAAGGACAAATAGCACTCCGCCAATAAAGTCGATGCGGGCAGGGTTTCTCACACCTGCGGGCGAGAACTTGAGGGCAGCGATGACAGCCAACCCAAGCGGAATGTTGATCCAGAAGACCCACTCCCATGAGCTGACATCGGTTATGAGCCCTGCCCAGAGCGGTCCAATAACGCCGCCGGCCTCGACGCTGGCGCCGATGATCGCAAAGGCCATAGCGTGTCTGGCGCGCGGCAGTACGTCCCCGACTGATGCGATAGCGACCGGGATCATCGCACCACCACCGATAGCCTGGAAGATGCGTGCCCCGATCATCCAGTTCAAGTCAGGCTCGTCGCGACCGATCAGTTTCGGAAGGTCCGGGCTGACCGCTACCAACGCTGAGCCGAGCATGAATATGACCAGTGCTCCTACAAACACGGCCCTATGGCCGTATCGGTCCGACACACGCCCCATGATCGGCATGACGGCTGTGTAGCCGATCAGATAACCGGTAACGGTCCACGAGGCGAGTCCTAGCTCTCCGGGCCCGATGCGGAAATCGGGAAGCAGCTCTGGTAGGACGACCACGATGGAGGTCTGGTCGTCGGCCGCAATGAAAACCCCAGCGCAAACCGGGATTAGGAGGACGTAGGCACGAAAATTATTGAGCCAGTTGATCACGTGTTTGCGCCCGGCCTAGATCGGTGGCTCGATAGTTATGGCCGTGTTGAACTCAAACAAGCGAACAGTTCTAACCAAATCTCCCTGCTCGGCCGAAGTCGCTCTTCCGGTTATACGTGCTCCTACAGGAACAAAAGAATCGCCGTCTACGGTAACGCGGACATCGAGGTCAGGAGCGCTTTCGTCCACGCCGCCGGTGAGCGATTTAAGTACGACCGCGGGCAACTTGCCCGTCACAACGTACTCACCCTGGTTCGTGGACGAGCTCGACAGCGGATTCTCGATCTGAGCCAGAATGTTGGCGACAAGCGATGCGGGATTGAAGGACCCGAACGGACTCGTTCCAGGCTCGAGTTGCTGCCATATTCGGGTAATAGGGTTGGTCATATAGGTCTCCTGATCGATCAGGATGACCTGCGTGTTTACGAAAAACCCTGCCACCAGCGTGTCGGCATCAAGCGTGTAGTTGTCCGGCATTAACGCAGTACCGGTGACCTTCTGGACCTCTATCCCGTTGGTCAGGACGGTATTTCCCTCATCGTGAGACAGTGTGAATCGGAAAGTAGAGACGGCCGCCAACGCATCTGAAGCGCGGGACACGATCTCGGTGCCCGTCAGCGACTCCAGGCTCATAGAGGGGTCAAGCGTATCGCTTGATGAGCAAGCTACAAAGAACAGAAACGCCACCGTGAAGACCAGGGCAATCCGCAACGAGATCCTTGCGAATCGTCTACGGGTCAGAGCAGTCACGCATAAAACCACAGGTGGGGCACCGAAGTTTGCAGTGCAGGTCCAACATCTCTGTACCGCACAGATCGCAAACGTATATCGGCGGGGCGGGTGTTGGAGTAGATATTTTCGTATCCATAGGACGTCTCAGAACGTATTCCAGAAGCGTCTGGAGTATATCAAGGCGTCCCTGAGACCGGGATAGTTCCCTTCCAACCCCTAGGTCTACTGGTTACGCGGCGATTCCTCTATAGGCCCGCCTGCGCCTGTAGCATCCGCTTCAGGGCCAGGGTCACGGTCGCTAACTACGCGATTCTTTAGCTCAGAGAGGGCCGCTCTTGCGGACTCAACATCGTGGCCACGTGGAGCCCGATCCAAATATGTAGACAACGTTTCCGCTGCAGCATTAAAGCGGCCGAGTTCTGTTTGGATGCGCGCCAGGTCTGCGAG
>Ga0115002_10003695_pt1 | contig 18920 bp, 19 predicted proteins | sample ArcticOcean_MG_C_8_FD_89576 | JGI IMG/M metagenome (GOLD analysis project Ga0115002, IMG submission 89576) | Marine microbial communities from western Arctic Ocean - ArcticOcean_MG_CB11_86 | ecosystem: Environmental > Aquatic > Marine > Oceanic | place: Arctic Ocean: Canada Basin | collected... | reverse complement strand
TTGAATTCGCCATCGGGGCCATAGTTATCCAGATAGGCCCGCATGGAACCGGTCGCCATATCGATGAGCTGTTGCGACTGAGGGTGATCGCCGCCCAGTGCCATCCCGCACATGCCCAATCCGCCGACAATGACGGTCGTCCAGTTGTTCATGCGCTCCACCCACCAGGCGCCGGCATTCACAGCCCTGAAATAGGGCTGGATCGCACGCCTGTCGATCCCCTCTACAATCCGCGTTCGCTCTCTATGTGACAGCAGCGGATACAGCCAGTCATAGGCAAGGGAGATATCGCGGGCCAACTGCCCTGTTCGCAGATCGGCATCGAAGCCAAATTTTTGCCGATGAAAGATGTCCTGCCACTCAGGCCAGGCGACCGGATCCAGCAGACAATCGATCTGCTCGACGGCAGCTGTGACGTGGCGCCGGTCGTCGGTGAGTAATGCCGCCAGCGCAGAGGCGAGGACTCGCTGACCCGCTGCATTGACGACGATGTACTCACGATTGCCCTTCTCCAGATCGGCAACCGAACGTCCTGGCAAGGCGGTGTGCACGTGGATTGACTCTGTCTGGAGTGCATCCGTTGCCTGTGCGAGAGCCTGTGTCCATAGATCCTGCGTCACACCCGGCTTGGCGATGGCCCCCTTTAGGTCCTGAAGCGTACGCATGCCCTGGGTGGCATCTCGCGTTAGTAGAATGCGGGGATGTTCTGGCTCTGTCATCGAATCGTTCACTCTTCTACCCGCTCCACCCGGGCCATTTCTTCATCATGAAGTCGTAGCAAATCGCTATACATGAGATAACCCAGTAGTCCGGATTCCTGTTTGCCGTGGGCTCGCTGGACGACAGGTAGTTTGTCAAAACCGCTGTCCAGCAACTTCTGAAGCGCCTGATGCAGGTCATCTGATGTGTACACGGGTTCCACTTCTTCCACGAGCATGTCCTCGATGAGGATCAGATTTCGCAGTGCCTCGTCATCGGGCAACTCTAGCTCATCCAGACGGGCCATGCCGCGCAATGCACCCGTCCCATCGATGACGACAAAGTGCAAATGCCCAACGCGACGGGCCAAGGCGCTCAGAGAGAAGTAAGGCATCTCATGAGAGACCAACGCCTCCTTTGAACCATCCAAGCGGTCGAGCACCTCGCCAACGCGCAGGTTCTCCAGGATGTCCACAGTGAAGTCCTTCAGGTGCGCAGGAGAATGGGAGCGGTCCTGCACCTGTTCATCGTAGATGGACACCTTGCGGGAAAGCACGAGAGCCACGGCATGCCGACACTCATCCAGAGCAGCACCAGCCCCGCCGTCAGTAACAGAAAGGGTCACACCACGTCGAGGTCGACCATCGTTGCGAAGCCGAATACGAGGATCGCCATCAAGGGAAATTCGACGATGCCATGACCCATGGCGACCACTGCACCAGCGTGGGCGAACGATTGCCATGAGCAACCGTGCTGGCACTCAATGGCTCAGGTGCCAGCACCCCGGACAGCGATATGAAGACGGCCTCAGCGAGAAAGGGAATCACTCGCGTCAGGCTTCTTCGACGATGCACAACTCGATGTAACGGGGACAATGTGCCGGCACATCTGCCTGGTGGGCGCGATTGTGGTAGTAGACAATGCCGGTCCTGCCGTCAGGCAATTGCGCTGCATCGGGATAACCGAGATCTGCGACGGCGCCGTCGGCGCGCAACAGAATCTCGTCCTCGTCGACCAGATTGCACTCCGCATCCAGGCATCGAGCGCGTGTGCCATACCCATCCTCGAAGCGGTAACCATAGACGAGAAGGACCTTTCCCGAGGGCAGGGCACTGGCACACGCCGGGTAACCACGACAGACGCGGACCGGTTCTGACCAGCTTTCGCCACCATCATCAGAGTGGCACTTGGACAGATGTTCACTGTCGCTCCAGCGTCGCATGAAGGCGACGATGCGTCCGGAGGGTGTCTGGTGCAGGAAGGTCTCGTTGTGATCCTCCGCGATGATGCCGGCATAACTGAAGGACAGCCCATCGTCGGCAGAGGTGAAGAGATAACACGTATTCGTCTCGCCGCCGTGATAGGCAGAGATCAGGATTCGGCCGTCCGTCAGCTGCAGTGCATTGCCGCGTACCGCGACGGGTGCGTGCAACAGTGGGTGGCGAGAAGGCTGCCCAGGTACGTCGTCAAAAAAGATGGGCTCACTCCAGTGGACACCTTCGTCATCGCTGAGGTGGACGCACGTACCGCGTTGGATGCCGGGCCAGCGTCCATCGCTCAGACTTCCACCGGTTCGAGCGACAATCTGTTGCTCGATGGCATCGGTAACCAGTTCGAAGCGGTGTGTGTGATGGAGCCAACGACCGCTGCGGAGCCTGAGCAGATTGGGACACTGGTGACCGGCGAGAAAGATTGTGGGACGACTCCAGTGTCGGCCGTCATCCTTCGAGTGCGTCAGACACGTCTCGGTCGCAGGGTGCCAATGGCTTACATAGTCCTCTGAGAGCCACGATAGAACACGACGAAAGCTGACGACCAAGGTTCCGTCATCGGCAACAATCAAGGTGGGGCCCGGCCCACAGTAGTAGCCTGGATCCGCGAAGACAGATTGGTAGTCGGTTACTCTGATACTCATTCGTCGCCTGCCTCGTCAGTTTGATCGTCAAGCCAGTCCTGGGGCCGCAGGAAGTGCTCATAGAGTCTGGCCTCCTCGCTTCCCGGCTCAGGTATCCAGTCATAGCGCCAACGCACCTCAGGCGGCATGGAAACGAGAATCGATTCGGTGCGTCCACGCGATTGTAGTCCAAACAACGTCCCACGATCGTAGACGAGGTTGAATTCCACATACCGCCCGCGTCGGTAGAGCTGAAAGTCGCGCTCTCGTTCACCGTAGGGGGTCTGGTGCCTTCGTCGCAGAATCGGTCCATAAGCCTGCATATAGTGATCGCCGACTGATTTGGTGAAAGCAAAAGCCGAGTCAAAGCCATCCTGGTCAAAGTCGTCGAAGAACAGTCCACCCATCCCACGTGGTTCGTTGCGGTGTTTCAGATAGAAATACTCATCACACCAGGTCTTGAGGCGAGGATGTAGATCTGCTCCGAATGGCTCACAGGCGGCGCGCGCCGTCTTGTGCCAATGCACTGCATCTTCGTCAAAGCCATAGTACGGGGTCAGGTCGAAACCCCCACCAAACCACCAGACAGGTGGCTCTTGGTCCTTCGGATCACGGGCGACAAAGAATCGGACATTGGCATGTGACGTGGGTGCATAGGGATTGCGTGGGTGGAAGATTGCGGAGACGCCCATCGCCTCAAAGCTGCGACCCGTCAATTGGGGACGGCGCGCTGATGCTGTCGCGGGAAGCTGCTTGCCCGTGACATGCGAGAAGTTCACGCCACCTTTTTCGATCACCTCGGCTCCCTCAAGAACCCGACTGCGTCCGCCACCCCCCTCTGGGCGATCCCAGACATCTTCTCGAAAGCAGCTACCTGGTTGGGATTCTATGGACTCGATCTCTTCACAGATCCGATCTTGAAGAGAGCGTAGGTAGGCGAGAATCTGCTGGGTATCCAAACCAACTCCGTCTCAGTTGCATTTCGGGGTTTGTTGACGCTCCCCGTGTGATTCGGGAACTTTTGCGACAGCGACTCATACCTAAGCCGGTCTTCGACGGCTGTGTCAACGAGGGTTACAATTCTCATGCCCCTGCCAATGCGTGTCGGACTAGGACAGTTCAACGAATTAACGGCTGAGATGTGTCAGTTCATCAAGCAGATGGGCTGTGATGACTTTCTCATGAACACGCCGGCTCTCCCCGGACAGGAGGGTCATTGGAAGGCCCAGGATCTGGCGGCACTCAAGGCACAGGCCGATGATCATGACCTGCGCTTGATGGCGCTAGAGAATGTGCCCATTCCGTTTTATCTCGACATCATGCTCGGTGGACCACAGCGCGAAGCACAGTTGGCCAACATGATCACAACTGTGCGCAACATGGGACAGGTCGGTATCCCCATCCTGGGATATCACTGGATTCCCGTGGGGGTCTGGCGAACACAGGAACCAGAAACACTGCGTGGAGGGGCACGGGGAACGCGCTTTGAGCTGGAGGCCCATCGCAATGCGCCTCTGAACTTCGACCGACTCTACACGGCGGAGGAGATGTGGGACAACTATTGCTGGTATCTTGAACGATTGTTGCCCGTGGCCGAGCACGCAAAGGTCCGGCTCGCCCTGCACCCTGATGATCCGCCAGTGCCCAGTCTGGGAGGAGTCGCCCGTCTCTTTGGCACCTTTGAGGGATTTCACCGCGCGATGGATACCTTCGATAGTCCTTATCACGGACTGGATTTCTGTATGGGTTGCTGGTCCGAAATGGGTGGACATGACAACGTCATGCAGGGCCTTGAATACTTCGTTCCCGATGGAAAGATCGTCTACATCCACTTTCGCGATGTACGCGGGTCTCGCGAATGTTTCCATGAGTGCTTCATTGATGAGGGCCAGGTAGACACCTTTGCCGTCATCGAGCGACTCAGGCAGCTAAATTTCGACGGCTTCATGATTCCCGATCACGTGCCAGCGACGGTCGGTGATTCGCCCTGGCATCATCGTGGCCGCGCCCACTGTGTTGGTTTTATGCAGGCCATGATCCAGGCAGTGGACCGAATCCAGCGAACCCTCTGAATTGAGGGAAGTTGGGATGACAGACAGTGGGGAAAGCATGTCCGTTGCATTGAGTAAACCGCGCATTGGCACGGGTCTGTCGGTGGAACAAGCACTGGCGCAACGTCGGTCGGTGCGAACATTTGCCGATCGATCAGTTTCTCTGGCAGACCTGTCGCAGTTGTTGTGGGCCGCTCAGGGAATCACTGGCCACGTCGGCACGTTGTGACCCTGGCGCGCAAGCAGCGGGTCGTCGCTATCCGCTACCCACAGGCCCAGGAGGGTGTGGATCCATTCCGCGCCAGTATTCCGGAGTTGGTCTCCTTTGCGCACAAGGATGTGCTGGGACCCACGATCTATGCCAATGATGTCGCCCAAAGCGGCACCCCTTTTGATGTGCAGTTGAAAGCACTGCTGGCGGATGAGCGAGTGCTTGGTAACAGAGTGCACTGGACGACGATCCGCAACGACCACCCCATCTATCAGGCCTTTTTTGAATTTCCAGCAGGACCCCCGTTGAGCACGAGCAGCGCAAGTCGCCGTTCTGACCGCGTCAGAGAGCTGGAAAAACTGGAGTTACGTAGCCGCGTGGTAGCGATCTTCGCCGATCTCAACATCTCCTATGGCTGGGCCTCAACGCAGGTCGCCGGGCGCCGACGGGCGCTGCAATTTGGTACGAATTTGCTCATATTCGCGCTGGCTGAGAAGCGCGCTGGACCTCCCCGGCACTAAGGAAATAACATGTCATCATCTTTTCGCGTCGCCATCGTAGGCACCGGTCGCGTCGGCTATCAGTTCAGTTTTTCTGACCTGCCCGACAATCATGCAGAAGCCGTCGTTGCCAATCCGCGCACACAACTGGTGGCAGGTGTGAATCGCGGACGTGAGAAATTGGATGCTTTCGGTCAACGCTTCAGTGTCGACGCACTGTTCCATGACCTGGGACAGATGCTGGACGAAGTGGGGCCTGACATCTGCGTCATCGCCACCCATCCGGAGCTGCATGCGCAAATGGTTGTCGAGTGCGCCGCCGCGGCGACGGTCAAAGCTATCATCTGTGAGAAACCCATGGCCTTGTCGTTGAAGGAATGCGACACGATGATCGAGGCGTGTGCGACGCATGGGGTTCTTCTGCAAATCAATCACAACCGACGCTGGCATGCGGAGTGGCAATTGGCCGACTCCCTGCTGCGCGATGGCGCAATCGGCGAGTTGAATCACATCTATTGCTACATGGATGGCTGCAAACCGCATCCTTCCTGGCGCTCCCAGAACGAGGGGCCCCTACTCCACGACTACACCCACTACTTCGACCTGATGGATCTGTATGCGGGACCTGTCAATTGGCTTTGCGGCACAGCGCAACAACGCGTCCAGCCTTGGGCCGTTGAAGATTTTGCCAGTGCAATGATGCAGTTTTCATCTGGTGCCACCGGGTTGATTTGTGGTACGGAGATGACCGTCTATACTGACCACGCCTTTGAGTTGCGTGGCTCGACGGGTGTCATCCGCATGTCCGGTGAGAAGGTACAATTATTTCAGGCACAACAGAATTGGCATGAACCTGATTCAGGGTTTCAATGGAGCGCTTTGCAACGATCAGCACTGGAGCGACCAACCCCGGTCAGCACCTATGTTGAGGCCCTGTCGGAACTGATCGAGACCCTCGACGGTCACGGCACCATGCGGTCCGATGGGGCTGTTGGCCGACGCTCGATGGAAATGGTCAGCGCCGTATACCAATCCCAGGCGACCGGCAACGTGCCGATTCGCTTCCCTCTGCTGAACACCGAAAATGGCATTCAGACACTGCGCGATTTGGGGCAGTTCGTTGACCGCAAGGAGTAGTGAATTTTGGCTGCAGAAAAGCGCAAGAAATCAGTGAAGGTTGCTATTATCGGCGCCGGCGGACGGGCGGCAAGTACCCACTATCCGTGTCTCAGTGAACTCCCCGACTGCGAACTGGTCGCCGCGTGTGACCTGAGCGAAGAGCGCTTGACCACTGTCTGTGACGATTTCGGTATCGCGGGTCGCTATACGAACTATCAGCAGATGATCGAGACAGAGTCACCGGACCTCGTCTATACGATTATGCCACCCCACCACTTATATGATGTGACGGCAAATATCATCGAGATGGGCTGCAATGTCGTGATCGAAAAGCCACCGGCACTGACATCGGAGCAAGTTCGACAGATGGCCTTGCTGGCACGCCGCAAGAACGTCCTGACAGGTGTGACCTTCCAGCGTCGCTTCTCCCCGCTGCTGCGTCAGGGGAAGACATGGTGCCAGGAGAAAGGCGGCAACGTCCACACGGCGCACGCTAGTTTTTATAAAAATTGGGTCGGCGGCGCTCCCTACTACAAGGGAGCCATTGATATGTTGACATGCGATGGGATCCATGCTGTCGACACCTTGCGATGGATGTGCGGCGGCGAAGTCGAAAGCGTCGCGGCTGATTCAAAACGCCTCGATGGTGAGCATTGGAATCTGCATCTGGCCCTCGTTCGCTTTTCTTCGGGTGCGACGGGCGTACTACTGAACAATTTCATGGCCGGTCGCCGCCTTTTCTCCGTCGAGATACATAGTCCGGGTGTGACCTTCTTTGGTGATCCTGAGGAAGGCGGGCGGCTCTTCGCCGACAATCAACTCGATCCGGTGGAAAATTTGGATCCCTTCGCCATGGCCGACAGCGACAAGCCGCACCGTGCCTTCGGTCCCTGGGAGATGAATTCACATTTTCTGGATTGCGTCCGTGAAGGCCGGCAACCAGAGACCTGCTTCGATGACGCATTGAAGACGATGGAGCTCGTCGACGCCATCTACAGTGGGCAGATCTAACGTCAGCGAACCATAGCGGGCCATTCGGGTGACCTGATCGAACTCGATACCTTCCTCATCAATCGCGGGAAGGGTTACCGACGCGCCAGCGGCGTCGCCCAGGTAGAGAGAATCCCGTCCTCAGCCTCCGCATCACCACGGATGAGGACGGAGCGTTTGAAGATGTCGTCGTGATGTTCCAGCGCAACTGTGTTATCGAATTGCTCGAATAGTGGTTGCCAGACTTTGCGGCCAGCACTGGGCAGGGCACCGCTGGAAAGGCGAAAGCCCGGGAACAGCGGTACGTGATAAGCCACCAAACACAGCGGCCGATCAGAATGGCCCTCCAGGGTCTGCCTCAGCCAATCTGTCTGTGCGCCTGAATGCGGTGTCAGATGTCCCACTGTCGAGCACGAGTCAGCGCCATATGGGACCCTATCAAGCGCTCATAGTAGGGGGTTGGGCTCTGTGGCAGAAACCGCAGATAAGGCCCGGCATCCTGTGCCTATCCCGCATAACCGCCACGCACTTCGTGGTTGCCGATGGCAGCCACAATCGGTTCGTCGGAAAGGGTGCGCAAGTGAGGACACCCTGGACGTCGCATCCTAGGAGCTGAGGACGGCTCTGGCTGCCGTGTCATGTAGGTATGGCGTACCCCGGCACCCGCGTCCTTGGGCCCCGAGACTCAGTTGGCAAGATAACAGGATCAGACTGACCCGTCTCCTCCCAACTGAGTCCGCAGATCGCCCAAACTGGCATCGACGGGAGTCGTGTATTCGTATCGTGATTGGGTTTCATGTAGGATACATTTGGCGGCTGCGTCGTTGCGGTCAAAATCAACGGTTGACCGCAACGGTGACACAACTATCTTCGCGCTTCCTTTTGACCCATCGTCTGCCGGAGTCTGTTATGGGCAAGCGCCTGCGCGTTGCCGCGATCATCACAATCTATCATCCGAAGTCTCACGCGGATGTGATTGTCACCAAGTTCCTCAAAGGTGCATCGATCGACGAGGGGCGCTATGTATTCGATGATCTCGAGATCGTCAGTATCTACCTTGATCACGCCCTTGAGAACGACATTGGTCTTGGACTAGCCGAACAATTTGGTGTTCCCGTCTACCCGAGCATTCGTCGCGCCCTGCATGCGGGGAGCAACGAACTGAATGTCGACGCCGTGTTGCTGGTTGGCGAACATGGTGACTACCCATCGAATGAACGCGGTCGTCACATGTATCCACGCCGCTACTTCTTTGAGCAGATCGCCGGCGTGTTCTCCGAGAGTGGACGTAGTGTCCCCGTCTTCAACGACAAACATCTTGCCTATAGCTTCGCCGATGCCCAGTGGATGTGGGAACGGGCCGCGGAACTGAAGATTCCGCTGATGGCGGGGTCCTCGCTGCCTCTTTGTTGGCGTCATCCGTGGTTGGAATATGACAAGGGGTCTGTCGAACTGGTCGAGGCTCTGGCCATCAGTTATGGCAGCATCGAGGCCTATGGCTATCATGCATTGGAAACGATGCAGTGTATGGTCGAGCGCCGCCGCGGCGGCGAGACCGGCGTGGTCTCGGTGCAGTGCCTAGAGGGGGATGAAGTGTGGCGATCTCGTGATCGTGGTGAGTGGTCGGGCGACCTGGCGGCTGCAGCACTTGCTGTCTCTGAGCACAAGAGTTCGGACAATCCTGAAGACTGCAAGGAACCCGCCGTTTTCCTGATTCGGTATGCCGATGGATTGCGTGGCACGGTCCTCCACCTGGGGGGCATCGTACAGGAATTCGCTTATGCGGCACGCCACGCAAATGGCCACATTGATGGCGTCGAATTCTATCTGCAGAACGAAGGACCCTTCGCGCATTTTGGCTATCTGTGCCGCAATGTGGAGCAATTCTTCCAGTCCGGTGTGGCCCCCTATCCACCACATCGGACGTTGCTGACGACAGGCATCATTGATGCCGTGATGAATTCACGCCACGAAGATCACCGGGTGATGGACACGACCCAGGATCTGCAGATCTGCTACGAATCGTACGATCAAATGCCTTTCCGCCCTCGTGGTGAAAGACCTGTAGGTGCCAGCATCGATCCTGCAGCTGCGGACATTGTTTGATGTTGCCGGCCAGGTAGGCTTTCGCCCCGTGATCCTTCAGGAGTTCCTGGGAGACTCGCCGATGCGATGAATGTCGATCGGATCATCCTTGATCTGCAGGCGACCAACAAGAACGAAGCGATGGCCGAGTTGATCGGTCGTGACCCACGGTGCTCACGGCATTGCCGATTATGTAAATGCCACGCGCGATCTACCGGTGCATCTTGAACCGCTGTGTTGCTGGCTCGCCGCGTGCCACGACCCAAATCGTTCCTGGTATGGAATCAGCTTCCTGACGCAGGCTGGCGTCAGCCTGGGACTGGCCTGGAGGTCATACGCAGATTTCCGGAATGGGGAGCAGCTTTTTCTACCATCGCCGCTGCGGCGATTTCCATCAATCAGCTCATCGGTCCTATCGCGATGAAGATGGCCTTGCTACGCGCAGAGGGTAGTCAGATTCGGTCCTGACAGCAGCTGTACACGCTTAGAGTGCGAAGGCACCCGGATGGCGTTGGCGTAGCTCTTCCAGGACCTGCGGTAGTGCCAACCCCAGATTCGACTCCCCCATCGTAGCTCGTCGTGTCATCGAGGACGCCGCCGCGATAGGCCTGCTCAGACCATAGGCAACACAATTGCGTTTCCCTGCAATCGGCAGACGCAACAGATGGTGGAAAGTCTTCTCAAGACGTCGTCGCAGATGCATTTCCTGCTGCGGTCGCACGCCAAACCAGAGATTGTACACGGCGACTCCCTCTGCTCGTAGCGCCAACCGACAGGATTCAGAGAAACCCTCCTCATCCACAACTGGCGCCATGCCGTGCGCATCGTGCAAGTCGATGAAAATCAGATCGTAGGTAGCGGCCGACACACGCAGGAGAAAGTCATAACCATCCTCAAGGTGCACGTGAAGATGCTCATCGGATGGGGGTAGCTTGAAGAAGCGAGTCGCCACGTCAACGATCGCCGGTCGAATCTCGGCGACGTCAATGTGGCAATCAGGGAAGTGGTGCAGGAAGAATTTTGGTAGAGACCCGCCACCCAATCCGAGAACGAGAATGCGCTTCGGTTCCGCAGCAAGAAACAACAACCCTGCAGCCATGGTGCGAGTGTATTCGAGAGCTAGCTCATGCGGTCGGGCAGTAAACATTGTGCTCTGACGAGCGGGCGAGCCGAATTGGAGAGATCGGAGTTTGCCCTCCGCCTCGTCGACGATCTCGATGGGGCCGTCATCGTCGTGATGGATGTGGATCGTGTTCACAATGGAATGCTACCGACCTTGCCAGTGGGCCATCCGCTGCGCAGCCTGATCCCGCCAGCGAGCATAGTTCGGTGACAGACGCAGGGCGCCATTGGGTTGGGCCACCAACCGACCTGCCTGACCCCGCGGGTCACCCCGCTCTTCATTTACTTGGGCCAGTCGCTTTCGCCACACATCGATTCGATCTGCTGCTGCTGGATCTGCAGCCAGATTGTGACTCTCGGATGGGTCACAACGCAGATCGAAGAACTGTTCCTGATCGGTGTGGTGGAACCAGATGTATTTTTCGCAACCATCTGTGACATACTGCATGCCATGGTCATGATCGTAGCAGGTGGTATGCTCACCCTGAACGAACTGCCTCCAGTCATTGCTTTCCGAGTGCAGGTCCATGAGGCTGCTGCCATCGACGGAGTCTGGAATGTCGACACCCGCCGCGTCGAGTAGGGTTGGCATGATGTCTCGCAACTCGATCGGTTCATCGCACACTTGGCCTCGAGGCACATCGTTGCCCCAGGCTGATGGCCACTGGACGACGAAGGGAATACGTGCGGACCCCTCGTAGGCATAGGTCTTCCGCCAATGATGATGGTCCCCCATCATGTCACCATGATCTGAGGTGAACAAGATGAGCGTATTGGCAAGACCCTCTGGATCGCGTTTACCGTATTCATACAACACGCGGCCAATCTGGTGGTCGATGAAACTGATGTTGCCATAGTAGCCAGCTCTGCCACGATGAATCTCTTTAGCGCTACGCCGCGTGCGCGGTGCGTTGACATCAGCAATAGGTTTGTTGTAGGGCGCTGCCCAGTCGCCTAAGTGAGGCGCTGGAATATCTGGATGATCGACATACATGTCCCAGTATACCTGAGGTGGATCATAGGGAGAGTGCGGCCGAGCAAAGGACATCCACATAAAGAGGGGGCACGTGGGATCACGTGTCTCTAAGGACTGGATCGCCTCCGACGCGGTCCAATAGGATGGGTGAAGATGCTCAGGCAGATGCGATGGCCGCGCCATCCAACTGTTCCACTCAATGCTGTGGTCGCGATAACCATACTCGCCTTCTTTGGCACGGTCGAAGTGAGCATCATAGTCGGAGATGAAGCCCTTATCGCGACGTCCTGATTCATCCAGTCGCGTGTCGTGAAAGCCTTGTCGTGCTCGTTGGGGGGCATGGTGAGCTTTGCCGACCAAGCGGGTGTGGTAGCCGGCGGCGGCCAGCTCCCCTGGCAGCGTCGCCGGGTAATCGAGGGCGTCATTTCCGGTCATGGTCAGGCGACCGTGATTCCACTGGTCCATGCCTGTGATGATCCCCGCCCGCGCCGGTGTACACGAGGGCACCGACGTATAGGCGTGACGAAATCGACTGCCATTCTCCGCCAATTGATCGACATAGGGCGTCTCCACAGCGGGATGACCCTCGCAACCCAGGCAATCGCCTCTTTGTTGATCGGTCGTGATCAAGAGCAGATGGGGCTGACGATAACGAGCCATCAAGTTCGTCCGTCAGATTCGTGATCCATCGTCGACCAGCGCGTCGCCAGGAACGCGTCGACGAAAATTTGCCCAAGGTGAGAGGTGATACAGGGGATGGCAACAAGACCTTTGCTCTGTGCAGATAACACCTCGTCGGGGATCAGCGCCAGAACCGTCAGAGCGACGGGCAATGTCTTTTGGCTCGCCATCATGACGACCGCCTTGCGCACTGGCACGCTGAAACCAAACAAGCGCGTCGCACCACCATTGAGCACAAGATAGAGCACGTGAATCACCAGGCCCGCGCCAACCAGCATGAGAAGCTGGTCGGGCGCCACGGCAGCAAGCCGGTCGGAGCTCTGGGAAAACTTCATCCACGGTACACTGATCAGGGCTAGGTTGCTGACGACGGTGATGTTGCTGCGACGGGCATCGGCCCAGTCGCCGAGTCGCAAGCGCAATAGTCGTCCGGCGATCAGTGGCAGCAGAATCGTCAAGCACAGCTTGACCAACAGACTCTCAGCAGAGAGGGTGATCGATCCAACGGCACCCAAGGCGATGGCCAACACAAAAGGAATGGTGAAGACACCCAACAGGTTCGTCGACACGGTGAGCAACAGGGCCAGGGCCGTGTTTCCCTTGGCCTGGCTCGTGAGTGCGATACCGGATGACAGGGTCGTCGGCATGCAGCAGAAGATGGCCAGGCCGAGACGGAAACTGTCTTCAAGAGGTGCGTGAAGGGCGACGGCGACGCCAACGGCTGGCGTGATGAAGAGGATGGATGTCATCCCCCACAAAGTGGCAGGCCAGGCAGAGGCGGCGTGCCGAATCTCCTGGGTACGCAGCAGGAGGCCTGAACAGAGAAAGATGATGCTCACCGCCACATACTGTGTCGGCAGCAGAGCCATCGCGCGACCCGGTTCGGGCCAGATCAGGCCGACGATGGCAACTGTAAGCAAACCGACAGGTAGCATCTGCCGGTGCAGGAACATGGCGATCCCCATTATAGAGCAGGCCGTGGGCAGATCATTGTGTTGAGTACAACCGACTAGCCTTCGCGCAGGGCTTTGAGGGCTGGCTGAACAAAGCAGATCTCTTCACATAGCAGGCAGTTGGCAACATCTTTCTTGCATTCCAGGTCACGCTCTGCCAATGCTTCACGAAAAGCTGTCAGAAAACTGGTTGCAACTTCTTCTTCGGAAAACAGGAATCGCAGGAAACCGACGAGTCGCCCTCTTGCTTCAGAGCTGAGTAGGTGTTCGACTTTGCACGCATCGATCTCGGCGTCGTCATCGTCCATTCCGAGAGCTTGGCTCAGGAATTTCTGCATCACGACGCGAGTTGATTCCGTCTCCCAAACTACGCGCAGGCCTCTGGCAGTCAGTTCAAGAAATTTGTTATGGTCTTCCTGAACGTAGCCCCGCTCGCGCAGGTGCTTCATCGCCGTGGAGACGCTGCCCTTGGTGATGCGTAGATGCTTGGCGATGTCGGAGACACGAGCGTATCCGTGTTCTTGACGAAGCTCATGCACCGCCATCAGATGGTGGGCGGCGGAGTGCGTCAGCTCATTCTCTTCGAAATTCTTCCAGACTTGTTGGAACATGTTGTCCCCCTACACCTCATCCGAATCGTGGGCCAGGCGAAATCCGATGGTCTCGCGAGTGTGCGCTTCAGTAGAGGAGTTGCGGTGAGTCGCCCGGACATTGGCTCGGGTCTCACCAAAGAATCCACCCCGTATCACGCGCTCCTGACCACCTTCTGGTCCCTTGGGATTCGTCGATGGCGAATACTGATAATAACTCTCATCCCAGAAATCTTCACACCATTCGTACACGTTGCCTGACATGTCCCAGATATTGTAGGGACTCCTGCCCAGGGCAAACTCGTCAACGGGCACGGTCGATCCTACGGAGCCAAGGGCGTTGCAGCGATCTTCGATGAAACGATGCCCCCACGGATAGAGCCTTTCGTCGGATCCCCTTGCCGCCTTCTCCCACTCCGCTTCCGTCGGCAGTCGTGCAAGCATCCAATCTGCATAGGCTTTCGCATCCTGCCAGGAAACATTGACGACGGGATGACGCGCCAGCCCAATGGGGGGATTGCCACGCTGCCAGTGGATGAGGGTTTTATAACGGACGCAATTAACAAACTCGCGATAGTCCTGGTTTGTCACTGGGTATTCGTCAATGTAAAAAGCGGACATATGGACGGAATGCGCCGGGCGTTCGGAATCGGGACTGTCTTCGGCACGACTACCCATAGCGAATGATCCCGCTTCGATGGGAATCATCCGTCTCTTATTGGCGTCCGGGAGAAGATCCGTGCGCCGCTGCTCCAGATCTTCCATCTCCAGATCAATGTCGTCTGATCGACTCTTGATCTGGAGGATATCATCCTGAAGCTTGGTCGCGCGCTGGTCCATCTCGCGCCGGCGCTTCGACTGAGAGCTGATCTGATCCATCAACTTCCTAGAGGGCTTGTTGAAATCCAACAACAAGGCATGACAAAGTAAAGACTAATTCCACAGGTCATGATCCACCACATCGAGTCACCCATGGCTCCTCCTTTCTCTCAGTTGTGCAGAAATCGGCTGCGCGCCTCTTACGGGCGCCCCCACGTGTGGAGGGGGCGCTTGTGTGCTGTTAGCTTGCCAGACGAGGAATCAAATCTGCGCAGCGATTCGCGTATCCCCATTCGTTGTCGTACCAACCCAACACTTTGACCATGTTGCCACCGACAACATTGGTCAAGTCGGCATCGAAGATGCACGAAGAGGGGTTCCCAATAATGTCGGTGAGCACCAACGGAGCTTCCGAGTACTCCAAGATACCTTGCAGATCGCTCTCAGCGGCGGACTTGAAGGCTTCGTTGACTTGCTCCTTGGTCACATCCTGCGTCAGCTCCACCGTGAAATCAGTGAGTGAACCATCCGGCGTCGGTACGCGGATCGACAGCCCATCGAGCTTGCCATTGAGTTCGGGCAACACGATGCCCACGGCGACGGCGGCACCCGTCGTGGTTGGAATCATGTTGACGGCAGCTGCTCTGGCTCGGCGCAGATCGCTATGCGGTAGATCGAGGATCCGTTGATCGTTGGTGTAGGAATGAATGGTATTCATCATTCCCTTAACGATACCAAAATTCTCGTGCAGAACCTTCGCCATCGGTGCCAGGCAATTGGTCGTGCAGGAAGCATTGGAGACAATCGTATCGGTGGACTTCAATGTGTTATCATTGACACCCAACACGATGGTGGCCAGATCGCCTTTGGCCGGTGCGGAGATGAGAACCTTTCGGGCGCCCGCTTGCAGATGCGCCGCCGCCTTTTCCTTCTCGGCGAAAAGTCCCGTCGATTCCACGACGACCTCGACACCTGCATCCTTCCATGGGAGTGCGGCGGGATCGCGTTCTGCGAGAACCTTGATGCGTTTGCCATTCACAACAATGGCATCACCATCGGCTTTGACGTCGGCATCGAAGAGACCATGCGTTGAGTCATGTTTCAGCAGATGGGCGAGAGTCGCCGCATCCGTCAGATCATTGATCGCCTTGATATCGATACCGCCGGCAGCTGTGGCGGCGCGAAACACGAGTCGACCGATGCGGCCGAAGCCGTTGATCCCAATGGGGATATCAGTCATGTGTGTTGTTCTGCCTCTCTTGTAGGCATCCTGTCTCGAAGGTGGACGTCACTTCTTCAGCCGCCTACAACCGTATGACGTCGCTTTTGGCTGGTGCCAGGGTATCGACGTGGGGGGGGAGGCGGCGCCGGGACGACACCGACACCGCGAGTCAGGAGGCGCGGTGTGTGGGTGGTGCGTGTTTTGTCTTTAAGTCGCTGAATGTATATTGCTGTTAAGCTAACCAATACAAGGGGTTAACTCAACCCCGTGCGTCTTTCTAGGTGGGTCGAAATCCGCGATTTCCATCGTTGGTTGTGAAGCCTTTGTTTGGCGTCGTAACTTGCGCTCTTTGCGAACAACCCGTCTCCCTTCACGCGGTAGATTCTCACGGCAAGAAGAACAGTCCATGTCACGACAAGACCACTTAGAGGCATTTACTCAGAATGGATACTGTGTCATTGCAGATCTGTTCGATCCGAACGAAATCCGGGCGCTGAGACGAGAGGTTGATCGCTTTCAGACGGAGGGGCTGGTGAAAAATGTTCGCACCCGGGGGGATGGGGAAACCCCCGACGAGGGCGGGAAGGCCAATCTTCAACTGATTCCACTTTTTGATAAATCCGATCTCATCCGATCCTTGCCCTTTGATGACCGCGTGGTCACTATTATTTCGAGGTTGATTGGAGACCCGTTCTTGCTGCACTTGGATCAGCTGTTCCTTAAGCCAGCCAACTTCGGGGCCGGCACGAGCTGGCATCAGGACAACGCCTATTTCAAGATTGGGAACCCACTCAAGGGCACAGCGATGTGGCTCGCCATCGACGATGCCACCGAGGAGAACGGCACGCTTCGGCTGGTCCCCGGCAGCCATCGCACGACCTATCCACACGAGAGGGATCCCTTTAGCAATCACCATATCCGCTGCTATCCCCCCGAGGAACAAGCCCAGACCATCGAGGTCGCCGCCGGCGGGGCGGCATTTTTCTGCTATGGCACCGCCCACAGCACAGGGGACAACCATTCAAGCGAATCGCGCACGGGGATGGCCTTTCATTTTCTGCACTCAGACCATACCGCCGACGACCTGGTCGCCGGTGACCGAGACCGTAGACCGTGGATTACTGGGCCTCAGGCAGCCGGTGGCCTCAAAGAGTATGGCGTGGACGTTCGTGGTAGTTTTCAGCAATTATGTGAAACCGCTTAAGATAGCAGATGGGTCGCTGATGTTTCGCTTTCGTGCTATTGATCTTCGCACCTTTGGCGTTGCCATGTTTGAGGCGGCTGGTTGCATACGTGAAGACGCGATCACCGTTATAGACCATCTAGTGGAATCAAGCCTGTTCGGGCACGATTCGCATGGATCCCTCAGGATGTATGAGTATATCGATCAGATTCAGGCAGGTACATTCAACCCCAAGGGGCGCCCGCGGATTGAGCGTGAGCGGGGCGTGACGGCTTGTATCGATGGGGATGGTGCCCTTGGCCAAGTCGCGGGTCGCCTGGCAGTTGAAACCGGTGCTGGACTCGCCCGCCTGCATGGGGTAGGCGTCGTCACCGTAAGAAATTGCTCGCACCTTGGCAGAATCGGCGCATATCCCTTGGCTGTGGCACGCCAAGGATTGATGGGGCTCGCCTTTGTGAATGCCGGTCGTCTGGGTCGCCAGATCCCGCCCTACGGGGGCATCGATGGCCGAATTTCCACCAATCCTGTCGCCTTCTCGGCACCCCGACCAGATCAGGACCCAATCCTTGTAGACATGACCACGTCCGTCGTAGCCGAGGGGAAGATTCGGGTTGCCCACAACCGCAATGAGTCGGTACCGGCCGGTTGGATTACCGACTCTGAGGGACGGCCGACGTGCGATCCGGGCGCGTATGTCGGCCCCCCGTCAGGAGCGATCTTGCCCTTGGGCGGTGTCGTTGCATATAAGGGCTATTGCTTGGGGATGATGGTCGAAATGTTCGGAGGTATTCTCTCAGGAGAGGGAACGGCGAACGGTGAGTTGACGGTGCGTAGCAATGGCATGCTGTTGACGGTCTACGATCCAAGCTTCTTCTGCGAGGCGGATCAATACGCCGCCGAGCTCGAGGGTCTAATTCAACATGTGCTTAGTAGCCGAGTGGATCCCAGTATTGGCAGAATCCGCCTGCCCGGGGGCCCGGAATTTGAGACGAGTCGAGAACGACTTGCCCAGGGGATTCCCGTAGATGACACCACATGGAGCCGGATTATCGAGCGCGCCAATAGCCTCGGTCTTGACACCGAAACCTGGGCCTCTCGCGCCATGTCCGCGTAGGATCCGTAGAGGTCATCTGGGCTGGCATAGATAAAGGACCGTGTGGTCATTATAGAGGACGAGCAAAAAGCCATCTTCTGTGCCGTGTTTTCCTGCTGGACGAATCCCGCAAACCTTAATATCATTTGCAGTAAACTTGTTGGAGGGAATAAGATATGATGGAGGGAATAAGTATGATGGAGGGAATAAGTATGAAAAAGTGGTTTGCCGTAGTTGCCATCGCAGTTATGATGGTGGCGATGCCATCCCAGTCTGAAGCCCAAGTCAGTGTCAGGTTGGGACTAAGTTCTATGACTGGATTAGCTGGCATCGAATATCAGAAGGGCAACATTTCTTTAGGCGCTGGCCCTTTGGCAGGACCGATTGCCATCTCTGCTCGGTATGCACTAAACGCCGAGGGCAATAGTTTATGGGCAGGCTTGGCCTGCGTACTAAATAAAGCAGAGGTATTTGACGAGGATTATAACTTGAAAGAAGTGCCTCTGATAGGGCCGGTCGTAGGCTATCGAATAGACCTCAATGAAACATTCGATCTTTCTATCGGCGGAGGCTATGGAGTTTACCTGGGTGCTGATGCAGAGTTGAACAAAGAAACCGGAGCCCCGTTACTCGATTTTTCAATCGGTTATAGCTTTTAAGGACATTAACCACCTTAGTTTATCAACGAATCTATTTTTCCACCCCGAGGCTCTGCAGTCTCGGGGTGTTTTT
>Ga0115002_10003694_pt1 | contig 18921 bp, 22 predicted proteins | sample ArcticOcean_MG_C_8_FD_89576 | JGI IMG/M metagenome (GOLD analysis project Ga0115002, IMG submission 89576) | Marine microbial communities from western Arctic Ocean - ArcticOcean_MG_CB11_86 | ecosystem: Environmental > Aquatic > Marine > Oceanic | place: Arctic Ocean: Canada Basin | collected... | reverse complement strand
GCAGCGCTGGCATGATCCCTTCTTCTGCCTGTATGAGCCTCTTGACCGTCGATGTTAATTCCTCTGCCCGCACCTAATCCTCCACACATAATTGAGCCATGTGTCGATTCTAACTTGAGGTCGGCGGCTAGAGAAATTTCTTCACAAAGCAAAAAGTTGCTCAAATACAGGCATGTCTATCTATACATAGAAAGGTATACGGACTGAATTTTTCCGCCACCCCATCACCGATATCGCCATGATCTGGGCTGTAATATTTGGCGGTCCTATTTTGATTAGAGAGGCGGGTGAGGTGTAACTAGAAGTGTCACTACAGTATCGAGATTATTTGTAAGATGCTGTAATCGTTGATGGAATTATCACGGTTCGAATCCCTTACCCTCCGCCAATTTCGCTTATTGTTTAGCAATTCATTTCGCCAACGAATGGATGGTGTAACTTAATTCTCACGTGCGGCGAACCGGCTAAGCTCTGGGGACCTGCGTCCCAACCGGGCCTTTTCGGCTATGATAGAGTTGTCTCGCCATGCTAAAATTATTTGATATGCAAATTCAAAAGTCGCCTCTCTGAGGAGGGGAGAATACGTCCAGCAAGCACTGATGCATTCAACAGGTATCCGGAGCAAGAGAGAGAAAAATCATGACGAAAACCGTCTTGGATCTAAATGGAGATCCTCTCGACCGTGGTCGCGTCCACGGTGAGACAATGGCCGCGCAGATCGGTCAGAATATTGAAAGATATTTGAAGCGTTTCGAGCTTTTGGGATTTGATCGCGATGCGGTGCTATCCGAGTCCGCGAAATGGTCCGAAGCATTGCGCCCAAAAGATACGGTATTTTGGGAAGAGATCGACGGCGTCGTCCAGGGTTCCGGACGCTCGCTTGACGAGATCACCTTGCTCAACGTGCGCTATGAACTGCTGGTCAATATGATGAAAAGCAATGCGCAACATCAAGCGACCGCCATGGACGCGTGCACCTCGTTTGCCGTGCTGCCGGAAAGGTCGAAGACCGGCGAGACGATGATCGGGCAGAATTGGGACTGGGTGAAAGACATCCACACCATGGTTTCGCGGGTGACGCGCGAAGACGGGCCGGATTTCATCCACATCGGCGAAACCGGTACAATTGGCGGCCTCCAAGGCGTCAATGAAAATGGCATCGGCACGGTGATCAACGCGCTGCTCACGCCTGATGACGGGAAATACCCGTATGAAAAACCTTACCGCATGCGGGTGCGCGACATCATGAACGCCCGCAACATGCAGGAAGCCATCTTGGCCGTGTGCGGAACCAACCGCTCGGTGTCGATGAACTTTCTCTTGGCGCATGAAGACGGCATCGCTATCGATATCGAAACCGGTCCCGACCGCGAAGCCTTCATCTATCCGGAAGACGGGCTGTTGACCCACTCAAACCATTTCTGTGAACTCGATATCGAATCAGAGGTGGTCAAACTGTGGCCGAACACGATGTACCGGAACGTCAGACTGGAGCGCCTGTTGCGCCAGAGCCAGGAACTCGATTCGACGACGATCAAGACGGCGATGGCCGATCACTTCTCGCATCCGCATTCGATCTGCGCCCATTATGATGAGAATGAGCCGGAGACGCTGCGTTTGCAGAGCAATCATTCGATCATGATTTCGCTCAATCAACGCACGCTCTACATCACCGACAGCAGCCCCTGCGAATCAGACTATGAGGTCTATCCGCTTGCGGCCTGATACCGATTTGGCGGCGCGCGCGAGCGGGCTGCCGGAACCACGCTTCTGAACGCGATATGCCCGCCGGATAGCTCGTATCCGGCGGGCTTGTTTGTTGTCGGGGGGAGAAAAGCTTTAAGGTGAGATGGTTGGGCCGCCGCTCGGACTAATTGGGGGAGGCGAGAAAATGTGTGCATTTTGCGCGATGCTGTCTGGCGGCGGCGCACATTGGACCGAAGCCGGCACGGACGCCGGGAGTTCAAGTGAAGTCGAAAGCGGTCGGGCGCGCTACCTCAACCGGCTGTATCGCGTCGGTCTGATGAACCGAATTCTCGACTATTATGGGTGTGCCGCGGAAGATTGGGCCAACAATAATTACATTGTGCGCAGCCACAGCGGACAAACCGTCATCGTTGACCAGTTGCCGCAAGTTTGGATGACGGTGGACGGTATTGCCGGTAAGCCGACAGATCCGCTCGATAGCGGACTGCTCGCGGCGTTGCGCCAGCCCGATCCGATCCCGCCCGGCTAACGCCATGGGCGCCTATAACCAGCTCATCCCGGTCTTTGTGTTGACGGGGTTCTTGGGCAGCGGCAAGACAACCCTGCTGAACCGCATGTTGCGCCATCCTTCGCTTAAGGACGCCGCCGTGTTGATCAACGAATTCGGCGAGGTCGGCCTCGATCACCTATTGGTCGAGCGGATCGATGACAACACGGTTCTGCTCGAAGGCGGCTGCCTGTGCTGCACTATCCGCGACGACCTCAAGGAAACGATTCTAAGCCTCGATGACCGGCGCGCCCGTGGCGAGATACCACTGTATGAGCGGATGGTTATCGAGACCACCGGGCTGGCCGATCCGTCACCAATCCTGTTCACCCTGATGGCGGATCAAACGCTGCGCCACCATTACAGGCTGGCGACCGTCATCACTACCGTGGATGCCGTCAACGGGTGGGGGCATCTCGATCGTCAAGAGGAGGCGGTCAAGCAGGCAACTGTCGCGGACCGCATCGTTTTGACCAAAACCGATATTGCCGCACCAGAACAGATCACGCTTCTCCGGCGACGGCTAGATCAGCTCAATCCGTCAGCCGAATTTCTGACCGCGGATCATGGCGAAGTCGACATCGAGCATTTGCTGCAAGCGGATATCTACGACCCCGCTACCAAAGGTAAAGAAGTGCTGCGTTGGGTCGAGACGGAAGCCGCAAAAGAGGCAGCCAGCGTTGATCGGCAACATGGCCATGACCATGACCTCAATCGTCATGATGCGCATATTCATTCATTCTGTTTGATTTACGAAGAGCCTATCGATTGGACGGCGTTTGGTATTTGGCTGACCATGTTGTTGCATACGCATGGCGAAAACGTGCTGCGCGTGAAAGGCATGCTGAACGTTAAGGGGGTGGACACGCCGGTTGTCATTAACGGCGTGCAACATGTGGTTCATCCACCGATCCACCTCGATACCTGGCCGGATGCGGACCGCCGCTCGCGCATCGTCTTCATCGTGCGCGACATTGAGAGACGGCGCATCGAGGAATCGCTCGAAATATTTAACGCCATCGGAAGCGGCGATCGGGACTAGTCCGACCGCGCGCTTCCAAAAATGTTTATTTCCCCGGGAATGGGTTGCGCTTCTTAAAGTCTTCCGCCATCTCGCCCATCGTCACAAATCGCACGCCGGTGTGCGATAGCATGTGATCGAAGAGGCGTTCGAGCATGAGAAGAACCTGCGGCTTGCCGGCGCAATCGGGATGAATCACGCATGTGAACGCCGCGTAATCATGATGGCGGTAAATCCAATCGAATTGATCCCGCCAAATATCTTCGACGTCGCGCGGATTGACCCAGCCATGGCTGTTTGGGAAGGTCTTGACGAACATCATTGGCGGCGCGTCGTCGAGGTACCAACTGGCCGGCAATTCGACCAGATCGACCAACTCGCCGGCCTTCCACGGTTTCATCCATTCTTTTGCTTCCTTGGCGTAGTCGATCTTGGTCCATGAATCACCTTTGCGCAGATAATGCGGAAAGTAATCGTCTTCCATCATGCTGCGGTCATACAAAAAATCGCGTTCAAGCAGGAGGTCGATCGTGTTCGAGCTCAATTCCCACCACGGCGCGACATAGCCGACCGGGCGCTTGCCGCAGAGATCGGTGACCAGTTCTATGCATTTGTCGAGGACGTCGGCTTCCTGCTGACGCGACATCGCCAGTGGATTTTCGTGGGTGTAACCGTGCACACCCAACTCGTGACCATATTTGACGATCAACTCGGATTCTTTCGGAAAACTTTCGATCGAATGGCCGGTGATGTCCCAGGTCGTTCGAATTCCGTAGCGGTCCATCATTTCAAGAATGCGCGGCACCCCGCGTTTGGCGGCGAACACGCCGCGCGAGATGTCGCAGGGCGAATCTGCTCCGCCGAACGACCCGATCCAAAGCGAAACGGCATCAAAATGGGGGTTGAAGCAAATTTGAATATCTTTATTCGTCTCAGCCATGATTTTCTCCAGTTCTTAGGATCTTGTCGTCGTTTGCGGTCCGTTGGCCGGACCATAGGGTCATTCGGGTCAGCGGGTCGTGCGTTCCCGGAGCGCGACGATGGCGCCAAGCAGGACCACACCATAGATAATGTTACGAACGGCCTCGGGCAGCAACGTGCCAGAGAGCAGCGTGCCGAGAGCGGTGAACAGCAGGGCGCCGCCGAGAATACCGATATAGTGTCCGCGCCCGCCCGTGATCAACGTACCGCCGAGCACCACCACGGCGATCGACTGTAACAGGAAGTGATCGCCCATCCAGAAAAACGCCTGTCCGCTAAAGCCCGAATACAGCACTCCGACGAGAGCCGCGCAGAAGCCGCTCAACATATAGGCTCCGACGACCGACCGACCGGTCCACACGCCGGAGAGTTTTGCCACCGTGATGCTATTGCCGACGGCGTACAGACGCCGACCAAATACGCTCCGATTGAGGAACAGCGTGGCGGCGATGGTAAACAACAGGAGAAACCACCCAATTGGTGTGATGCCGAGAATTCGTCCCGAGACGAACCAGCGCAGGGCAGGCGGAGAACCGCCAATCGGCGCGCCATCGCTGAAGATCAGCGCTATGCCCTCGAGCATGCCTGCCATGGCGAGGGTCACGATGATTGGCGATAGGCCAAACCCCACAATCATGATGCCGTTCAAAAAGCCGATAAATATTCCGATAGCGAGCGCCAGCGGGATGACCCAATAGGCTGGGCCGTCGGTGCCGAAACTGAACGTCGTCACGACGATGGCGGGAAAGGTGATAACCCAGGCGACGGACAGGTCGAGCCCGCCGGAAATTATCACCGCGCCCTGGCCCAACCCGAGGATTGCCAGAAACGCCGTGAACAGCAGCAGCACATTGATGTAATTCAGCGCCGACAGGCCGTCGCCGTAAGAGATGATCGTGGCGATCACGATGGCGGCAAACATCACATAGGTCGGCGAGATGTAACGCAGGGCCCCCTTATTGCGTGTGAACCATCCGGGCATGGACAGCATATCCGAACCGGTGTTGCGGTCGGCCATCCGTTCTAACAGGCCGGACAAAACGCCGGATTGCCGGACTGAAGTGTCAGGCACTTTGGGCATGGTCTGGCCGGGGTTTTTGGCCGAGCGAATCCAATTTTGCAGCCCAACGATGGCCGGTGATTTTCTGTTGACCGAGAATCCAAGCACAGCGGCAATCAGAATTGCGCCCTCGGCCAGTGGCACATACCAGGTCCGTATGCCGAGCAAGAAGAATATGGTGAGGATGATGGTGAGCGTTAAGGCGCCAAAGATGGTGCCGACAATGCCGCCGCGGCCGCCACCGATCAAAGTTCCGCCCAGCACGACGGCGGCAAAAATCTTAAGTAGAATTTTCTCGCCGATCAGCGGGTCGCCGGCGCCGATCTGCGCCGTCATGAACAAACCCGCGGCGCCGTAGCAAATCTCGGCAATCGTGTAGGTCCAAAATTTGGTCATGCGCACGCGGGTACCGGACGATAGCGCCGAACTCTCGTCACTTCCGACGGCGTAAATCGCAGTACCAAAGCGTGAGTTTTTCAGGGAATACCACAGCACTATAACCATGAGGAGAACCACGACCGGCGCCGGAAAGCCGTTGGGGATGAGATCGCCGGTAAAGAACATGCTGAATTCCCACGGCGCCTCGCCGCCGGCATGCGACATCACCATCAGCGCGATGCCCTGGACGATAAACATTGTCGCCAGCGTCACGACCGATCGCCGGAAGGCCGAGAAAGGCAATCAGCGCACCGTTAACCGCGCCCACGCTGAGTGCCAGCGCCGACACCACGATGATGAATTCGGCCCCTGAGAGAGCAGACGTGTCGCTGGCATAATCCACGCCGATGCCGAGATATTCAACGATCAGAACATTGACAAGCGAGATCACCGATCCCGCTGAAAGGTCGAACCCGCCGGCCAAGATAACGAGGGTCTCGCCGACCGCAGCCAGGGCCAGGGTCCCGGCGCCCATCGTGGTCGAGCTAATGTCGAAATAGCTGATACCCTCGCCTTTGACCACTTGCAGAATCACCAGCATCAAGACGAAGACGCTGATGGAAAACACCACACCGCGATTGCGCGACCAATTTATGGCGAACAGGCTAAACCGTGCGGAAGGCCGTAAAGACGCCATCATTCTGCCTGTTCGGGGGTGCGGCTGGGCGCGTTGTTTTCGAGCGTTTCACCGAGTGCGGCTCGCATGATGTTATTCTCTGTCAGCCGATCGTCGCTGAGCGCAGCAACCTCCCGGCCGCGATAGATAACTTTGACTTCATCGCACAGATTGACGAGTTCCGGGACATCGGTGGAATGGAACAGGACGGCGCCGCCGGCTTTTGCGAACTCCCGAATGAGAATGTAAATCTCGGCTTTTGTGCCGACATCGACACCCCGGGTCGGATCGTACAACAGCAATATCCGGCTCTCCGTCAGCAGCCATTTGGCGATCACCAGTTTTTGCTGGTTGCCGCCGCTGAACACACTGCAGGCGCTATAAAGCGCACGGCGATCGACCTGGACGAGATCGAGCACGCGCGCGACCGCGGCGGATTCGCGGGTGATGTCAACGAGTCCGAGCCGTTTGAAACGATCGATGATCGGCAGCGATACGTTTTCGCGGCCCGTCATGGTGAGCGCCAGTGCTTCGGTCTTGCGCTCCTCCGGCACCAGGCTGATGCCGATATCTTTGCGGATGGCGTCGCGCGGCGATTTGAGTGTTACCGATTTGCCGCCGACCAAGATTGTGCCCGATGTCGGTGTGGTCATGCCGAACAATGAGAAAAAAAGATCTCGCTGTCCCATGCCCTCGAGGCCGGCAATACCGATGATCTCGCCGGGCCAGAGGTCGATCGAAAAGCCGTCCAGCATGCCCTCTGTCGTCAGTTAGCGCGCCGCCAATTCGGGCTCGCTAGACAGACGTTCGGCGCGCGGCGGCTTGGGCGGGTAGGTGGCGGCCAGCGAGCGGCCAATCACCAGCGCGATGACTTCTTCTTCGGAAATGTCGTCGACTGCAAAACTGCCGACATTGGCGCCATTGCGCAACACGGTCAGATGGTCACACAAGCGGCGAACTTCCTGCATGCGGTGGGATATGAAGACGATGGTGACACCCCTGTTGGCGGAGCTTGTCGATCAAGCCGCCCAGCCAATCGACATCTTTTGCCGACAGCGACGAGGTCGGCTCATCCAGAAGCAGGATTTTCGGATCGCGCGCAACCGCCCGGGCGATTGCGATTTTTTGCCTGACCGAAAGATCGAGCGTGCCCACTTCAGCGCGCGGGTCGGCGTCATCGAGCGCCAATCTGTCGAAGAGATCTTTCACCCGCTCTTCCGATTGCCGGCGGCACACCTGCCTGAACCAGCGCGACGGCTCGTACGGGACCAGCATGTTCTGAGTGACCGTAAGATCCTTGACCAGTGAAATTTCCTGAAATGCAGTTTGGATGCCGCTGGAATGAGATTTACGCGGATCGCTGAGGCGGGTGGCTTCGCCGAACAGCAAGATGTCACCTGAATCAGGGTTTAGCAGGCCGCTCAATATTTTGACGAGAGTCGATTTGCCGGCGCCGTTTTCGCCCAATAGCGCGTGCACATCGCCGGGCGGGACGGACAGCGAAACGCCTTCAAGCGCAACCGTCGCCCCGAAATGTTTGGTGAGTCCGTTGACTTCGATCGCGGCGGGAGGGGCGCTCATGCCTCTACAATGGCAGGGTGTAGATCATTGGCCCACACGCGATTTCGCCACGCTCCGAAACTTCGGTAAATTCTGCCGAAGGCAACGACTTGGGACCCGTTTCAAGGAGTCCTAAGTCGCTGTACTTCTAGGCATACGTAAGCTCAGCCTATGACTGCCAGTGGCTTACTGACCTTCAGGAACCGTGCCGTTGAGAGCGGAAAACAGATCCAACTCACTGACCAACGGGCTCCACGTATCGACGAAATAGTTCGGCGGTACGCCGAGATCCAGATGGAAGGTGTTGCAGCCTTTTTCAAGCAACTCTTCGCGCGTGCCTTTCAAGCACACAACAACATCACCGGGTTGGATCAGCGGCATATCGACCTGGGTGAAACGCGGCGGTTCGGTACCACCGTCCGCATAGGCGACAGCAAGCTTGATGCCGTACGCGCCGAGCCAATTCGGCGAGCCCATGGAGCTGCTATGCATGCTCAAAGAGCCTGGAAAGGAGCCCTTCTCGGCGATCGCAAGACGATGGCCGTTGGTGCCATTTCCGGCGCACGGCTTGAGGTTGTCGCCACGACCCGCTTCGACCTGGATCTGCGAAAACATGTAGCAGCCGGTTTGTGTCCACGGGCTGTCGATCTTGTCCCAGTCATGAGTTGCAACAATTTTGCTCAACTCAGAACGCGCATGGGCGTTGTTCCACTGGCTGTATGCACGCACGAGGACATTGATCTCGGGATATTGCGCAAACACTTCCAATGCACCATCGGTACGCGCGTAATCGATGTAATGACCGGCATAGCCGCCCATGACAATGATGTTGCCTTTGCCGCCGAGCTGTTCAACGAGATACTCGGCTGGGCCTGCGCCGCCCCAGTTCTGGTCGATACCAATATGATACGCACAGGGTTCGGTGACGGATGCGTCGAAGGTCATCACGATGATGCCCTGTTTGCATGCGTTGCGGATTGGCCGGTTAAGCGCGGCGCGGGAATTCGGCCACAAAATGATGATGTCGGCACCGCCCTGCACCATCGCATTGGCCTGTTGAATCTGGATTTAAATGTCGCCACGCGCAGATTGCATGTTGAGCTCGACCCGGTCCTTGAACGCGGCCGTTTTCGACATGGCGATCATCAGGTTTTGTGCGGCATCCATCCAGGTGTTGCCCTCAAAACCGACACTGACAAAAACCTTATATTTATCTTTCTTGGCGTGAGCCGGCGCAGGACTGAACCCGATGACGCAGGCTAACGCGATTGCGCTGAGGCTCAGCACAAAAAGTTTAGATAGCTTTTTCATTTTTCGTCTCCCGTGAAATTTAGAGCCTTGTGGAAGCCTGATTGGCCATGCCATGAACGAAAACGCGAACGATTTACATCACTATCGCACGGTAATGTCGGGGTGCCTGACTACGGGTACTCAACACTTGTTTTTATTGTTCATGACATCATTTAAATCGACTGTTGTTCATCGACCAATCCTCCACATTTGAAAAGGCTGTCATCGGAGGTTTGAGTTAGTCAATCGATTGCGCAATTATGTCGTTTGTATAATGTTACCGGTCAGACACGGTCTTTTCAAAAGGGTATGCACGCCGCTGGCAATAGGAGTTTTATGGTCTTAAGTCCGGCTCAACACCCAAGTGTCCCGCCCATGACGGCGGCATCTCTTGGCGCCACGCGGTGGTTGGAAAGCAATGCTGCCCTGGGTTACTTCGTCTAGGCGGCTATGATTAGGGAAGTAAATGAACCGCATCGATTTGAAGAGGGGCAACCCCGCATCATCCGTCGCGTCCGCCATGTTTAAATCTCCTTATTATTCATGGCGCACGGCGTGAATAGCCTCTCGCCGCACAGTCCATCACGCCCGGCGACGCTGAAGGACATCGCGCGCGAAGTCGGCGTCGATGTGTCCACCGTTTCAAAGGTTCTCAAAGACGGCGCGTTCAGAGTACGCCCGCAGACCCGCAAAGCGATTGTCGACGAGGCACGGCGGCTGCGCTATCGCCCCCACGCAGTGGCGAGAAACTTGCGCCAACAACGCACCGGCGCATTCGGCATGCTGGTGACCGATCTCACCAACCCAATCTACGCCGTAAGCGTCCGCGGTGCAGTGCGCCGGGCAGAAGAGATCGGCTACGTCATGCTGCTGGCGGAGGTTCCCGATGAGCATGCGTTGGCGACCGTGTACACGCGCCTGGTTAGCGAACGCCGTATCGATGGACTGATCATTACCGGCTCGACCAACACCGAGGAAGTCATTGCCGCGATCAACGAAAATCCGATGCCGCATGTCCTGATTTATCGCCGCGGCCCGCGCGCCGGAATCAGCGTGACCGTCGACGACGAATCCGCCGGTCGCCTCGCCGCCAACACGTTGATTGCCGCCGGCCACCGCGAGCTCGGCTTTATTGGTGGTTTCAACGATATGGATACCGCGCGCCGCCGGCGGTCCGGCTTTGTCGCCGCCTGCCGAGAAGTCGGGTTGCCGGAAATATCGGTTTTCATGGGCCCCTATTCGCGGCGCGGCGGCTATGAGTCGTGCCTCGAGTTGCTAGACGGCGCCGAGCGGCCGACCGGAATATTCGCCTCCAATTACTTGGTCGGCATGGGCGCACTCGCCGCAGCCTATTCACGCGGGGTGCAAGTGCCACGCGATTTGTCGGTGGTGACGATCGACGCCGAAGATACCATGTATTCGGCGCCGCCGCTGACCGCCATTAAGATGCCACTCAGCGAAATGGGCGCGCGCTCGGTTGAAGAATTAGACGCCATTATCCGCGGCGAGCAGCCGCGGGACATCGTGGTCGATATTCCACCCCTTCTCATCGAACGCGATTCTGTCGCGCCGCCATGCCGTTGACACGGCACAGGGCAAATTCCTACGGTGAATTTCATTCGCCGGCGCATGGTTTGCGACACGCTGGCGCGACCCGCAACCGGTAACCGGGCAGGACATGACGCATCTCGATATTCCTATTATTGATTTGGCGCCCTATTTCGAGGGCAGCCATGACGGCAAGCGGAGGGTCGCAGCGGAAATCAACCGGGCCTGCGAGGACATTGGGTTTTTTGTCATCACCGGACATGGTGTGGACCCTGAAATTTGCCGCAGTGCCAACGCCGCGGCGCGCGAGTTCTTCGATCTGCCGGTCGCGGAAAAACTCAAGATTGGCCAGACATCGGACCCGGCCAACCGCGGGTACGAGGCGCTGGCGACCGAGATATTGTCGGCGACGATCGGCAAGATCACGCCGCCCGACCTCAAGGAATCATTCTCGCTCGGACCGCTGAATCCGCCCGACGACCCTTACTATCACACCGGCGCGGCGGCCCCGCATTATGCCCCGAATATGTGGCCGGAGCGGCCGAAGAATTTTCGTAAAGCCATAGAATCCTACGCCGACGCCATGGAAATTCTGGGGCGCGATCTGCACCGCCTGACCGCCATCGCCTTCGATCTGCCGGAAGATTTTTTTGAGCCCAAGCTCAACAATCCGTTCTACATATTCCGCGCGCTCAATTATCCCGATCAGCCTAACGAACCCGAGACGGAACAATTGCGCGCCGGCGAACATTCCGATTATGACAATCTCACAATCTGCCTGATCGAAGACAAGCCGGGTGGTCTTCAGGCGCGAAATACCGAGGGTGCCTGGGTCGATGTGCCCGAGATGCCCGGTGGCTTTGTCGTCAACATCGGCGATTTGATGATGCGCTGGACCAACGACCGTTGGAAATCGACGCGCCACCGCGTCATCAACCCGCCGCGCGACCGGGCGAACGATAGCCGCCGCATATCCATGTGCTTCTTCGTCGAGCCCAACCATGACGCGGTGATCGAGTGTTTACCGACTTGCCACGGCGCCGACGAGCCGATCAAATATCAGCCGGTCACAGCCGGCGATTACATGATCGAGAAATTCGCCCGCCAGGCCGAAGGCAAGGAATGGAGCGAGGCGGATAGACGGAAGTTCGACACCAGCGATACCGAAACGCGATTCACCGATTAGACCGGCCTGGAGGCAAAATCATGGTTCTGCAGCAAGTCCCCATAATCGATATTGCACCGTTTCTTGGTGGCGATAGTGAAGACAAACGCAGTGTCGCGGCACAGGTGAAACAAGCCTGTGAAGATATAGGGTTTTTTGTCATCACCGGCCACGGGGTCGCGCCCGACTTGATACAGCAGGTCAAGGACGTTAGCACGGAGTTCTTCGACCTGCCGCAAGAAGAGAAGTTGTTGGTCGAGAGATGGGCGGATGACGTCATCCGCGGCTATAGCCGACCGCCGAAGGAGTGCCTGGCGGAAAGCCTGGGAAACAAGGGCCCGGGCGATCTCAAGGAGTCGTATACCATCGGGCCGATCGATGTGCCGAACGAGCCTTACTATCACTGCGCCGAAGCGGGTCAGCATTTCGTCGAAAACCGCTGGCCGCAGCAGCCCACTGAGCTTCGCGACTTCTAGTCAGAATATTGGTGGATAATGGAGCGGCTCTCTGCCGATTTGATGAGTATGTTCGCGCTCGCGCTCGAACTCGATGAACATTATTTTGACAGGCTAATCGACAAGCATGTCAGTCAGTTCCGGGTGTTGAACTATCCCGATCAGCCAGAAACGCCGTTGGCAGACCAGTTTCGCGCCAGTGCGCATTCCGATTTCGGTGCCTGTACGATCTGTGCGATCGAAGACAAGCCGAGTGGGCTTCAGGCCATGAACCGCGACGGTGAGTGGGTCGATGTGCCTGTTGTCGCAGATGGGTTCAGCATCAATTTAGGCGATCAAATGCAATTGTGGACCAACGACAAATGGGTATCCACTGTGCACCGGGTGACCAATCCACCGCGTGATCAATCAATCGGAAGCCGTCGTCAGTCGATGATTTTCTTCTTCTGCACCAATTATGATTCAATTATCGAATGCTTCCCGAGCTGCCATAGCGCCGACAACCCGGCGAAGTACCCGCCCGTTAGCACAGGCAAGAATTTGCTCGATAAATTTTTGAAAATGACGGCCATCGGCGCATCGGGAAAAATGGCATCGGGCGACTAGGCGCCGCCTGCCGGCGCAATTCTATCGGGCTTTCCGGCTGATTTGCTTTTTCACGCCCGCGATGCCGTCTGCGTAAACTTTTTCGACTAGTGGCCGCACCTCATTTGGCGTGCCGAATTTGGGATGAAAGCGCCCGGACCAAGCGACCGAGCAACGCCCGCCCGCCACTTTCTTGATCTGGATCTTTGCGGTGTAGTTTTTGACCGGCACCCGGCTGTTCGCCTTGTCGATCAGCTCATAGATCAAGGTATGGGTTAGCGCATCATATTTGATGAGCCGCTCATAGCGTTTGTACCGCGTGCCGTCCTTGTCTTTGATAGTGAGGCACCGGATGAGCCCAGTCTTGTCTAGCTCACTCTTGGCGACAAGCTTGGGCAGAATTGCCGGTAAACTATTGAACGCTCCGAACTCCGCCCAGACTTGATCAGCGGACGCGTTGATCTTTTCTTCGTAAAAGGCACGGGTATAAACCATTGCTGCACCGCCAGGGTTGTGCGCGTTTCCGCAGCGAGTGCGGCGCGCTATAGGCTCCAGGAACAAGCAGGTGTAATTTTATCGCGCCGATCGCGGTTCCGTCCATGCCAGGCATGATGCCCTGACCGTCACTCAGGACTGACTAGGCGCTAAGAGCTTTGGCTTGCTGGCGCTGCTCTTGCGAGCGGTACCAGGTCATGATTCGCCCGCCAAGCGATTGACCGACCTCGGCTTCGGCGACTGCAACAGCCGCCCGCAGACCGTCCATGTCGATACCGGTCTCGAAGCCGGACTCCTCCAACATGAACACCAAGTCTTCGGTGGCGAGGTTGCCCGTGGCGCCCGGTGCGAAGGGGCAGCCGCCAAGGCCGCCGATCGAGCTATCGAAGGTGCGGATGCCGCATTCGAGGGCGGCCCAGGTGAGGGCCAGTCCAAGACCACGGGTATCGTGGAAATGTCCGGCCAGACGCTCTGCGCCGTAGCGCCCGACCAGGGTTCCAAAGAGATGGGTGATTTGTGCCGGATTGCCGGCGCCGATGGAGTCAGCGACGATCACATCATGCGCGCCAGCATCGAACATCCGGGCTGTGGGCTCGAATACAACGTCGGATGAAAAGCGCCCCTCATAAGGGGCATGCTGTAGCACACGAGATGTAGGCGCGCGGCTTGATGTCGTCATGCCGCGCGCGTTCGATGACCGCGACACAAACCGCAACCGTCTCGGCCAACGACATATTGATGTTCTTTCGGTTGAACGTGTCCGTGGCGCCGAGTATGAGCGAGATGGTCTTAGCGCCGGCAGCGACGGCCCGCTCATATCCCTTCATGTTGGGAACCAGCGCTTCATAGTTTGTCCCGTTGGCGGATGGCAGACGGCCAAACAGCTCGCTGGCGTCTGCCATCTGCGGCACGGCCTTTGGCGAGACAAAGCTGGTCGCTTCGAATGACCGGACGCCAGCGGTGACAAGAGTATCGAGCATCGCGAGCTTGCCTTCGACCGGCACGATGCGTGGCTGATTTTGCAGCCCGTCACGCAGTCCAACTTCATTGACGGTGACGTGCTCACCCATAGCTCAGTTCCTCCGCTCAGATCGATGGTGGGCGCCAATCGCTCCTCACGATCGATCCCCTTCAGCTGGCACTGTATTGCGCCGCGAGCTTACCTGCCAACCGCAGCCAATGCGAGCGTGAGGCACAATTGAGAGTCTAACTGCCGCGGTCGCCATGGTTGGGTCGTGTTCGGGACACAACCCCGCGTTTTTCTTCAACCCAAATTTCGGCTAGACGTTGGCCATGGAAAAGTTTGATCTCATTATCGTTGGCGCTGGCGCCGCCGGCTTGATGTGCGCGGTCGAAGCGAACAAGCGCGGCCGTCGGGTGCTTCTGCTCGATCAGGCAGAAAAGGTTGGCCAAAAAATTCGCATTTCGGGAGGCGGGCGGGCGAACTTCACAAACGTTCACACCACGCCGGACAATTTTCTGTCGAACAACCCCCATTTCTGCGTTTCGGCCCTGAAGCGCTATGCGCCCGATGATTTTATTGCGTTTGTGAACAAGCACGGCATCGCTTGGCATGAGCGCAACCATGGCCAGCTTTTCTGCGACGGGCCGGCCCAACAGATCACCGACATGTTGCTTCGCGAAGCGGAAGGGGTGACCGTTCAGACATCAACTCACGTCTCGAATATTGATAGAAGTGAAGCTGGGTTTCGGCTGCAAACAGGGCGAGGAGAATGCGTCGGAGATGCGCTGGTCATTGCAACCGGGGGGCCCTCGATTCCGAAGATGGGCTCGAGCGGTTTTGGCTATGACGTGGCCAGACAATTTGGCCTCAAGGTCGTAGAACCGCGCCCTGGTCTGGTGCCGTTGACCTTCGCGCCCGAACTATCGCAAAGATTGGCTGCATTGGCGGGCGTGTCGCTGGAAGCTTTGGTCACCTTGGGTAAAGTGCAGTTCATTGAGGCATTGCTGTTTACGCATCGCGGTCTCAGCGGGCCGGCCATTCTTCAAATATCTTCATACTGGCGCAAAGGTGACGCAATCATCATTGACTTGGCACCGGGCGAAGATGTGTTCGCGTACCTTAAAGCGGCCCGGGCCAACGAGCCTAGAAAAGAGGCGAGCACGGCGCTCTCGCAGATGCTGCCAAAGAGAGTTGCGCAAATGATGGCAGAGCTAACTGCGTGCGAAGGCAGTTTGGCGGAGATTGGTGATAAATCACTCCGCCGTCTGGCCGCTCACATTAATGCGTGGTCTGTCACGCCCGACGGCTCGGAAGGCATGCGGACGGCAGAGGTAACCGTTGGTGGCGTCGATACACGCGACCTATCGTCGAAAACGATGGAGGCCCGATCCGTTCCCGGTCTCTTTTTCATCGGTGAGACCGTCGATGTCACCGGTCATTTGGGTGGCTTTAACTTTCAGTGGGCCTGGGCATCCGGCCACGCGTGCGGAGAAGTCGTGTAACGTCTGTCGCCCCTCGGCGCCACTTTAATGGTCGGCAGTTGCCAGAAAACGGTCGCCAAAATCAGTGTGATACGACACGCCCTCAGCGGTTAAGGCAATATCGACCGGACCGTCGACGCGTGCTAGCCCCTTACGCACCAGCGCAGACCACACCGACGGATTTTTCAGGCCGCTCGCCTCTTTTGAAGAGACTGTGAATTGACCAATATGAAGGTGGTCCCCGTGGGCAGCAGGGATCTCCTGCAGGGTAATGGCGCCCGACACCGGGTCCTGACGGGCAAGCTTTGGGTCTTGAGCGAGCAATTGCGCCAAGGCCAATGTTCGAAGTTGAAGATTGTTGAGCTTCAACGGGTTTTTCTTTGGTGGCATTAGAGTTTCATCTCCCTCGCGCTAGAGACCAGTGAAATAGCTGAGTTCAATTTCTCCTGCTACGGCCCGCTTCGGCTGTGAATACCATGTTTGAGATTTACGACGCACAGTCCCGGCCGCGCCCGCCATTTTGCCGAAGAGGCCAAGTCGGCGTGGCGTTAAACAGCCGCCACACTAACTTGGCTCTTCTGCAGGCGTACTGTCACGATGGTCAGAATTATTAGGCTTGGCTCTCCGCTGCGGCCACCGCTTTCACGGCTGGGCGGTCAGCGACTCGTTTTTGAAAATCCATCAAATTGGGAAATCCAGACAAGTCGACTTTCACGTGGCCCGCCCAAGTGGTCACAGTGTAAAGATAAGCATCAGCCGCCGTGAAATTTTGGCCTGTGAGGAACGGTTTCCCCTGTAGCTCATTCTCGATGTAACCGTAGCGCTTGTTCAAATATTCAGCGCGTTCTGTGCGGGTTTCCGCTAGCGTCGCCGAATTAAAGAGCGGGCTGTATGTTTTGTGCAGTTCTGAATTGATGTAGCCAAGCAGCGCCTGCAGGCGGTATCGCTCGACCGTTCCGTTCGCAGGGGCAAGTTTCGCGCTGGGTTTTTGATCCGCCAGATACTGTACGATAGCTGGCCCCTCCGTAATCACGGAACCGTCGTCTAGCTCCAGAACCGGCACGTAGCCTTTTGGATTGATGCTGAAAAAATCTTTGCCGGACGCTGTTTTTTTGGTGCCGAGATCGACTTTTTCGATCTCGATATCTATACCGAGTTCGCGCGCAACGATGTGTGGTGACATAGAGCACGCGCCGGGTGTGTAGTAGAGCTTCATTAATATCTCCTGAGGGTATGAGGATTGATTGTCGACGAGGCAGAGTGTTGCTTTAAGCGTGCTCGCCACCCGCGCCATCTTTGAAATCGTAGCAATTAGGTGCCGGAACCTAGCTTGCTTTGGCCGTGCGAGAAATGAACGTTCTCGTGATGACTTTTTAGAGCAGCGTCACGTGCCTTTCACCGCCGCTGTTCGAAGTAAGTCGCTGATATCTCAGCGTATGGTTTCACTATCATTTTTGTGGCCTATTCGATCTTCTAGCCCTAAGCGGTTGTCATAGCCGCGTGTTTCGGGTCGGTTTTCTTGCTGAGTAAATATTTGGTTACGATTGAAATTATGTTAGCGTCGATAACTTCGTGATGAGTTTTCCAGTTACCTGTGATTGCTACGCGCCATCTATTGGGACAGATCCTGCGGTTAGTACCACAAAAAACATGCGTGATGGGAAGCATATTGTAGTGTAGGTAAAACCGTTAATAACTTCGTAAGCATTTAAGAGTTCGGCCATCAGTCGTCGAGTTTCGAAGGAGTTTAGAGATAAGTACCGATAAAGAATTGCCCGGCGTTTTCACTTCTGCCGCAAGTAGGACGATCACGTTCGACAGTAGTGAAAAAATGGTCGTCCTCACGGCGGAGACGGCGGAAACCCTGATCGTCCCGGGTGGCGCCTTTCTGTTGCGCGCCGATTATGTGCGCGAAGGCGGCGATCTACTTCTTGTTGGCGCGGACGGCACGAAGATTCTGATCCAGGGTTATTTTGATCTCGCGGAGCCGCCGGCGCTGATGAGCGAGGGCGGCGCGGTGATGGCCGCTGACTTGGTCGTGCGTCTCGCCGGACCGCTTGCGCCCGGACAATATGCCGACGCCGGCGACGGCCTTGAGGAACAGGCCATCGGCCGGGTTGAGGAAAGCATCGGCGAAGCCACTGCCACGCGGGTCGACGGCACCACGGTGTCTCTGCAAAAAGACTCTTTTGTGTTTCAGGGCGACATCATCGAAACCGATGGCGGCGGCGCGGTCGCCATCGTCTTTTTGGACGAGACGACATTCTCGATCGGCGAAGACGCCCGCATGGTGCTCGATGAATTGATCTTTGATCCGACGTCGCTGGAGGGCTCGTCATCCTTCTCGGTTATTTCAGGCGTGTTCGTTTTTGTCAGCGGCGATATCGCGGCCAACAATCCCAAAGCCATGGAAGTGCGCACCCCGGTCGCGACGCTCGGCATTGCGGCACCAAGGTCGCCGGCTACGCGGCGCAGGAAGGCGAAGAAAACAAGGTCGTGCTGTTGAGCGAGGGCGACGGCGAGGTCGGCGAGGTATTGGTCTCCAATCCTTCCGGTCAGGTGGTGCTCAGCCAGGCCAATGAAACCACCATTATCACCAGCGTCTTTTTCGGGCCGGAAGACACGTTCGTATCCTCGGACGAGGAGATCTTTAGTTTGGTAGCCCAGGCATCGAAAGGTGCTGCCGGCAAGTTTGCGTATCCCCGATCCCCAGGAAGGGCGCAGAGAAGACGGTGACGACGGTGGCGGCGGGCAAGGCGGGGAACAGGGCGCCGAAGGCGCTGAAGGCGAAGGCGAAGAAGAACTCATCGAGAATACGCTCGCAGGCGAGGACGTAGAAGGTGAAGCTGAAGAGCTGGCCGAAGGTGAACTCGAAGGCGAGGCCGAGGAAGGCGAAGGCGAAGAAGAAGCTGCCGAGGAAGAAGGCGAAGTCAGCGAAGAGGAACTTGCCGCCCTGGCCGAAGTCGCGCCGGCCGCGGGCGGAGACGATTCCGCAGATGCCGGCGGCG
>Ga0115002_10003689_pt1 | contig 18936 bp, 12 predicted proteins | sample ArcticOcean_MG_C_8_FD_89576 | JGI IMG/M metagenome (GOLD analysis project Ga0115002, IMG submission 89576) | Marine microbial communities from western Arctic Ocean - ArcticOcean_MG_CB11_86 | ecosystem: Environmental > Aquatic > Marine > Oceanic | place: Arctic Ocean: Canada Basin | collected... | reverse complement strand
TTGTCAGCTCTATTCTTTGCTCGTCAAGCCGCGTTCTTCAGGAGTACCGGGAATTAGATTGTCGAGTGTTATGCCAATGATTGCAGCCACGGCCATTCCAGTTAATCCTATCGACTGAACAATCCCTCTGAGCATCTCGGGCATTTGTTCGAGAAGTGTTTCAGGACCAGGCTGATAAAACGCTGCGGAACCGTCGAACCAAGCGGGGACACTTAAGCCCATGAACAAACTGAATCCTGCAATCAACAAGTTGCGGTCGCTTTTGAGATCTGCTTTTGCCAATTGTTGTATGCCGACGGCTGCGATCAATCCAAACAAAGTGCAATAAAGTCCGCCGACAACTGGGCCGGGAATCGCCGCTGCAATTGCACCGAACTTACCGAATATTCCCAAGCCAATTAGAATCACCGCACCGATCTGCACGACGTAACGACTGCCGACTTTGGTCAGTCCTACCAAGCCGATGTTCTCGGAGTAGGAAGTCGAGCTGAATCCACCCAGCAACCCCGATAGAAAACAGCCGATTCCCTCGCATCCGATCCCACGACTAATTTGCTTCTGAGTCGGACTGCCGCCGCCAGCCATATACGAACAGGCGTGGTAGTCGCCGAACGACTCGATCATCGACGCGAAGTATCCAGCCAAAACGGCAACGGTGAAACCGGTATGGAATAAAGGCCAACCCCACGGACAAACGACTTGAGACGGAGTTGCGCGGACGTAGGGACTCGAATGAACTGCAGACAGATTCACGGCCGCAGGGTGGCCGGCCGGAAATACTTCCGTCATTGTCAGTACCCAACAAAGCGTAACGACCACGACAATCACCGAGAGGATCGGGAACAAACGGAAAAAGTTGATGTATCGCGAAAGTACTAGCGAAAACACAATGACCAACAAGATCGTCAACACGCCAATGGGAAGATACGTTCCCGCCTTGGGAACTCCATGCTTAAACAGCGCGAGGCCAATCAACATGATCACTGGTCCGATTACCACGGGACTGATCGCTCGTCGCAACCAACCGATCAAGCCAGTAAAGCCAATCACCATTTCGAGAATCGCACCGATTAGTATCGCTCCAGCGATGTATCGCATCGCCATGGCGCCATCGCCGCCCATGCCTCCGTCCGAAACGGGGGCAAGCACTTGCGTGACGATGTAAGCGAAAGCGGTCAGGAAGCTGAACGACACACCTTGAATGATTGGTAATCGCGAGCCCCATGTCGCTTGGATTAGCGTGGCGATTCCGCTGCACAGCATGACGGACGAGATGAGCAGCGCTGTGTTTTGGAATTGCGTAGCGAGCTGAGCGGCCTGAGTTATTTCGTCGGCGTTGGAGTCGACTGGCCAAAGCTGAGGGCCGAACATCAACGGCACCGCGACGGTCGCTCCAAACATAGTCAGAATATGCTGCAGAGCGAAAACGATTGCCTTCCCCAGTGGAGGGCGATCATCTAGTCCGTAGAGAAGCGTGTTGGATGTCATGGAATGCCAATGGCAGCGCTAATTGATTGTTACGATATCTTGTTGCGATAGGTTGTTAATTTCTTCCGCCGAAAATCTCTTCGCTCGTTTAGTAGTTGACGAGTCACTATGGCTCGACAATTGCTCCGTAAGTCTCGGGTCGTCGATCGCGGAAGAACTGCCAGACGTTTCGCACTTCGCGAATGAGGTCGAAGTCCATATCCGTGATCACGATGTCATCGGTATCGCGACTCCCTTCGACTATAATTTGGCCGCGCGGATCGCAGAAATAACTTTGACCGTAGAACTCGCCGATCTTCCAGGGCTCCTCAATACCAGGGCGATTGATCGCACCGACAAAGTATTGATTGGCGACCGCATGGGCCGGCTGTTCCAACTTCCACAAGTATTCGCTCAGGCCAGCGACAGTTGCCGATGGGTTGAAGACAATTTCAGCTCCGTTGAGGCCGAGGCAGCGAGCGCCATCGGGGAAGTGTCGGTCATAACAAATATAAACGCCAACTTTCCCGATTTTCGTGTCGAAAACTGGGTAGCCTAAATTTCCCGGGCGGAAATAGAATTTCTCCCAAAAGCCTGGAGCTGCCTGCGGAATGTGAACTTTTCGAAACTTGCCCAAGAACGATCCGTCCGCATCGATGACCGCTGCAGTATTGTAGTATAAGCCAGTGATTTCCTCCTCGTACATCGGCACGACCATCACCATCTCGTGCTTCTTCGCCAACTCTTGCATGAGTTTGGTGGTCGGCCCGTCCGGTATTCGTTCGGTCAGGTCATACCACTTTGCATCTTGCTCAGCACAAAAGTAGGGACCGTAAAATAGCTCTTGCAAACAGACGACTTGAGCGCCATCCGCAGCCGCTTTTTCGATCAGATCGACGTGCTTGTCGATCATGGCTTGCTTGATCTTCTCGATAGGAGATGTCGCCGGTTCGCACAAAGTGGATTGAATAAGGGCGCCTCGAACAATTCGGCTCATGATCGTCTCCGTACTTTCGTTTCGGCGAGAATGGGTTTCGGCGAGAATGGGTTTCAGCGAGATTGGTTTCAGCGAGATTGGTTTCAGCGAGATTGGTTTCAGCGAGAATGGGTTTCAGCGAGAAAGGTCCGCATTATATTCCCTTCCGCCGTTTCGCACACTATGATGCTCAAAAGTAGTGTCGCAAGAATATAGATGTCGTGCACGATTTTGCGTTCCCCATAATTTAATGCACAGACAAAATAGTGCCCATACCATTTAAGCCCATATCCAATTAAGTTCCGTCCTAATTCAATTCGATCGGCAGACACTCAAGGAGCAACATATGCCTCAGCCAGCAAGTGACGTTCGGCAAGTTCCGCTTTTACACGGAGGTGTCTGGGAGCAGAGTACGTCGGACCGTTGGGGGGAGGTTTTTAATCCGTCGAGCGGCGAACAGATTGCATCAGTTCCACTCTGCTCGGCCGAGGAAATCGACAAAGTCGTCCAGACAGCAGCCAAGGCGTTGCCTCAGTGGAGCGAAACTCCGATCGTCGAACGCGCTCGAGTTATGTTTCGCTTCCGAGCTTTATTGGAGGCGAACTTTGAAGAGCTGGCTGCGATCCTGACGCGCGAGCATGGCAAGACGCTGGCGGAATCGCGAGCGGAGATGAATCGCGGCGTTGAAATGGTTGAGTTTGCCGCTGGTTTTCCAAGCTTGTTTACGGGCGAAACGTTGCCAAACATCGCGGCCGATGTCGATGCCGAGACGATTCGTCATCCGGTCGGCGTGTGTGTCGGCATCACTCCCTATAATTTTCCTTCGATGGTTCCACTTTGGATGATCCCGGTGGCGATTGTCTGCGGCAACACGTTTGTGTTGAAGCCATCCGAAAAAGTGCCGCTCTCCGCGATCCGGCTTGGCGAGTTGTTACAAGAGGCGGGTCTGCCAGCGGGCGTATTTAACATCGTCCATGGCGATCGGGAAAGCGTCGACGCGTTGCTGGAGCACCCGTTGGTCGCCGCGATTTCATTCGTCGGCTCGACTGCCGTTGCTAAACACGTTTACACCAAGGGGACGGCGAACGGAAAACGCGTCCAATCGGCTGGAGGTGCGAAGAACCATTTGATTGTCATGCCGGATGCCGATCCAGACCTAGCGGTGAAAGCGCTGGCCGCCTCTGCTTACGGCTGTGCTGGACAACGCTGCATGGCGGGTAGCGTCGCCGTCGTCGTAGGATCGATCGGTGACACCGTGGTCGATCAGCTTTGTGATTATGCTGGGAACTTTCGAGTTGGACCTTCGGATGGCGTCGAAGAAATCGAGATGGGGCCGCTTATCCGCGCAGAGCACCGGCAACGAGTCGCGAATTATCTCGACATTGCCGCCGCCGAAGGAGCCACCGTGGCACTCGACGGAAGACGCGATTTCGATAGCGACGGGTTTCTCATTGGACCGAGCGTGCTCGATCGAGTCGAACCACAAATGAAAGTCGCTCGAGAGGAAATATTTGGACCAGTCCTTTCGGTCATCAGAGCTGACGACTTGGATGCCGCACTCGCGATCGGTCGCTCGTGTCCCTACGGAAACGGCGCATCGATTTTCACCCGGGACGGCTACGCTGCTCGACAATTCAAACAACACTTCAACGCTGGCATGATCGGAATCAACGTGGGCGTTCCGGCCCCCATGGCTTGGTTTCCATTTACCGGCTGGAATCAGTCGTTCTTCGGAGATCTGCATATCCAAGGCAAAGAGAGCTTGCAGTTCTATACTCGACAGAAGACCGTGCTGACCCGGTGGTTCGCAGCTTCCGGCGAAACTCACGACGATCCTGTTTGGAAAACAGACAAGGGTCCATCCGGCGGTTAAGTTGGATCGCTCTGTGCTACGTCTCTCGTAAGTCTCTCTTCTCTTAATCTTAATCATCCTAATCTTTCTCTTAATCTCCCCATCATTTCCGGGCTGTGTCTGTGATAATTCGTGTGTACGACCGTCTGTGGTCTGCGATTGATAAGAAGAAAACTAACTCGGGAAACCTCCATGAATCCTGTGGATCAAATTAACGGAAGCAAGATGCGCAAAACAAACACGTTTTTCCAAAAACTTACAACCGTCGCCGTTTGTAGTTTCATAGCAATCTCTGCGCTGCAACAACAATCGGCAGTAGCGAAAGTCGATCAGCTATTTCACGGGCCAGCGCTTGGTATCTCGTTGCGACTGCCAGCTGGCGATGCGTACGAAGTGATGCGTGGGATTATCGTGCCGCTGGATGAAACGGGCGACTCCTGCGTTGTTTTTGATATGGACACAATGCGTCTTGCAACAGGCTGGACGGAAGGTCGCCTCAGCATGGAAGGGCTCCCCTTCACCAATACTCACGGTCGCACCCCTTCGGTCGACGATCCGGTGATTTTCCAAGTCCCCAACGCGCCGGCTTGCTTCGCTCGATGCTAGGAATCCATCGTTGTTGAGATCGATCTTTCTAAATTCCGATTGTTTACGGAGAAACTCCTTGATCGTCACATTGCCGTCGCGATTTCGATCCATTCGATGAAACCAATCAGGTCCACTTTTCACGCTGACATTTATGTTCGCTTCAACAACTTGAGCACGGTACCTGTGTGCTAAATTTCCTTGAGTGAAGGTGAAAGTTATCTTCTGCGGAACTTCCTCGCCCGACAGCGCTCCGTCTTGGTTTTCGTCCAGTTCCTTCAGTCGCTGGACTGATTCACGCATCTCAAGAAGACTCAATCGATTGTCGCCACTGACGTCGAGATGCTGGAACAAGCAATGGCCCTGATTCACGGCGCTCACACGTACTTGCGTGCTAAGTGGCCCGATCTGCCGCTCGTACCCCCCTTCGATTTCGGTTGAGTATACCTTGCCATCCTCGTTATCGTCCCACAGCTCGAATTGCCCTAACAAGGTCGAATGGAGTTCGTTTTTCTCGAGATATTGATTACCGTTCTTGTCGTACGTCCGGATAACGCTTTCCGCATTCGCACTGTAGTCGGTACTGGTCGCGGGCTGCGGATTGGCAACAAATGAAAGAGTAGCGTTTGGCAGGTGAACACTAACACCGACCTCGCCAACACTGGAATCAATCAGTGGTTTACGAAAAGCGGTGACTTTCACTCTGTTGTCTTCCTCTTCACCTAATGCGATCGTTAACTCGAGATGCGGTTTGATCTTTTCGAATCGTATTATTTCGTATTCGTCCATCCAGCCGTTCTTGTCTCGATCAAGCTGAACGAAAAGATCGGGAAGCAACGGGAAGGAGTTCGCGTCGATTTTGCCTTCGGTGTTTTGATACTGCGTTGTGAGCGCCCGGTAGAGAGGTCGGACTCCTGTTGCCGAATCGAGCAAGACGGCGACCTGAGAAAGTTCCTGTTTAGGTACGAAAACTCGTGCGCGACTTCCCACCTGCAAAGAACCTTGGCTCTTGAGTTCATTTGGGTAAAGGAGATCGTTGTCGTCGGCATCCAGGCTCTCTAAAAGCTCAGCCGAATTGACAATTTCGCTGGCCGTCAATTCGTCGTCTTTGTTGCTGTCGAGCAACCCCATGATCTTCATTGGCCTTCCGACTCGTCCGTAATTGAACGTCACGGTCCCGTTCGGCGCGACCGAAAAGTCGTTGTTCGCCGTTAACATCATGACAGATGATCCTCGAAAGTAGCTGGCCAAAAACGCGTGCGCTTCTGCGCGATCCACTTTGTCGTTCCTGTTTTTATCAAACGACTTTGCGATCGGCGCTCTAGCTTGGTTATAGCTGAGCCGACCGAAATTAAATGCCGTGCTACCAATAGTTTCGCTCCAAGTCACAACCTGATCGTTATTTTTGTCAGCCTTGGCAAGCATCCAATCGACCAGTTCTGCGCGGCCTTCGCGAAACGGTTTGCCAGCGATGGTAATCGCGGCCTCGACGACGATGGGACCGTTTGCAGTGAGAATCAAGAAACGTTCGGCAACTTTGTAGCGAATTGGATTGTCTCTTGCTGTCTTGCTTTCCGAGGCAGCAAGTGACTCATCGTTTGCCGATAAAGAACCGGATATCGCTAAAACAATGAAGCCCATCGCGACAGCGAATCGAAACATTTGCGCTCTCCAAGACAATCTAATCATCGAAAACAATTGGGACATTAGGACAAGGCCTCGGCGATTGGCGTTCCTTCGGCGATACGAATTGGTCGGCCGACAGCGGATATGTTTTGATGTTGCGGGTCGACCTTTACTGCTGCACACAAAGTTGCCATTAAGTCGCCGACATCTGCTTTTCCTTCTTCGACTGTCTCTCCACTCTTACTGGTTTTCCCAATCACCTGCCCACCGTTGATTCCGCCTCCTGCCAATACGCTGGTCCACGCGCGCGGATAGTGATCGCGACCTCCGTTGCGATTGATCTTTGGCGTTCTCCCAAATTCGCCCGTCCAAATGATCGTTGTCGAATCGAGTAAGCCGCGCTGGTCGAGTTCCCTCATTAAGCTCGACCAGCCCGCGTCTAATTCAGCGGAGAGAGTCTTCGTTCTGGCGAAGTTATTGTTGTGGGTATCCCACCCAAGGACTCCTTGATTTGCACCTCGCAGCGCGATTTCGATAAACGAAACTCCTCGTTCGATGAGCCTGCGAGCCATCAGGCAACTTTGACCGAATCGATTGGCGCCGTAAGCCTGTCGAACTTTTTCAGGTTCATCCGCAAGATCAAAGGCCTTGGCAGATTCAGTTTGCATCATCTTCACGGCTCGTTGATAAACGGTGTCGTGAGCACGCGGAGAAGCGACATCGTGAGTTTCGAGAAAACTACTTTGAATTGTCTGCCAAATATCCAGCCTAGCATCCGTTCTAGTTTTGCTTACGCCCGTATTATTCAGGTCTTCGACTCCTAATACTGGATAGCCGCCGCTGTTGTTCTGCTGCTGTCTTTGGCGGATGTTATTTACTCCGCCAACCGTCAAAGGTGCATGTCTAGGGCCGAGAAAACCGGGTCCGAATGCATTGCGGTTGAACACGGTATAGGGAGAAATGCTGACGAAGTCAGGGAGCTCATTGTCCTCCAAACTCATCGCCTTCGATAACGAAGAGCCGATGGTCGGATAACTGATCGGGCCACCTGGAGCATGCCCTGTATGCATCAAGTAGGTCCCTCGATTGTGGTCTCCTTCGGCGGTCGAAAGGCTACGGACAATAGCCATTTTATCGGCTTGCTTTGCCAGTAACGGGAGGTGCTCGCTAAACTCAACTCCCGGAACGTTGGTCTTGATCGGTTTGAATTCGCCGCCGTTGGCGTGACCCGGCTTCATGTCGAACGTGTCAGTTTGGGACGGTCCGCCCGGCATCCACAACAAGATGCAATGCCTGCGTTTCGATTTGGCTTCCGGCAGTGCGTTGGCAATCGCTGGTAGCCAACCACTAGCGTTAATGCCCGCCAAACTCAAACCGGCAGACTGCCATAAATCGCGACGAGTCAACTCGAACATGATCGGCCCTTTTTCGTTTCGGCAACACGTCGTTTCGGCGATGTGGTGAAGCTGCATAGCCCGTGGTATAGCCACTGTCGTTTTAGCACTAGTGATTCAAAACGAACTCGCTACTGTTGAGCAGTCCCCAAAGAATGTCGGCCAATGCCTCGCGACGATTGTCGGTGACGCCGCCGTCGGTCACATACTTAGTGAGCTTTTTGTGCTCTCTTGGTGTTGGCTTCCGCGACAGCGTCGAAAGGAACAGCACCTCCAATCGCCCTTCGTCGGTAAAGAAGGGCGCGTCGAGTGCAAGTAACAAATCACTCTTGCTAATGTCAGTTGCTTGCCGAATCATACTTCCATTCATCAACGTCAGAGCTTGTGGGATTCCGCCTTCGTATTGCGTAGCACCTTGAGTCGGCGCTCGTAATTTCTCCAGGAACTCTTGGCGATTTACATCGTTGTAATAGGGGATGTTATGTACGTTGGTCACAGTGGTCGAATCTCGCCGCTTCATCGCTTCGATTAAGCAATCGTACAGCTGCTCGGCAGTGAGACTCTTGATTGCCATGCGAGCGAACAGTTCGGGGGCATCTTCCCCGCCCGACTCAATTCGACTCGATCGGTTGTACGCTTTGGTCCGTGCCAAAACGCGGACCAACCGTTGTAAATCGAAGCCAGATTCGGCAAACCAATTCGACAGCTCGTCCAGCAATTCGGGATGGCTCGACGGATTGTGAGCGCCGAGGTCGTCGACTGGATCGACTAGTCCGCGGCCGAACATTAACGCCCACACTCGGTTCACGGTTGCACGAGCAAAGTAGGGATTGTCTTTTGATGTGAGCCACTCCGCCAAGCGAATTCGGCGTGTTCGATCGTTATCCTTACTGGGCACTCCACCGAGGAATTGCGGCATAACGTCATCATCGGTATCGGGAATCTTTACTTCACCCGTCGGCGTGTCGGTTGCTTGGAAAGCAGCTTGCTGATCGCCTAGCGGTTTTTGAAGGCGAGCGAAAAATGCGGCATATCCCCAAAAGTCCTTCCGTGTCCAATGGTCGAACGGGTGATCGTGGCATTGAGCACATTGGATTTGAACGCCGCAGAAAAACTTCGAAGTGCTCGCCGCTAACTCCTCCGGCTGCATTTTCAGCGCCGTGTAAAATAGTGCAGGCCCCGTTTGCGCCGCTTGACCCTTGGCCAGGATGATTTGCGAAACAGTTTCATTGTAGGGAGCGTTTGCGGCGAACTGGCCTCGCAACCACTCTTGAAACCGCTGCTCCAAGCCTAGGCGTCGGATATTCATGTCCGCTGGCAACAACGCATTCTCCCAGATATTGGAAAAGTGGGTAGCGTGATTTGGCTTGGCCAGCAAATATCTAATCAAACGGATTCGCTTGTCCGCTCGCTCGTCGCTAAGAAACCCTCGAATACCGTAGTTTCCATCGCCACTAACTTCATTGATCGGCGGAATTCTACCCGTTAGGTCTAGCCAAGCTCTGCGAAGAAATTCTGCGTCGCTGGCTGGCTGGCTCCGCTGGCTCAATATTCGAACCGCTCCATTCAAGCTCCAACAACAAGTCGATCCGTTCTGCCATCTCCTCTTCGGCAGCAATCCGACGTTCGTCAGGTTCTTCGGCGTGAATCGTGTTGAACAACACGACAATCGAAATAGAAAAACTCGCGAAGAGTCCAAAAGCCGAAAGTAAAGAATGTCGCAACATTACACTCCTATCCTATCCTATGTGGGTTGGAGAGCGAATAAATGCACAGTTATAACGAAGGGATAGTTGCCTCGGCGCCTCGGTCTAGTGGTAGGTGTTGATTCCAACCCGAAATGTTCAAGGAATCTCAAGCGGAAAGAAAACTACTTCGAATATCGAGTTCCATTTACCAACTGCGATTGTGAGCCAAGTTGTCTGCCATCCTTGAGATACCGGAATCGCATGGGTGATGTCGATGGATCTTGCGAGGCAACTTCGTTCAAAGTTAGATTTGGACAGCGGCGCAGGCTAGGCGGAATTGAGCAGCTGAGCGGCTGGGCAGAGAATGCTGGTGTGGGTGGCGGTGCTCAGTGTTAGGCAGGTTCGTTCGATTGGCTTTCGTCGTCATTTGCGGTCCCGAAAATTGCCGCTGCTAAGTAGCTGCGCAAGTCGAGTAGCAGGCTGAACATCGTCGGCACGAGAATCAGAGTGAATAATGTGGAGACGATCAAACCGCCCAAAACGACGGCTCCCAAGCCGCGATAAAGCTCACTACCCGCTCCCGGCATCAGTACCAATGGCAACAAGCCGAAGACAGTGGTCGTCGTTGTCATAAAGATTGGCCGAATTCGAGTGCGAACGCTTTCAAGAATTGCTTGCTGCGGCGGAGAATCTTCGTCCCGCATATGGTTCAGTGATTGATGAACGATGAGGATCGCGTTGTTCACTGCGGTTCCGATCAGAATGACGAAACCTAACATCGTCAGCACGTCGAGCGATTGCGGAGGATACCCCTGCATCTGAACGTACCAGCTCAGAATATTCAGACCGAGGATTCCGCCGACTGCAGCGAGAGGTACGCTGACGATGATCGCCAGCGGGAAGATCCATGACTCGAACAAAGCTGCCATTAACAGATAAGTTATAAGCAGCGCCAGCATCACGTTGAAACGAAGCGCCTCCCATGCTTGTTCGAGCTTGTCGGCAGTACCGCTGAGATAGATTGTGTAACCGCCAGACAACACTCCTTCGTCGCGCAGCCGTTGGACAACTTGCTCGTTAATCCGTTCGATCGCATCTTCCATGGGAACCGAAAGTGGCGGCGTCACTTGAATGGTAATGGCTCGTTGTCGCTCTCGGCGGTTCACTTGTTCTGGCCCGCTGGCCAAAGTAACGTCGGCCAGCGATGACAACGGTACGACGACACCAGACGGAGTTGCAATGGGTAGCGAGCCGATATCGTGAGTTTGAGTTGCGAATTCAACCTTCCCTTTGATGGTGATATCGATCTTGTTACCGCCTTGGTAATAGTCGGCGGCGTAGGCGCCATCCACGAGTGCATTAACGGTGTAGCCGAGGGCCGTAGCGTCCACGCCCAATTCGGATGCGTTTAAACGACGAGGAGTGACATGTACTTCTGGGCTGGAGAGATCGAGACTTGGAATCGGCCGAGCTTGAGCTGGCTCGACCGGTTTCCCATCGGGACCCATTGCACCTGCGATCAGCGAAATGGGCATTCGCTGCTGGCCATCTCCGGCCATGATGGACCCACCGATTGCGACCAAGCGTTCCAGATCCGGTCCCGTAATTTCGATGTCGATTGAGCGACCCGCAGTTAAACCTTGCGCGAACAAACTCGTCTGTTGAGCTACAATAAATGCCCCTGGCAAACCGCCCGATAACTTGCTTCGCATCATTTGCGCGAGTTGGCCCGCCTTCTCTTCGTCATGGGCTCGAATCCCAAGGAAAACCTGTCGACCGCGGGCCACGTAGAACCAGTCGCTGATCACCGGTGCATCCAGCGCTTGCGCCTCGGGGCTATCCGGATCGACGTCCCAATAGGGTTGCAGCTCTTCTTCTACCCACTGCCCCATGTCTGTCAATTCGTCGATGTTGTAACCGGGAGGAGGAAAGATCAGTCCGATCGCCAAGTTCCGATTGCCCGGCGGCAAGTACTCGACTTTGGGCCAAAAGACGACGACCAACAATAACGTCACTCCAATAAGCGTTAGTGTCACGACGACACGCCGCAAAACTCCACGTTGAATCCAAGTATTGATGCCGACAATACAGTCAACGAACAGGCCGCCACTGCGCAAAATCGTGCGGCGAATAATCCCTCGATCTGCGCTTGCTTGGACTCGATTATGTTTTGTGAATAAGCGGCTGGTTGCCACCGGAATAACTGTTACCGAAACAATCAATGAAAACGCCACAGCAAAACTAATGGCTAGCGCGATGTCTCGAAAAAGTTGCCCCGCTTCTTGCTCGACAAACACAACTGGAAGAAAGACAGCCAACGTTGTCAGAGTGGAAGCGATGACAGCGCCCCAAACTTCTTCAGTTCCCCGCACTGCCGACTGCAACGGCGTGTCACCCAACTGATAACGGCGGTAAATATTTTCCAATACCACGACCGCATTATCGACTAACATGCCAACCGCAAATGCCAAACCCGCAAGACTAATCACATTTAGCGATCGTCCCAGTATGCCAAGCATCAAGAAAGTTCCCATGATACTGGTGGGGATTGCGAGGAATACGACCAAGGTACTGCGCGGGCTACCGAGGAAAGTTAGCAGCACGCAAACGGTCAAGATTGACGCGATGAAAATGTTCGTCTGGACCAAGCCAATAGCGGAATCGATGTACTCGGTCTCGTCGTAAACTTGCGTTAACTGCAAATCGTTGTCTCGAAGTATGCCTTCGTTAAGCTGTTTGTTTTTGGCACGCAGCCCGTCCATGACCTCGATGACATTTGCACCCGTGGATCGCTGCGCATTAATGGCGATACTACTGACGCCGAAACGTCGCACCATTGCCTCGGGACGTTTATGACCGATGCGAACTTCGGCGACATCTTTTATGAACATATGGACGCCATCGACAACGCCCAAAACTTGCTCCTTAACTTCCTCGACGCTGTGGAGCGGCCCGCGGGTGCGCACAACCCAACGTCGCTTCCCTTCGCTAAAATCTCCGGCCGACGAGTCCTTATTTTCCTGGCGGAGAACGCGCCGCACATCGGCGATCGTCAATTTTCGGTGAGCCAGTTCGTATGGGTCGACGATTACTTGCAGTTCTTCCTCTTCGCCGCCGATGACGTTGCTATTGGAAACGCCCTTCACGCGTTCCAATTCCGATTCGATAAAGTCTTCGGCAAATTTGCGACGCTTGGGAACATCGATGTCGACGGGCAATAGAGTCGACAATGTCGCGACGTCCGACAAGGTTGGATACTGTTCGACGTATCTTGCAAGAGTTCGCTCGCCGACTCCAAGATATTTTACTGGGCGAAGCCGATCTGTTGGTAGTGCTCGTTCTGCGTCGTTCGGATTCGCCTCCTTGATCGGATTCGCCTTCTTGAATTGGGCCAATTGGCCGCCAACGAGTCTTCGCAGTCGCAGCATTCCGAGTCCTTGACTGCGGGCGTCGGCAACTTGCTTAACCTGTGCGGCAAGGTGTGGGTTTGCTGCCTGCCAACTCGCGACTTCCTCGGCGGTTGGCATCTTCGCCGAAAGAATGAACCAAGCGATCGCGCGATCAGATGAACTGCTGGTCGTTATCACGGGTTCGTCGACGTCTTCTGGATAATCTGGAACTTGCTGCAGACGCGTCGTCACCTTGACTAGCGACTCCTGCATGTTGCTACCAGGGCTGAACTGCAGCTCGATCTTGCCGGAGGAGTCGTTGCTTTCAGACGACATCTTCACGACGCCTTCGACGCCCGCAAGTTGCTCCTCTTGCTCTTGGACAATCTCCCGTTCCACTTCGCCTGGACTGGCACCCGGCCAACGCGTCTGAATCGTGATCGTTGGTATCTGCACTTCCGGCGTAAGCTGCTTGGGCATTCGCAGCATCGCAACCATCCCGAATAGCGTGACAATGATCACGCCGACGGCGATTTTTACGGGATTGCGAACGAAGGCTTCGACGAATTGCATGTGAGTCTACGCAGTCAAATAAATCATGGGTGCAGTACAAGTGGTGTTAGCGAGCGAGTGTTAGCGGGCGGGTGGAGGAGTTGTTCCAGTTCTATTGACCAACAGAGGCGAGCCGGGTCGCAGCCGTTCGTTTCCTTTTTCAATGACGAGGTCCCCGGCAACGATCTCGTCGCCGATTGCAGAAACTGCGATCCATTTGCCCAATGAAGCGCCGAGTCGTACCGGGAGTTTTTTCGCGATTTGCTTGTTCGCGTCCTGTGGATCGGGTACTGCGAGAAAGATGTGGGGCGTGAGTCCACCCAGTACCAAAGCATCTTTGGGAACTAATGTCGCCAGTTGACTATCGCCCACTTCCATTTCGACTTCCGCCAGCATGCCAGCCTTGAGAACGTGAGTTGGGTTGGCGACTTGGATTTTTACCGGAAATGTTCGCGTCCGATTTGCCGCTTCGGCAACCACGCCTGTAATCTTGCCGAGTGGAATCGTCTCGCCCTGTTTGAGTTTCGCCTTGGGTCGCACGAGAGCTTGCCCGCCGATTTGCACTTGCCGAATGTAGTTTTCCGGGACGAAAGCACGCACCTCGACCGGATGCAGCTGTACGACATCCGCGATTGGATCTCCTTCGCGAACCCACTCCCCTACTTCCGTATGCTCTGCAACAACAAAGCCATCGAACGGTGCGCGGATCGTGTATTTGTCCATGCGGTCAGTCAGTGTGTTGAGCACCGCTTGCGCCTCGTCGAGCCGAGCCTTTGCCTGTTTTATGTTGTCGCCTCGATTGATATGAGCGGAGGAAATTTTGCTTTCAATAAAGGATTGCTCCGCGGTGAACATTTGGTTGCGACTCGACTCGAATTGGTCGAGTGAAATTGTGCGGTCCTTTTCAAACAGCTCGCGGTTCCGCTCGTGTTGGTTTTTGGAGTATTGAAAGTTTTCCGTAGTGGCTTTTAATTTCGCTTCGGCTTGAGCGAGCAACCCAGGTTGAATTTGCTCGGCTTCCTCCCATTCGGAGTGCCGAAGATCGCGTTGAGCGGTCGCTTCCTGGATCCGGATTTGAATCGTGCCGACTCGTAGTTGCGCCAGCGGCGTCCCTTTAGTGACGTACGTCAGCTTGGTCTCTGGATCCTCTTTGTCGAAAAGAAACTCCATGATCCGTCCATCCACTGCCGTGCCGACGATACTTTTTCGCAGCGGCATGACCGTCGCTACGAAGTTTTGCACCGGCGCAACCTCGCGCTCAATCACCTCTGTCGCGATCACGTTTGCAGGACCGAATTGCGCGATGGCCATGCCGGAATTCAAGAGGCAGAACGCGACCGCTCCAATCAAGTAGACAAGTTGGACTCGTGGTGCTTTGCGGTTCATGGCTAGTTGTCCTTGCTCTCGTGAAATGCTCATCTCTCGACGGTGCGTCGCAAGCGAATTGTATTGGATTGTGAGCAGCATTTCTGCAACTGGTTCAGATGCGCTGCGACGTATTCATACAATGATGCCCGCAAAGAGTAGCCTGCATGAACCGCGAGTACGCTAACACAAGCGACTGACGGTTGTTCTGTCGATCGATGAGGTAGTTTCTTGACGAAAGAAAACGGCGAGAATTCTCTACTTCAATTCTAATTGGGCGGGTGCACTACTAAACATGGGTTCCTGTCCGAAATACACGATTCTCAGCGTAACACGTTTGGCAAAGTGGCTTACGCGAGATTGACGCATCTGGTCCACGCTAGTCTGAGCCGTACAAGCGGATTAATTGACATGACCCAAACGGTTGGGCGACGAGCAGCTATGGCAGTTCGCAAGGTAGCGGAAGCAATAGACATCGGCCTAGAACGTCTATCTGCATTTTGTCATTGTGTCCATATACGTCCCAGAAGAAGTCTTTCCCGTATTGCTTTTCTAACGACTCGAACACCTTCGGGTACATATGTTGAATTGGAAACTGAAGCATTCCCGCTTCACCCGAAAAATAGGGAGATCTGGTGATTGCCATGATATCGCGTTTTCGCCCCTTGCTATTATGGTTAAGTTTCAAACAACGAAGTTGCGAAAGGAATGGCGAATCGGCCAGGTGCCGAAAACTCCTGAAAGTTAGTTGAGGATTTCCCCTGATGTCGAGGTAACACAATGCGGGGAAATTTTTGGTCAACTCCTTTACGGAGTCATCATTGAGGTCGTGCCCGCTAATGCTCAATCGTTCAAGTTTCGGCATGCCGATTTCGACCAATCGCCGTCCCCCGACGGGAATGAACGGACGAGACAAATCCAGAGTCTTAAGGCGCGGTAATTTAGTCGAGTTCGCAATCGCTTCACAACCAGTAAGACCTATTCCACCTCCAAACTGGAGCGTTTCGATTGGTAAATTCGAGTCGGCAATCGCTAGAACTGCGTCGGTATGATCGTGAGCGAAGGAAAGAAACTTCAGTTGATTCAACTTCGCAATAAGGGGATCGATTTCAACCACGGAGCGCAACCCTTGAATTACCAAGGATCGAAGATTTTGTACTCCCGAACCATTTGCAAAAGCTCGACTGATGTCCGCATCAAAACGCGAACTGAGAAGATAGAATTGTGAGAGGTCAAGGCCTGACGCATCAAACAGCTGTTCTAATGAGCTCGCATTGGCCTCACACTGCGACAACTTCAGTGAGTCGATTCTCGACAGATGAGCACATTCAGAAAGTTCCGTTATTCGCGATGTGTTGCATTCCGAGGTAGATAGAGTGTCAATCGGAGCCAGAGAAAAGAGCGAATCTGCGTGTTCGAGAAACTTGTTCAGATCAAGCCCGATTTTCGAAATGAAACCTCGTCGATATTCGTAACTCGGAGTAATTGCGTGAACACCATTGGACCATTCCTCGGCGTTTTCTTCTACCAACTGGCGTTCGCGACGACGACTTGCTTGTGCCTCTAAGGAGCCGGGTTCTAGAGATTCGCGGCGGATTTGAAGTTGAATGAACTCGCCGCGAGGGTCGCCACATTCGCACAGCCAATCGGCATAGATGAGCCGCGGTTCATCGTCAGCTGGATTGGTAATTATCTCTTCGAGGAAATGGTTTTCGTTCATCGACGATTGTGCAAGCGGACGAGTTACTAGAGTGGCAAAGAATCTGTGTGGGGATTGTACGAGAAAAAGACTCGCGCAGCGAGTCACCCTCCCTTTTTTGGGAGGGTCGGAGTCTCAGCTCCGGGGAGGGTTTAGGAACTTCGCTTGACGTTCACCTGCACGTCATTGCGGACCCCCTTGAGAGGCTCGGAAAACGCGTTGTGTTTGCCAAGCGATTTGGCTCGCCGTTGTCCGATTTGACCGCAATTCCTAGGATGGCGTTTTTACTCGCGGAGGTCGTCGAACTGACCTAGGCTGCTATATGCAAAGCCTTCGGCGTAAAGAGTCAACGCGCGAAACTAAACCAAAACGAGAGCCTGCCATGCCACGGTCTCGCAAGCGGAGCACGGGCTTTCAGCCCGTAACCAATCGTGGTTCAAGCCAAGGCCTCTTCGCTCAATCGATCCTAATTACGGGCTGAAAGCCCCTGCTCCGTATGGCGTGCCGACAGTAGTGCTCGAATCAAGAGTTTCCATTTGAGAAACAAAGTCATCTTTTCTTTACGCCGAAGGCGTTGCCGCAGTAGCCTGGGGGCAGTTCGCCGAGTCCCAGCGAGGTAGAACGCCACCCTAGGTATTGCAGCCTAAATCGCACAAGGGCGAGCCAACACGTCTGACTTCGGAACGTGTTATCCGAGCTCTCAAACGCCGTCGATTCGATATTGGACGGTTTGCGTAGTGGTCGGCCAACATGGCCATGCACACGCCTTGATGTCGTCTTGCCATGGCGGCGTCTAACGAAGTTCCTAAACCCTCCCCGGAGCTGAGACTCCGACCCTCCCATAAAAATGGGAGGGTGACTCGCGTTGCGAGTTGATTTGGAGAAGAGTCTGACGGTTAGAGATGTGGGTAATGGTCAGCCAGGGTGGCCGTGCTACGATCCCCCGCTAATTCGCCGCAGCAGGCATTGGTTGAATGTCGCCGAGGAATCGAGTCTCGCCGTTGCGAAGTACTAGCCCTTCACATGCCATCCCGATGAGTTTTCTCTTGCGATAAACTCTCGCGTGATAGCGTAAACCAGGAACCAATTCGTCGAAGCGGAATCGTCCTTCTGTGTCTGTGACAGCGCTTCCGCTGCCGGCGAATTCGTCGCTTTCCAGATTGTCGCCGACCAGCAGTTGAATGGACCCATCTGTCACGACTCGCCCCTGCTTGTCAACGATCCTACCCATCAACGCACACCATGGCTGCAACTGGACAGTGTAGGGTTCGAGGCCGTCACCTCGCGCTTCCAAGAAGCCGGCGAGATGTCGTTCTTTTTCCGTGAATTTGATACGGCGAATATAATTGGGGTGCAAGCCAGTCAACGGAAACGTTGCGGCCCGCAGCAAAGGCTCAAATTGGTAACGTCGAGTCGATAGCCCCTCTGTTTGCACACCAATAATCGGGTTGCCCTCTGGATCGATTAGCGAGACTTGGCGAGGAATGTCATCTGACAATATCGTCTCTAGTTCCAGAGCCCCAGAATCGGGAGCCGGATTGATCAGGACGATCGCCGAATATTCGCGCTGCGCCATCCATCCCTGCGACGTTATCAGTGTGTTGGCACTGCCAAACGTGCTGCGACGAATGGCTACGGGCCAGACCGTTTGTCCGGGAGCGAAGAAACCTTTGGGATCGACGAAGGCGGGGCGATAGCGTTTTTTGTTCGGTGCCCTCACCAATACCGCTCCGGGACCGGGAACGACGAACCCCTCGTAGGTGCCGTCCGCACGCCTGGCTGCGCGACACAAGGGAGTGCCACAAGGATTGTGCATCGCTCGAGGAGCTTGTGGGTTGGGAAGCACGTCGTTGTAAGTCACTTCGGCTCTAACCAACTGACCTTGTTCGTCGGTTACTTTTAAGCGAAATGGAATACCGCGTTGACACTTTATCACTGCCGGCGAATCTTCTTCGACTTGCACTCCAGCAGAAAGATAAGGCATCCCAGGTTGCGAGACCGCCGTCAGGTAGGGTTTCGGCTTGCCCACTTGGAGTCCAGTCACGGTGAAGCGACCAGCGGCATCCGTAACGTTTTTGCGATAGACGATTCCGTCTCGAGGAAATTTTGGCCTGCCAACGCCAACCCACATGCCGGGAATCGGCTCACCCGTTTCGCTGTCGACGACTTGGCCCTCCACCGTCGCACATGGTTTTAGTTTGCGACTGAATTTCGCACCGTGAATGATCTGCGTTTGCCGCTGGTTGACAGGTAAAAAACCTTCGCCCACCCGAACAGTCACGTCCGGAACATTGCGAGTCATCACTGGAACGTGAGTCTCGATCACCGTCGGGCCCGTTACAT
>Ga0115002_10003687_pt1 | contig 18938 bp, 13 predicted proteins | sample ArcticOcean_MG_C_8_FD_89576 | JGI IMG/M metagenome (GOLD analysis project Ga0115002, IMG submission 89576) | Marine microbial communities from western Arctic Ocean - ArcticOcean_MG_CB11_86 | ecosystem: Environmental > Aquatic > Marine > Oceanic | place: Arctic Ocean: Canada Basin | collected... | reverse complement strand
TCGATCCCGTTACCTTCGCAGCTGCTCGGAAGCTCGTTCAACAGTGGACAATGAAAGACATTGAGGAATTGAGCAGCGAGGCCCCGATCGGCGATGAATTGAATGGACGTAAGGTTTTCGTCGCCGCTCAATGTTCGCGATGCCATCGCAAAGACGATCTCGGCGGTCAAATTGGCCCAGACCTAACTACCGTCGGCAAGCGGTTCACTCGTCGAGTGATGCTGGAATCGATCGTTCATCCGTCCAAAGTAATCGACTCAAAATACGCACAGGTGACATATATCCTGACGTCCGGCAAGACTGTTTCGGGAAGAGCTGCACACGTTAGCAAGGATCGAATCACGGTAGAAACTGATCCACTCGCTCAATCCACTGTCGATATCTCACGCGACGAAATCGAATCGACATCCAACGCCAAGACTTCGCCGATGCCCACCGGATTGCTCGACTATTTTTCGAAAGACGAGATCCGAGATTTATTGAAATATTTAGGTTCAGCCAATTAGCTAGAAGCTGCCCCAATATTCTTGATTCTTAATCTTCCTTCTTAATCTTAATCTCCAAGACCACTCGAAGTCAGAGTTAAGATATCGCGCGAGCGGGAGCAATTCGCCGCGTCACTCGATGCACCCTTCAATGACAAATTTCTTCGTCGTTCTACCAATCACCTGGCGACTGTCGATCGATGTCGGCGAGCACTTGATGCTGGTCGATTAGGTCGAGAGCGTTTTCGGCAAACAGGTCTACCATATAACTGCGATGCTGCTGTAGACCTAAATACTCTCGCTCATCGACGAGTCGTTCTGCTGGAGTTTGGTCTTCCAATACTTCTCGAGCACTCGAAAACCCCCCCGAGTTCATTCGACTCATCTGCCGCGGCAACACGGACAGTCTCGACAAATCCCAGTTTTCAATCTTGCCGAGTTGGTTGCCGACCGACAACATCGAATACGCGGGCCGCGAAAAGAACAGAGTTTCGTTGCTATATGCCAGGACATCTGAGACGACGCCCAAATAATGCTCTCGGTGCTTCCGCCAATCGTTCCAGTAGTCCGAATGGTCTAACGTCGAGAGCGCGTAGTGGGCGGCGATATAGTCGACAGTCGTTTGGAATGTTCGATAAGTATAAGCGTTGTAGAGTTCGATATTTTTTGGGCCCCAATTAAACCAGCCGCCCAGATTGTCACTGTCTAAGGCGGAATCCCAATCCGAGATCGAAAACATTTGCGCGTCGGCTGGTAGCTGTCCTTGTCTAGCCAACGCTAAAAATGCGACTAGATTATTGTGCATGAAGAAGATACTCGTACTCTCCAACGGTTCGACGAACCCAGCAGACAATCCGCAGGTGATCCAGTTAGCACCAGCTTGCCGCTGGTGGCACGCGGTCTCAAACTTAATCAGTTGGCAGTCGTCTCGGTCGATCCTACCCTCCGCAAAACTGCGTTGAAATTCATCGAACCCGTCGTCCTCTGATTGATGACTGGAACTGAAAACATAGCCAGTACCAATGCGATCTCGAAGCCCGATCTGCCAACGCCAACCGGCGGTCATCGTTTGTGATTCCACATTTGCCAGATAAGGTAATTCGCGATTGCGATCGACGTAAGGAATTCGTGTCGCCCAAGCGCGATCGTTGGGTATTTGCTCAAAGCGAGTCATCTTGCGATTAAGGGCAGTTGAAATCAAGCTGCCAAAACCCGAACAATCGATGAAGAAATCCGCCTCGATCTTCTCGCCATCTTCTAAGATCAAGTGGCTAACCGCGTCATCGTTCGCAGGCACGACTTCCCGAATCGTTTTGCGGATATGAACCGCTCCTTTACTGACTGCCGACTCGAGCAATGTGCGAGCAAAGGCAGTAGCGTCAATGTTGTAGGCATACTCGGGCCAGATGGACGGGATAATTTTCGAGTGCGGATGATTCGGATCTAAGTAGGGAGACTTACCGCCTAGTCCTAATCGCAACCCAGTCCAACTATCCCAATATTCCGTTTCCGGCCGACCGTATTTTATGTAATCGTGATACTCCATTCCCATCAGCCCAATGGGAGTAAAATAGGAATGGCCTTTCTTGTACCAATCCTTAAGATGCACGGAGTTCTTTATGGTGCCCTCTGAGTTGCCCAAGCAAACGTGAATTGGATTGAGTCCACACGTTTCCAGGAAACTGCTTATATTCCCGACGGTTGCTTCGCCCACGCCAACAGGAGCAAACTCGGCGGAGTCAATCAGCACAATTTCGGCGAGGTGCGATAGTTTTTCTTGCAGCAGCGCCACTGCACTCGCACCGGCCGTGCCGCCCCCGAGAATGACAATTCGTCGCTTGGTTCGGCCGCTGGACATCGAGGCAATTCCTAGGTTTTGTCGCTCGCAGTGAATGGAGACTCGAATACTACATGCTCATCGGATCCATCGCAAGGAACTACAAGCGTCAAACCGCTATTCCCAAGCTTTGTTTTGAGGACGTTTCAATATGAACTATAATCTGACGAGACACACGGGCACGACTATACTAGTTACATGACCCCAGAGCCTCACTCAAAGGAGCAATTATGAAACGGCCAATTGCTGTTTTCGGTTTTCCATTGAGTGCAGCATTGCTTTTCCTTGTAGTAGCGTCGTTTTCTCCCACCGCTCTGAAAGCGGCGAAGCCCGTCGACTATTTGACGCAGGTCAAACCGCTGCTATCCACGAAGTGCACGGCATGCCATGGCTCGTTAAAGCAAGAGTCCGGTTTGCGACTGGATGCGGCGGCCTTGATTCGCAAAGGTGGCGACAGCGGCGAAGTAGTCGTCGCGGGTAAAGCGATGGCCAGCTTGTTGATCGAACGAGTTTCGACCGAAGACATCGACGAACGAATGCCGCCCAAAGATGAAGGCGAGCATTTGACGGCGGAGCAGATTCAGTTGTTAACTCGCTGGATCAATGAAGGTGCCAAAGCTCCCAACGAAGCAATCCCTCCCAATCCCAGCCAACACTGGTCGTTTCAACCTCTCATTCGCCCGCCACTTCCTCCGCCGAAATTAGGCGTCGATCCCAACGATCCTAATACAGAATGGATCATCAATAACATCGACGCTTTTGTCGCTGCCGAACATCAGCGTTCAGGTCTCGCTCCTACCCGGACGACCGCCAAAGGGATATTGCTGCGGCGAATCTATCTCGACCTTATCGGACTGCCACCAACGAGGGCCGAACTTCAAGAGTTCCTCGCCGACACTTCGCCGCAAGCATACGAGCGGGCTGTCGATCGACTGCTCGAGCGGCCTCAATATGGCGAACGATGGGGGCGGCATTGGATGGACGTCTGGCGATACAGCGATTGGGCTGGATTTGGAAACGAGATCCGTTACAGTCAACGCCATGTTTGGCGCTGGCGAGATTGGATAATCGAGTCGTTAAATGACGACAAAGGCTACGACCAAATGGTGCGGGAAATGCTGGCGGCCGATGAATTGCCCGCTCCCAATGACGACACCATTCGCGCGACCGGATTTCTCGCTCGCAATTGGTACAAGTTCGACCGCAACGTTTGGCTGGACGATGTCGTCGAGCATTCCGGCAAAGCGTTTTTGGGAATGACGTTTAAATGCGCTCGCTGCCACGACCACAAATACGATCCGATTTCGCAGCGCGAATACTACCGCTTGCGAGCGATCTTTGAACCCTACGATGTTCGTACCGATCGCGTTCCCGGTGAAGCGGATATCAACAAGAACGGACTGGCGCGTGTTTACGATGCCAAGCCCGACGCGCTGACATATTTCTTTGAACGCGGTGATCCCAATCGCGCCGACAAAGAACACCCGCTCGAACCCAACGTTCCCAAAGTCATTCTCGACAAGTTCAAAATCCAGCCTGTAGAACTGCCCGCGGAAAGTTATTACCCTGCGATCCGCGCTCACGTTAGTGAAGATCTGATCGCAAGTGCCGAGAAAGCTGTCGCCGCTGCAAAACAGAATTTGCTCACCGCCAACCAACAACTGGCTGCCGTTGAAGCCACAAAGAAACAAAGCGAGAAACCCAGCGATGAACCTGCCGTAGTTACGCCAACCGTAGACCCTCCGACTCCCGCTAACCAGAAAGAGGTTGTTTTCCTCGACAGCGATTTTTCCAAATTGGGACTGGAAGCATGGAAATCTGTACGAGGCGACTGGCAGCAAGCCGACGGGCATCTAGAACAGAAACAGATCGTCGCGGCGTTTTCACCACTGGCAACAATCGCCAACCACCCCGCGGATTTTGTCGCTTCCGTGGAACTGAAGCCAACGGGCGGCGCTGTCTTTCGCTCTGTCGGATTTAGTTTCGACTGGATTGCCGACCGCGATTTTCAAGCAGTCTATCTTAGCGCCAAGAATGGCGCGTCGACGGTTAGCGCATTCCACCGGCGCGGTGGCAAGGACGCGTACCCTGGAGAAGCCGTTGTTCCGCACCCAATCAAAGTCGGACAGCAAGCAAAACTTGAAGTCAAAGTCCGCGGCGACATTCTCAACCTATTTGTCGACGGCGAGCTAAAACTTGCATATCGTCTTCCAGCACCCAGACAGGCGGGAAAATTTGCGATTTGGACGTATGATGCGTCCGCCGAATTCTATCGAGTTCGAATCACAGAGCTGCCGAAGGATGCCAAGCTCGCGCCACCCAGCACGCCTTCCGTCGTACCCTCAAAACCTGCCGCCCAAAAGCTGACTCCCGAGTCTGCCACTCGCGCTGTCGAATTGGCGAAGAAGAAAATCTCGACCGCCGAAGCAAAGTTAACCGCGACTGTCGCTCGAATTGCCGCCGAACGAGCGAAGTACCAAATCGAGTCGGCGCTCGGCACTTCCGTCGCTGAACGGGCAAAAGCTGCCGCACGCGCCGAGTTGCTCGCCAAACTCGCAGAAGCGGATGAGAAGTTGCTGTTGGCAAAGCAGACATCGATACAAGCCAAAGAGCTTGCCAAATTAATCAAAGACGAGAAAACGAAAAAATCTGCCGACGCCGCGGAGAAAAAACTCGCCGCCGCCCAAACGGCATTTGAAAACGCGGAACAAGCGAGCAAGAAAGAATCTACCAATTACAGTCCGCTTGGAACGTCCTACCCAAAAACGAGTACGGGACGTCGGTTAGCTTTCGCACAGTGGATTGTCGACCGCCAAAATCCGTTGGCCGCTCGCGTGGCCGTCAACCATATTTGGCTTCGCCACTTTGGTACTCCATTGGTAGAACGCGTCGACGACTTCGGTCTCCGCAGTCCTCGCCCAAAATTCGCCGATTTGCTCGATTACCTGTCGGTCGAGTTGATGGAGAACAAGTGGAGCATGAAACACATCCATCGCCTGATCATGACATCGAGAACCTATCGCATGTCGACATCGCCAACCTCTAGAGAGCCTTTGGAGAAAGACCCCGGCAACAAGTCGTTGTGGCGAATGAACAGTCAGCGAATGGAAGCAGAGATGATTCGCGACTCCATCTTGCATTTAGCCGGCAGCCTCGATTTACAGCGAGGCGGTCCGGACATCGACCACAAACAGGGAATGACCGTTTCGCGGCGAAGTTTGTATTTCCGACACGCTCGCGAACGACAGATGAAATTCCTCATGCTGTTCGATCCAGCGAACCCACGTGAGTGTTATCGCCGGCAAGCCTCCATTCGACCGCAACAAGCATATGGGTTGATAAACAGCCCGTTGGCGATCGGCCAATCTCGAAAACTGGCTGCACTATTGAAAAAACAAATGGGTGAAACGAACGACGACGACTCGTTCATCACCGTTGCATTCGAAACGATCTTGTCGCGGCAACCGAGTGTACCGGAAGCGAATTTAAGTCGTCAATTCTTATTAGACCAAACGAAAGAGCTCTCCGATCCTGCGAAACTCGAATTACTCAGCAGTGAAACCAACGCCGTTCCAGCCGCGACCGATCCAGCGCAAAGAGCTCGTGAAAACTTGGTACTGGTTCTGTTCAACAACCACGATTTTGTGACCATTCGCTAGGCCAAACTAATGCAAAACAACCGTCGTACTTTCTTATCCGATTTTGGAATGGGATTCACCGGACTGGCTCTTGGCAGTCTGTTCGCTCGCGACGGTATCGGCAAGGAAACAACGCCGACGGGTGTCGCGCATTTTGCCCCCAAGGCGAAAAGTGTTATTTGGCTCTTCATGGCTGGCGGCGTCAGCCACATGGAAGGGTTTGATCCCAAGCCAGCGTTAAATAAGTACGCCGGCAAGACGCTCGCGGAAACTCCACTCAAAGACGTCTACGACGATCCTTTTGTCAAAGAGAATTTTCGTCCCTTCGTCAACGGAAACGAACGCAGCTTTCGGCAGAAGATATTTCCACTCCAAGTTGGTTATAAGAAACGCGGGAAGAGCGGAATCGAAGTTAGCGACTGGTGGCCGAATGTCGGTGAGTGCATCGATGACATCGCCGTTTTGCGTTCGATGTGGACGACCGACAACGATCACGGCGCTCAATTGCAATTCCATACCGGTAGGCACATCAGCGATGGATACTTTCCCACAATCGGTGCTTGGGTTCACTATGGTCTCGGATCGTTGAACGAGAATCTGCCGCAGTTTGTCGTCATGGGCAACCCGATCGGCGATTGCTGCGGAGGGACTCAAGTTCACTTGGGAAACTATTTGGGCGCCGAACACGACGGCGTCATGCTGAACGAAAAGAACCCATTGCCTTACGGAAAACCCGCCGGACGAATTTACCGAAAAGAGCAAGCTGCCAACTTCGAGTTAATCAAACAACTGAACGGACTGAACGCAATTGAATATCCCGACGACTCGGATCTGCGAGCTCGCATCAAGTCGTACGAACTGGCATTTCGGATGCAAATGTCGGTGCCAAAGATCTTTGACGTAAGCAACGAAACCAAGTCGACACTGGACGAGTACGGTGGCGGATTCGGGCGGCAACTGTTGGCAGCAAGAAGATTTGCCGAGAGTGGAGTGCGATTCATCCAGGTCTATCACGGTGGTGGCGGAGCGGGATCGTGGGACGCTCACAGCAACCTAAAAATGAATCACACCAAAAACTGCAAAGCTGTCGACAAGCCGATCGCTACCTTGCTGAAAGACTTGAAACGACGGGGAATGTTGGACGAAACGCTCGTCGTTTGGGGTACAGAATTCGGCCGCACTGCAGGTAGCGAAGGCACGACGGGCCGCGATCATCATCCCTTTGGTTTCAGCTGCTGGATGGCGGGCGGTGGAATCAAAGGAGGTGTCGTTCACGGCGCAACGGATGAACTAGGAATCCTCGCTTCTGAAGATCGACACTATGTCACCGACATTCACGCAACCGTATTGCACCAAATGGGCCTCGACTCGCGACAACTAGAAATCCCCGGTCGCAAACGCCTAGACATCGACCACGGCCGTCCAATCAAAGAAATCATCGCCTAACAAACGCGCCCACGAACTAAGTCAGCCAACAACCAACATTCGTGCCCTCGAACTAATCCCCAAACAATCAAGACTCTTGGTGTTATTCGTGCCATTAGTAGTGCACGCCTACTTTCTCCTCCACTTGGCCTTCACCTAACCGACATGTTTCAAAAAGTTCACGCGGCCAGTCGCAACCCATTCGGCTACATAGATATTGCCGTCGTGATCGAAACATGCATCGTGTGGATGAATGAATTTCCCAGGCTGCCATCTCGCAGGTTGACTCCGCATGGCGAAGTTATCGGCTAGAACTTGCTTAAGCCACTCCGGGTCGTGTCCCAGATGAGCAATCACTTTGTTGTTGGCATCGAGCAACGAGACCCGCGCGTGTAAATCGGAGACGAGCATCACTTCACCGCGGATGTCGATATCCGCTGGAAACAGCGCGTCTTCAAAGAAACTGAGATGTTTCCCCTCGGCGGAAAAATACTGCAACCGCGCGTTTGCTCGGTCCGCCACAGCAAGCGCGGGCTCCCGTCCTTTCCGATCGTCCCACCAAAGACCGTGAGGAGCGCGAAGTTGTCCAGCACCACTTCCCTTCCCTCCAAAATATCCGACGACTTTTGCGTCTTTGTCGTATTTGATGACATAGTCCGAGCCGTATCCGTCCCCAACCCAAAAGCCTCCGTCCGGCGCGAATGCAATGTTAGTGGGGCTAAACAAATGACCCTTGCCATACTTCCCCGCTGTCTTCAACTCAAAAGGCCGAGCGTTTTTGTAGGGAGCAATCTCTGGCGCTTGCTGCTTCCAAACGATCTCGCCTTTCAAAGTACTCTTGGCGATATGCCCCTTGTTGTCACACAGATAAAGAAACTCTTCATTGCCTTCGCGACGGATATCGATACCATGTCCGCCGCCGTGAAACTCCTTGCCAAACGAGCGGATGAATTTTCCCTGGCGATCAAAAACGACAACCGCATCTTGAGGATCGACGGTCTTGGTCCGATGTTTTACGTAAATCAATCCCGCTGCATCGACGGTAACGCCATGCGTATCCGCCCAGCGAATATGCTTCGGCACTTGCATACAGTCGTGATGCACTTCGTAGCGATGCCCTTCCGGGCCAATCACTGGCCGTTTCGTGCCACTCTTATCCGCAGCGCCCAAAATCGCGGGAGCCGAACTGGCGATTGCAATGCTGCTAGTTGTCTTCAAGAAACTGCGGCGAGTTGTTTTAGATTTGGGCATGAGGTTAGCGTCCTGATAGTTGGCTCATAGTTGCAATAAGTGGTAAGCGTCTCTTTACGATTATAGGCGAATAGACATCGTGCAAACAAACATGAGGACGAAAAAACGCGAGAAGAAACCGCTAATCGCGATCGGCTTTTGTATTGTTTAATCGTGAGATCACAAATTCGAACGCCCGCACAGTATCCTCGTGATTCGTACTGTGGCCGCCCTCGGGACGATGAATGCTGAGGACGCGCTCGTTTTTCTCCCGAACTGATTTGAGCAGACGCAGAACGCTTTCTGGTGGAACAACAGCATCGCCGCCGCCTGTCGTCGCCGCAATTGGCATCGTAAATCGCTCTGGAAAGAACTCCGCGCTGCGGTCGCGATACACGTTGGGAATGTCTGTTCGAGAGCCGCCAAACGAAGCGGCTATGGCGGCAGAGAATTTCTTGTAGTCGACGAGATTGGCCGTCCCGTTTAGCGAAACGACTCCGTCGACGAGTTCTGGATTCCGAGCGGTAAATGTGAATGCGCCCGTGCCACCCATCGAGCCTCCCGAAACAATGACGTTATCTACAGTGAATCGTTTCTTCAGCGTGTCAATAATCTGTACTAGATCGGCTTCCGCTTTCGGCCCCATCCAAGAAGTTGTTGCCCGGTAGTCGGGAGAGACAAGCAACATTCCATATCGCTTTGCCACCTCGCGGGTGCCGCTGCATTCGCCCCGTTTTTGCTTCACGAATTGCCAGCGATCGGAGCCGTGACCATGGAGAGCAATCAGCAATGACACGGGCTTGGCAAAGTCGAAGCCAGCCGGATAGACCAGTACATACTTCTGTTCACTGCGATCGTTTGAAGCGACAAACGTTCGATCTTCAATTCGAGACTCTTCGCCAGCCTCCTTGCTAGTAACTGGTTTCTGAGTCGATGGCTCTGGAGACTCCGCAAGAATAGTACCCCCACCGAAATACACTATGGAAAACACCATCGACAGCACTAAGCAAAGCCCGCAGACTCGTTCAATAATACCCATGGAAATATCGACTTTCATATTTTCGTTTCTTCAGATCAACAAGGAAACGTCTGGCCGCCGCCGTCCACTCGAATCACTTGCCCGCTGATGAATCCGGCTGCGGGTGAGCAGAGAAAACCAACCACGGATGCAACTTCACGCGGCCGCCCGTATCGTTCTAATGTTCCCTCTTCGACCAACTGCTCTTTATCGAAATCGTGGATTCGCAAGAAGCGTTCGGTGACAGTGCCGCCGGGAGCAACGCAGTTGACGGAGATGTTGTCGCGTCGCAGCTGCTCTGCCAAGCAGCGTGTGTATTCGTGGACCGCAGCTTTGGAAACGCTGTAGATTGCTCCTAGCTCTCGACCATAGCAGCCTGCAATGCTGCCGATCGTAATTATCCGGCCAGATTTCCGAGCGATCATCTCGGGCGCGACAGCTCGGCAACAAAGTAAGACACTGAGCCAATTGCGATCCATCACACTTTGGGCGTCGGGCAAGCTGATGTTCAAACAATCATCCTCGTCTGGTCGTCCGCTGCGTCCCGCGCTCGTACCGCCGGCGCCGATATCCCCACCGGCACAACACACCAGAGTGTCGATCCTGCCAAAGTGTTCGCGAACCTCGCCAGCAACTCGGACGACTTCTGCTTCGTTTGTGACATCGCACCAAGTCGCCAATGTTTCTACGTCGTGTTGTTGGGCCAGTTGCTCGGCCAATTCCTCCATCGTCCCGCCTTCATCGAACGTCCGCGGACTATCGTTGCGAGTGCCGTGTACTGCGACGCTTGCGCCCATCTCGCAAAGCTGCTCCGCCATCGCGCGGCCCAACCCCCGAGAAGAACCTGTGATCCAAATTACTTGACCACTCAGTGGTCGCGCGTTATCCATCGCCTTCACCTTTCGTTTCACCTACTAGTTACCTCTATTTCAGCGTTTCCATTTATACCTCCATGGCATCGCTGCCCCAATTGTTTTACTTGAATTTTCATGGAGCGACCTGGAGAACAGTCAGTTACCCATCGAATTGCGTGATTCGCGAGTGTCGATCGAGTACCATATATTGCTCGCGATAAGATACTACGAATCTAGTCCATTGACCTTTATGGGTATTCTTGTGAAATCATTCCACTCGATCGAATCAGCTCGTTTAGATCTGCACCGAATCATCCGTCAGTTTCTCAGCTTGGCGGCCTTCATTTCGTTAGTGACCATTGCCTGCACAACAAGGGCGGAGGATCCAATTGTCGCGCAACTGTGGAACGGCAAAGCACCGCTCGGCATCGACAAAACGATTGCAGACAATTATGAAAAAGCCGATACCAAGATAACTGTTCATCGGCCCGAAAAAGGAAATGGTGCTGCAATCGTTATTTGCCCAGGTGGCGGATACGGCGGACTGGTTACTGGCGCCGAGGGCCATGGAATTGCCAAATGGCTGAACGGTCACGGCATCACCGGTGTCGTCTTGGAATACCGCTTGCCAAAAGGTCGGCCGTTTGTGCCTTTGCTGGATGCTCAACGAGCAATCCGAACAGTCCGTGCAAACGCGGCGGAGTGGAAAATCGAATCATCAAAAGTTGGCATCATGGGTTTTTCCGCTGGTGGCCATCTCGCTTCGACCGCCGGAACGCATTTCGACGGCGGCGATGCCAAAGCACAGGATCCCGTTGAGCGCCTGAGCTGTCGGCCCGACTTTACCATCCTTGTCTATCCCGTCGTCACCATGGGAGAAAAAACGCATGGCGGCTCTCGGAGAAATCTCTTGGGCGCGGACCCAACCCCCGCGCTGATCGAGTTGTTTTCCAATGAAATGCAAGTGACAGAGAAAACTCCACCAATGTATTTAGCCCATGCATTGGACGACCGACCAGTCCCGCCCGAGAACAGCAAGCAACTCTTTGACGCTCTCCAAAAACAGAAAATCCCTTCTGAATACCTCGAATTACCGTCGGGCGGACATGGGCTCAACGGCTATAAGGGGCCAATGTGGGATGCTTGGCAAACGCAATCCATCCAGTGGCTGGCAAAACTAAAGCTCATTCCAGCTCGAGAAGAAGAGTAAGATCGCGCAGAAATCTTCGCGGCAGAAATTTGTGGACGGTGCGTTCGAGTCGCGATAAGATTGCAACTAGTTTGGAAAGTTATTATTCGATACATCATCTAAGATGTGGCCTCATCGAATGAACAAACACCCGAAAGCGGGATTCACGCTGGTCGAACTACTCGTCGCCATTGCTGTCGTTGGCATTTTGAGCGCAATCCTTCTGCCTGCCGTTCAGTCCGCTCGCGAAGAAGCTCGTCGAGTTCAATGCAAAAACAATTTGCATCAAATCGGCATCGGCTTGCAACAACATCACGATGTGCGCGGCAAATTCCCCGCCGGGATTACGAGTCCAGATCAAATGTTCTGGTCCGGCAAGTTGCTTCCCTACCTCGAGCAACAAGAGTTGTTTGAGTCACTCGATCTAAGCAGAGAGTGGACCGAACCCCCAAATTCGACAGCATGCGAAACTTACTTGTCTGTGTTTCGCTGTCCATCGACCGGAGCATCGCGACATATTAATGGACAAGGGATCGAGCAACGAGTTCCGTGCAATTATCTCGGCTGCACCAGCGGTTCGAATGCCCGCGAGTCGGGACCTCAACCCTTGGCTGGTCACGAAGAATCGAATGGGATATTTTACCGCAATAGCCAGACGGAACTGAGAGATTTATTGGACGGATCTTCTTCGACGCTGGCGGTTGGCGAAGCGGTTTTCATATTCAAGATTATCGGCCGGGACCACTTCGACAAAAACCAATTTCTCGACCACTGGTACATAGGTACTCCAGACGGAATAGACAACGAGGCTTCCGAGGCGCTAGGGTCGACTGCCGCTCCCATCAACGGCTACAAAATCATAGACCTTTTTGTGGACGAAAAAGAGCTTTCCTTTAGTAGCCATCATCCGGGCGGAGCGCAAGTGGTTTTCGCCGACGGCCACGTCGTCTTTGTTAGTGAAACCATAGATAGAAAGACATGGAGCGCCTTGGGCTCAAGAGACCGCGGAGATCACGTTGTGCGAACTCCATAGCTGGCTGAAAACTCGTCTTTGGTAGCATGGCCTTCCAGGCCGTGTTCTCGCGGGTTCATGCTTATGTACGTCCCTTATTCAACTCTTCACGAGCCGGATGCTCATGCTACTCGGAACCACGTCCGCCTCGAAAAGTCTCCTCGAATGACGATGACTCGCGAGCATTCCGAAACGTGCTTTTTGTGTCTTCATTTTTCGTCATCACTTTTCGCAGAGGGTTCGAATCCAACTCGACCACTTTCGACGAGGTAACGACCCAATCTTTTCCTGCTTGCTCTAGTCGCACGCGAAAGCGAACCCTGGAAACGGCCTGGCCTTTTTCGACAACGCCTAACTTGTCGACCTGGGCTAATATCAGGCCAGAGAAGGCTTTCAACATTCGCCCTTGATCGCCCTGTCTTTCGATCTCGGCCTGAATCTCCTTGCTGTACAGTTCTTTATACTCTTTGTTGTCGACCTTCCAGACAAGAGTTGTATCGCAAACGAAAAGATGGTCGTTGCGTTGAGTCGCTCCACCCGATCGGATTGTGACATCCGCAAACTGTTGGAACTGAGCAAACTCTAGATCAACGCCACCGTTCATAGCCGCTTGAATCGCTTTCGCATCGGGCGCGGCCAACGGTTCCGCAGATTCCACAACTTGCCCTGCGAACGCCACCGTCACCAACACGACTACTGAAAGACAAAGACGTTCCATAAGATTGCTCCTCTGCGGAAACGGAAATGAAAATCAAACGAAAAATGAAGATCAAACCAAAAAACACAACGGCCGTAATCTCAAACTCGTACCTGAGACTCGTCTCGCGTGTATTGTTATCGATCTTCCAATCACGATCAATGTTTACTTAAATTTCGCCAGAATTCGTGCAAACGAAGAACAAAACTCGCTTTTGGCGAATTGGCGAGCTCAATTGAAGATCCATTTAACTCGCGAAGCCCAAGTGGTTATCATAATGCAGGCTGGTGATGAATTGTCGTTGGCCGTCTTCTCTACTCCATCCAACCGCTCAAGCGAGAAACGCGATGAATCAGGACAACCGTTCGACGTTTTCTTTCTCCATCCTAATAATGGTCATCGCATTTTCGACGACAACGGTGGCAAACGCGGATGAAAATGAAGGCTCTAACAAATCCCCTATCAAAGAATCGATCAATCGCGACCTCGTCAAAGTTGCGGCGGTGCAAATCAGCGGATACGACAAAAGCGATTTGCCGCGGAAAAACTACGACCCCGCAGCGTTGATGATTCCCTATATCGATCGCGCGGGCAAAGACAAATCGCAGCTTGTCGTGTTTCCCGAATACGTGCTCGGTCGGATCTCAGTACCCGGTCCCGAAACGAAGCGGATTGCTGCCGCCGCAAAGGCCAACTCGATTTACGTCGTCGTCGGATGCGGGGAAGTCTTCAAAGATGGCAAGTACGCGAATTCGGCACTGATCTTTGATCGCGCTGGAAAAATCATGGGCAAATACAACAAGACGCATGCAGCAGTCGATAACCATCAAGGCGATCCGCCGTGGACCAAGCCATTGAAAGGCAAGTCGCGCGACTGGCTGATTCGCAACGACCCCGAGTGGACGATGGAAGCCGGAAAGAGCTTGCCAGTGTTCGACTTCGATTTTGGTCGAGTCGGCATTATGACTTGTTACGACGGTTGGTTCCCCGAACCTGCCAGAGTCCTCTCGCTCCGCGGTGCCGAATTAATTTTGTGGATTAATGGCCGAGGCGGTTCGGTCGAAGACTTCATTGTGAAGACAACTATCTTTCAAAGTCACGTGGCCATGATCACGACGAATCAAGCGTATGGTAGCGGCACGATGATCGCCGACGTCAGTAGTTTGCGCGGCCCCATGATCGCTCGCACGCCACCCAAAGAGGAAGCCTACATCTCAGGGACGATTAATCTCGAGCGAATCCGAGCGATCCGTTCCAACAGTCGCAACTTCGCGCAGCGGCGGCCAGATATCTACACCGATCTCGTCGCCCCCAAAGCGCCGACCAGCCAAGAAGGCGCAGCGCAAGTCGAAACTAAAATCGCTGAGTGAACCTCTGGCGAGCGCAGCTACGGACCGTATTCGTCCCACCTGCTAAGCACGTGGAATAAGCATCCTGCCTGACCATTACACTTCTTTACCGCGAAGCGGTTTCCCAAAATAGCCCAGGGTCAGCTCTGCGAGCGCAGCGAGTTGAGCGCCACCCTGGGAGCGAGCGCGGGTCGATCGGTCGGCCGAACGTTTGGTGCTGGTGAACATCCGCGTTTAAAGAGGCCGAAACGAAACGGCGTGTGGATCACGGAAAATGCGCGGTTGTGACGCGGACTCCGTGACCTCGCGCTCCGCCTTGTTTCGGCCTCTGATGCCGCGATCGATAACCAATATCTCCAATTCGGCCGAGGAATTGTCGCGCTTTGATACCCAGGGTGGCGCTCATCTCGCCCAGGCTCGTTGAGCTGACCCTGGGCTCCTATATGCAACGCCTTCGGCATAAAGAATCGAACCGCGGGATTGAATCGAATCGTGATCCTTGCGAGACGGCCCGGAAGGCAATGCCACGGTCTCTCACTCAGCGACAAGATATGGGCAATGGCCTGAGCTCTGGCGAGCCCAGCTACAGTCCGAGATTCTGTCCATAGCGAGTCTAACGAAAGAGAGACATACGAGGGTTGTCGACGATGACTTTCAATTCCGAGCCTGGGACAAAAATATTGAGCAGCCAACGGTTCTGCTCGAATGAGAATCCCAGTGAAGTCAGGTCGTCGCCCGGTTCTTTGATATAGACATCGGGGTCGTCGTGGAACAATAGATTGTTCAATTGCGCTATCGATAAATGAACTTGCATTTGATCGCCAATGAGTTTTCGGTCGGCAATTTGCTTCCGAGCCCCAATTGGATCTTTCTTGTTGGCGACGTTTGCGATCGTTCGCTCCAATCGCTTGATGTCCGATCCGACTAGCACAACGAATTGTTTTCCGACTTGGACAATTCGGATTCGATCCCACTGCTCGCCAAAGACAGAGTACATCATTTTCTGCTGCTCGTCCGAATTGGGAAAGCTCATCCGCACAATAGTGCACGGATATTCGAGTACCTTTTCGGAAGTCTCTTCAAACTGAAATTGAGGACTAATGTCATTCCAGAATGCGCCGTCCTTAACTACTTTCTCTGCATTCGCCCTAGCAGCGTCCAAGTAGGGACGCAGCAATCGCCGAGCCCTAAAGGCAACTTCCAAGTCCTTGGATTTCGCGGCCACCTGTAGTTGATCAATCGCCTTTTTACCGACCATGGAAAGTCTCAGCGATGCATCTTCCCTGACGAGGTATTTAACATCTCCCAAATCGGCGATCAATTTCCCGATCAACGCCTCCGCGTCTTCGTCCGACTCCTTAGACAATTGAGTTATATGCGCGAGGTCATTAAGTTCTTTCAGAAGTGCAGCGGGATCGCGGGCATCCATCACGCCCACCAAACTGAACTGACCTGAGCGGATGGTGTCCACTGAAGAATATAGACCGATCCGAGATGACTCGACATGTTGCCAAAAATTCCCAAACAAGCGACTAAAGAGTTCGTCGTAAGCCAACGATTGTTGACTCACTCCCGGGATGAACAACCACAAGTCGCGACTGAACAAAGATCTCGCAAAAACTCTCGCGGCGGATCGTGTCTTGAAGTAATTGCTGTCGAACGCAATCGACGCGATCAGGTTATCGGGTGGCAACCCAGCCGTACCCGAAAAATCAGCGTCGTCTCGGCGATTGCGAATCAACTTCGTAATCGCTTCGTTCTCGCCGAAAGCTATTCCCGTCGCCCACTTTATTTCGTGGTGCTCATATCGCGTTCCGACAACAAGCCGCTCGGCGCTATCCAGTGCTTGGCCCACCAATTCGGCTGTTTCCGCGTCGTCCTTTCCGACATCTTCTTTCAGTTCATTGAGCCATTTTCGTACGATGGCCTGTCTAGCGTTTTTGGAACATCTAACGTCATGCCAAGGTCACAACGATTTAGAATCTCGCGACTCCAAGACGGCAACCGACTTGGGAATTTTCGATCGCGATCGAGTATCGCTTGCGTATGTTCTGCACTCGAACCAAACACTATTGTATCGCCGTCGACACCGGACCATTCGAAACTCGAAAATATCAGATTTGGTTTCTTCGGCAGCCGAAATGGCTTGCCCGATTTAAAGTCCTTTTCCGTGACATTTAACGCATTCATAAACAACACGCGATCTTTAATGTCGACCAAAAGCGTATCGGCGCTGCCCGTTTTCTCGAAGCTATTCACAACCAACGGCCGGTCAGAATCGATTCCGTACGGCGCAAGGTTACTGTAAAAAAAACCAAGAAACGGAATGTATTCCGGTTTCCCTACGTCTCGAAGCAAAGCTCCTACGTTTTCCACCAACTGAGGCTCGCTTGTCAGAATTATGCTACCGGTCGCTTCGCCTGCCAATCTTTCGACATTGTCGAGCGGAGCTTTAGCATCGTCTTGAGCAGCCGGATTTTCTTGGGAAAACAACGGCTGGCAAATCACCAAAGACTGAAAACTCACGATCGTGCAAACCAACAAGATGTGAATCGTAAACGAACACCGCAATCGACGAACAACCGATACCAGCTGACTTGCTTGATTCATAGCTTCCAGCCTCTACAGCGAGAGTTTAAGAACAGACCAGACCAGACCAGACATTCTTTGCTATGCGAATACTATTTTTTTGGCGCGCGATAACCGGGGAACTTAGGAGCGCCGCCGAGGTAGCGGAATTTGTCGAAATCGGGGCCCTTCCCCGTAACGCGTGGGTCGCCTGATTTTTTCAACTCCGCAAATAGCTGTGCTTTCAATTCCTCCACCGTCTTTGCGTATGCTGGAACCGCAGCAACATTAACCATTTGGTTGGGATCTTTCTTTAGATCGTAAAGTTCATCTGCCGGGCGTTTGGCGAAAGACAAATCGTACAACCTCCGGTGCTCGTCATCCTTGTCGCGTTGATCGACCATGTACGTTTTGGTCGGACCGTTATCGCAGTCCGCCAACCAAGCACCCGGGAGCGTTGCTTCCTGGTAATTGGGCGTTCCGGCTGGCCAGCGATCGGGTCGAAAGTTATGTAGGTAAAGGAAGTCGTGAGTGCGGATAGCTCGAGTCGGATAGCCACCCATGTCAGGTGTTTCCTGTCCCGGCACGTGACGTTCTTTTCCGTGCAACACATAGCTGCGATCTCGGGAGTTTTTACCGGCAAGTAGGGGCAGTAAACTGCTTCCACTTACATCAGCCGGAGCGGCTTGGCCAGCGGCATCAATGAGCGTGGGAGCGATGTCGACCAAACTCACGAAATCATTCACAACCGTGCCAGCTTTGATCTTCTTGGGCCAACGAATTGCCAGAGGAACGCGAGCTCCGCTGTCGTAGTTATTACTTTTACATCGGGGAAACGGCATGCCGTGATCGCCCGACATAATGATGATCGTGTTATCCAGTTCGCCCGCTTCCTCGAGTGCAGCGATAGAGTCTCCGACTAGCTTGTCAAAACGTTGCACCTCGAAATAATAGTCAGCAACGTCACCGCGAACTTCGAGCGAATCGGGAAAGTGTGCGAAGAGTTTGATCTTGGCAAGATCCATTCCGCTTTTCGCGCCCGAGCCTTTAGCGTATCCCCGATGCGGATCAGATGTACCGAGCCAATGACAGAAAGGAACGCCCTTGGGACGATTCTTCAGCAAGTTGCGAAGCGGATCGACACCGCGCGATGTTCCCGTGAGCTCGCGCCCTTTCGTCTCGGTTCGCCCGGGCCCCCAGGCCTTGCTACGAGTCGAAACGAAGTAGCCTGCCTTTTTGAGCAACTCGGGATAAGTGTCGAATTTATCGGGAAAGACGCTCCAAAGATTCCCCGCCCCTTCCAGTCGCCAGAAGTGCTGTCCGGTAAGAACGGCTCCGCGGGATGGCGTACACGAAGGGGAGGAAATATAGGCGTGATTAAATAACGCACCCTCTTTGGCAAGACGATCAAAGTTCGGAGTTTTGACCACGGGGTCGGCATACGCACCAGCGTGCGGCCAGCCCCAGTCATCGGCAAAACAGAACAAGATGTTCGGCCGTTCGTCGGCCCGCGCAGAACAAACCATTGTTGTAAAGCACAAAACGACGAGCGCGCACACAACACCAAAACGATATCGCATCTTAGGTCTCCGGTCTAACGCAAAGTTGGCAACATTCGTCGAACTAGACAGCTTCG
>Ga0115002_10003686_pt1 | contig 18941 bp, 6 predicted proteins | sample ArcticOcean_MG_C_8_FD_89576 | JGI IMG/M metagenome (GOLD analysis project Ga0115002, IMG submission 89576) | Marine microbial communities from western Arctic Ocean - ArcticOcean_MG_CB11_86 | ecosystem: Environmental > Aquatic > Marine > Oceanic | place: Arctic Ocean: Canada Basin | collected... | reverse complement strand
CCGCGCCCACGGTTGTGTGAGCAAATTTGTCGAATTTTTTGGCCCAGGATTGGCAAATCTTTCCCTTCCAGATAGAGCGACAATCGCAAACATGGCGCCCGAATATGGTGCAACTTGCGGCTTTTTCCCTGTCGATGAAACTACCCTCGATTACATGCGCCTCTCCGGCCGAGATGAAGCCCAAATTGAGAATGTCAAGAGTTACCTGAGCGCCCAAGGGATGTTCCTCACCGCAGACTCTCCGACCCCCAAATTCACCTCAACCCTCTCGCTCGACCTCTCTACTGTTGAGCCCGCATTGGCCGGCCCAAAGCGACCTCAAGACAGGGTAGACCTCAGTAATATGCAGCGCCATTGGCAGGCGAGTTTGACCGCACCGATTGGCCACAGTGGGCATGGTGTCGCCGCTGGAGATGGTGGGAAAAATGGCGGGGTAAAGGGAGACCGAAAATTGTCGGAATATGCCGCTTTGGCTGAAACCGCTGTTGCTGTTGGAGAGCGTGATTTTGAGTTGTCACACGGTGACATTGTGATTGCAGCAATCACCTCCTGTACCAACACTTCGAATCCCTCGGTCATGCTCGCAGCAGGTCTTTTGGCACGCAATGCGCGGGCTCGAGGCCTGAACATCAAGCCGTGGGTAAAACCTAGTTTAGCGCCCGGCAGCAGAGTTGTTACCGAATACTACGATGCTGCCGGTCTAACCGGCGATTTGGATGCTCTTGGGTTCAGCGTTGTCGGCTATGGCTGCACAACTTGTATCGGAAATTCTGGACCTCTCGACGCCGACATCGAATCAGCGATTCTTGATGGTAACCTCATCGTCGGCTCGGTGCTTTCTGGTAATCGGAATTTTGAAGGCAGAATCCATCAAAACATCAAGGCGAATTATCTCGCGAGTCCACCGCTTGTAGTCGCTTATGCACTTGCCGGAACACTCGACATCGACCTCCAAACCGACTCGCTCGGAAAAGACAACGAAGGCAACGATGTATTCCTCGCTGACATCTGGCCATCAGACGGTGAAATCGCCGAAACAATGGCCACAGCAATCACCCCTGAGATGTTTAGAGACAGGTACTCCGATATCACAGAAGAGCCTCGATGGGATGCGATTTCAAGTTCGCAGTCCGCTCTTTATCCATGGGCAGAGGAGAGCACTTACATTCGACTTCCATCGTTTTTTGAGGGTATCACACCCGACCCAGTGGAAATTTCGCCAATTCAAGGCGCTCACGCACTTCTCAAACTGGGAGACTCGGTAACCACCGACCACATCTCCCCCGCCGGTGCCTTCCCAAACTCGGGCCCTGCTGGTCAATATCTGCAGTCAAATGGAGTTCAGCCGCGCGACTTCAATTCGTTCGGAAGCAGGCGCGGCAACCACGAAGTGATGGTGCGAGGGACCTTCGCCAACATTCGACTTCGCAACCAATTGGCCCCGGGAACTGAGGGTGGAGTCACTACTCACTTCCCGACTGGTGAGGTCACATCGGTTTTCGAGGCGAGCATGCGGTATCAGGCGGAGGGAACGCCTCTTGTCGTATTGGCGGGAACTGAATACGGCACAGGAAGCAGCCGTGACTGGGCCGCGAAAGGAACTCTGTTACTCGGCGTGAAGGCGGTTATTGCCACTTCATACGAGAGAATTCACCGTTCAAATCTGGTCGGTATGGGTGTGTTGCCGCTAACTTTTCCCGATGGGGAAAATGCTGACTCGCTCGGCCTCGACGGTACAGAAACCTTCGATATCCCGGCTCGCGCAGACTTGGTCCCGATGAGCACAATCACTGTGACCGCACACAAAGCGAATGGTGATAAATTCCAATTCGACGCCGTCGTTCGCCTCGACACTCCAGTAGAAGTCGACTACTACCGAAACGGTGGAATCCTCCAAACTGTCCTCCGCAACCTCGCCGAGAGTTGAGGATGATGCAGACTTCAAACAATTACTACGCCGTGTTCCTTGCACTTTTGGTAGCATTTGCCATCGCACTCGGAATGTATGTTCACTTCCGAATCAAACACAAGCGCTGCGCCCTCGCCAAGCTTTAGGGAATCGTCAGCGAACTGGAGGAACTGCGTGGTCAAGAAGAACACCTTCGTGGTCACGACCCTTAGATTCGGTGGAGACAGGTAAGCGGAATCCGTATAGGTGGGTAGAGACGGCTGGGCCCTATGGCCCAGCGCATACGAGGCAGTGCAATCCTCCTCGCCGCCCTCATGCTGTTCAGCACAGCCGCCGTTCCATTCATCCAATTCGATGAACAGTCCAACCCGACCACCCTAACCGAGGAAGCCCCAGTAATTGGGGTTAGAGGGCAAGGAGTCCAAATTCTATTAATGGGCAATTCCTACACCCAAAATAACAATCTTGACAGCCTTGTTGAGGCCGCTTTTCAGCAGGATGATCCGAACTCCAACGGCGCAAAACTCGCCTCAGGTGGTCTTCGCCTCGACCAACACGCTTCAAGGTCTCAAACCGCCGGTCATCAGTGGAATACGACACTAAACAGCGGAAATTGGGATTGGGTTGTTCTGCAAGACCAGAGCCAGGTTCCGAGCTTTCCACCATCTTCAAGCCAGTATTGGGAGGACAGCAAGAATGGTGCAATCGTCCTGAATTCAATGATTGAGGCGAATACTGGAGAGACCGTATTTCTGATGACTTGGGGATATCGAAATGGTGACTCAAACAATCAATGGAGGAATCCGGATTACCTGACGATGCAAGGAAATCTCGATTCAGGATATCGGCTCTACGCCGAGAATGTCTCAACTCCAACTCGCCCCGCGTTCGTCGCACCTGCCGGTCTTGCTTTCAAGCACATATACAACGAAATTGTTGCTCAAGGGGGTACTCCCGAAGATTCGGGCACACTTTTCTCCGACCTCTACTCCTCCGATGGCGCACACCCTTCTCTCTCGGGAAGTTATCTCACCACTTGTGTCATCTACGCAACAATTTCTGGAAGCGACCCGGTTGGATTGACTGCGCCGAGTGGGCTAAGTGCCGCACGAATTTTGGCGCTTCAAGAGGCTGCATCTGCAACAGTGTTCAACGAAACGCCGACAATTTACTATCCGTTCATGCGTACTCCATCACAAACTTTCAGCAATGGAAATTCTTCCATAGACCTTCATCCATCGCTGAATGAATCGGCCGGGCTTACTCACCGACCCGGTCAGCGTGTGACCGATGCCGGATTCGATGTGACTGCCTCAGGAGTTCTCGACTGGCACAACAGCAGTACCGGAATGCTGACCATCGCGCCAAATGCCACATTCGATTTGACTACAGTCGATGCAAACGGCGACGCTCGACTGAATGTGTCGAGCGGCGGTGCGGTTCCTAATGCTGGCATCAACAACACCCAGATACACCTCAATTCACTATGGCAAGGCGGGAACTACTCCTTCGACACCCTCCGAATTGTCTGCATCGGATTGTCATGCGGTTCAATCTCTGTTACAGGCGGTCCGCTTCGCATCTACGCCAACACCATCATCATCGACCAAGGAGCCGGCATTTACGCTGACGAACTGGTTTGGGCAAATGCAGGCCAAGGCACAGGTACTGCACGAGGCACGAACGGCAAGAGTCCGGGCGCGGGCGGCGGCGGCCATGGAGGAAGTGGTGGAGCAGGTGGCGGAACCAACGGTGGTTCTGGCGGAATCAACTACGGAAACGGTTCAGAGGCCGGCTCTTCGGGAGGCAATGTCACCTTCACCAATGCAAACGGTCAGACCAACAACGACGCTTCTGGAGGTCGAGGCGGTGGAGTCGTAGAACTAGTGGCTCGGACCATCTACATGAACGGCACAATTTCAGTGAACGGCGGCAGGGGTGACGACGGAGCGGCTCCTCCCAGCGGAACAGGCGCTGGCGGCAGCGGTGCTGGCGGCGCGAGTGGTGGCTCAATTTCACTGATGGCGAACACAGTCTATACCGGTTCCAACTCGATTCTTCGGGCTAATGGAGGCGATGGCGGAGATGGTGCCCGTGGCGCCCAAGGCGGCGTCGGCATCGGCATGTACGACGGCGGTAATGGCGGCGGTGGTGGCGGCGGTGGAGTAGTCCTAGTCGCAACAGTCGCTGGCCAATTTTCCAACAACGGTGTGATGGAGGCTAACGCCGGAAGCGGTGGCGCTCGCGGCGCTCCATACGGTACAGGCTCTTACGGAACAGCCGGCGTGAACGGTAACATCGGCTTCGCTTTCTCCGGCACTTTCGCAGGGTGGAGTGGCGGCTCAATCGTTTACGCCGATTCGGGAACTCTGCTCAGCCCGACCTTCGGCGAATTGGGAGTTTTACATCTTGACAGCACTATCAGCGTGAATTACACACAGCCTCTCAATACCACAATTGAGGGTATGGTTCGGACGACTGTCGACGGCACCACTTGGTCGGAGTGGAAACCGATGAATTTCACCCAACATCTGTTGCCTCCTCTCGCCCTACTTCAGTTTCAACTGAATTTCTCTACGAGTGATAATTCCACGACTCCAACCGCCTCACAATTCAATTTCAACACCTCTTCATGGCAGTCGCTGGAGGATGTGACCCTAGATCTCGGCACAACTCACGGAAGTAACCCAGTCTTCGAGTTCAACGGGAGCCTCGGTGTAGCGCGCGACGCGTTTGACAACGCCATGGTGGGTTACACAGACATTCAAATCCAAGTCCCAACCAATGTGACTCCGATTTCTACTGGCTGGATTCATGTAATGCCGCCACCCCAATTCATCTTCGAGGGAAATGTCACCTTCGCACTAGAGGGCACGGATTTCGCCACCCTCAATACCTCACTCTTCCCGGATAGTGGCTTCACAATACAACTTCCCCAGAGCCTGCTGGTCTCAAGTTGGCCGAACACCTCATCCTCATCCGGGTCTGGAGTGGTCGACTGGGCGAATCTAGTGCTTCGCTGTTCGACGGTGGTCCCTTACATGGGCAGTTTTTCAGCGTCTCTAGTCGCCATCCCATACGAGGTCACCGCACGCGTGGGAAGTAATCAGACTCTGCTCAAAGCGATGAACGAGTATGTCAATGTCACGAGCAATCGGTGGGCTGAGGCCGACTTCAGCGAATTCCCGATTCTCAGCGGCGGAGATGGCTTGGATAGTCATTCAATTACTCTGCACAATCCGTATGTGACATTCATCGATGACATAATTCCAGAACCTAGTAACATCACATTCCTCGTCGACGGTCAGGAGACAATCGACGCACGAATCGGCGACATAGTGGAAATTCGCGTCAAAGTACTTGGCAACGAATCTGACTTGACAATAGATTGGCATCTACAGGGTCTTGGTGGCATCAGTTCTTGGCCTCCGCCGCAACTAGGAGGACAACCGATGTATTGGGATTCGCTCCAAAACGCCTACATTGCCCTCTATGACACCCGCCAACACCCTGCCGATTTCGGCGACCGCATGGCGCTCTGGCTCTGGCTAACCGACTCAAACAGTAACGACAACTTCCCTACTGGGGTGGGTGGATGGGATGATAGTTTCACCCTTCGCCCAATCTTCCCTGAGTTGAATAGGGCGAACTTGACAGGTTGTGACCAATTACTCGTGGCAGTTTGCGAGGCTAGACCAGGCAGTGAATTACACCTTGAGGCGACCGCAGTGGAGGGACGCTCTGACCTAGATGTGTTTGTTCACTTTGTACAGGGTGGAGTCGAGGAGGTTGTCGTACCGCTACAGTGGCACGAGGCGAGCAAAGTCTACTTCGGCGATTACACATTTTATGCGGCTGACCTCGGGAACTGGACCGTAACATGGCGAGCGCTCGATTTAGGAAGGAACGAGAACAATTTCTCCGTTGAAGCAGTTTCTCAAGTGCGCGTTTTGGACAGCGATTATCCGATTGAGAACAGTTTGAGCGTGAACACTGATGTGGCTGCTGGCGATTTGTGGGAACTTTCGGCTGAATGGCAACAGAGCGAGTATGAGAACACCTCAGCGTGGGTCGATGTGAGTGGCCCCAACAACTTCAGCCATCGCGAGAATCTCTCAACAGATTCGAGTCTGGATTTGGTCAACATTTCGTCATATGTGGCGCTTGGCTCGACTGTTGTCCGAGGCGCCGGTGCAAGCGAATCAAACAACAGTTCAACCGGTTTGATACATCAATATCTGCAGGAGGATTGGCCTCATGTCACACTATTGAATATCTCGAGTGGCTATGCTACAGTGGTTAATTTCCGCAGCGATGTACAGACCATTAGCGATGCTAATCCCGACATCATCACAATTCTGCCGCTCGACGATTACGCCTTCACAAGTCCATCGGCTTGGCAATCGAATTACCCAGCCTTTTTCGACCAACTAGGCGGCATGGGCGCTGAGGTATACATCGGCTCGATTCAACTCGACCCTGACTACACTTGTCACATCGGTTCTGGGCCTGCTGGCTGCCACACATTTGGTGGTTATGAATCGGTTAAGTCGAAAAATACGATATTGAAACAAATCGTTTCGACTCGCCCATGGGTGACCATTGTGCCGCTCTCGGATAATGGGCCGCTCCATCCGGAATGGACTGACACCAACGACGACTTGACCGACGCTGGACACGCTGCCGTATCAGACGCTTTCATCCGCGAGATAGAGGCGAGAAATTCACTCAGGACACTCACTCAAAGTGGCTCGGGTATCATCAACATCACCGATTGGCCACCGGGTGACTACAATTTCGAACTTCGAGTTGAGGACGATGCTGGAAACCCAGCGATTGATGTTCAAGTAGGACCGGATGCAACATACTTCTATCCACCAGAAGATGACATTCTTTCGGTCAGAATACTCACCCCGATTCCTGCCGCTCTGCACCCGGGTGAATGGCAGATTACCTACAATGCTGTGTGCGACCTCAATTGTGCGATGGTCTTGGCGGTCGAGTTAGATGGCGTTCTTGTCGACACAGTCCTTTCGAACGGCGGTGCCGGTACTTTCACGCTCACCGGCCTCACACTCGGCCCACACCAATTGAGAGTCCAACTCTCGGCTCCAGACTGGGATGTGAGTGAGCCTTCAGCGACACTGGAATTCGTAGTCACACCTGCACCCAAACCGGAATGGTCGCTTCAGTGTATCACCTATCAAGTCGAAAGTACCCAAGAATCTGTATCGGTCAATAGTCAGATTGGACGCCTATCCAGAACCGCCCATTTCATCGATTGTATCGTCTCAAATTCAGGCGACGCTTCCGGTTCAATCCAATTTTCCAACGACTCAACATTCGGCCCATTCTCATGCAGCAGGGCGCAACATCTCATCGATGTCAGCGGGGCCAAGACATTCCCTTGTTGGGTTGAGGAGACAGAAGAGAATGCAGGTATTTTCGAAGTTCAACTCATCTTTGAAATGGTCACAAATGATGGAGTAGAATCTATCGGCGATTGGAAGAGTACGATGGTTCTCATCACTCCGAGATTCGAACTTGATGTCCCCGCCGGAGAACTCGAGGACCCCGACGAGCCAACACCGACAGAAGTAGCAGGTCAAACACCTCTCGGCTGGATAGTTTCGGCAATTCTGGCTATAATCATTGGAATTGCGGCAATCACTGCCATCTTTGCGCTCCGAGATAGGCGTGACCCTTACGAGCAGGCCGGCCACAAGGACTCGCTGTTCGACGATATTCCCGAACTTGCAGAAACAGACTCCGACCCCATCCTCCATCCCTCACTCACCCCAGTTCCGGAGCCTCCTGCCATACCTCCCGAGCCGGAAAAACCTGAAATCGAAGGATTCAGAAATCAATCTCCAGACCCAATCGGCCTTGGCGATTCTGGCCCATCATCGGAGGTAGGCGATTCGGGTTCAGACTCACTGGTGGACGATTCGGATTCACAAGGCCTAACCGGCGATAAGGAATCTATTGAGGGACTTGGCGATTCGGGTTCATCCTCGCAGGTCGGCTCGCATGAAGGGCTGCCCGGTGGTGGTGAATATGGCAAAGAGGATGGTGTGACTGTCTACATCGAAAAGGATGGCACACAATGGAAGATGAATGATGCTGGTGGCTTTGAGAAGGCAGCCTGAATCGTCTAACCAAGTGCGCTCTTTTCCTTTGAAACTTGAGATTTAGCCGCTTACTTACCACTCGATGTTGGAGAGGCCAAGAGTGTTGGTTTTCAATATTGAAGTCCGGATTAGTTTAACATGGGTGGAAATTTTGTTTGGGCGGCGGAAACCGACGGTTTGTTGAAGGACTAGCCACCGCCGCCCTTCCAATAGGAGTGAGAGAATGCGCACTTGTTACCGCTTCCTGCCGACAGCAGATGATGTCGAAGTCCTCATCGAAGGGGAATCTGATTGGGTCGCGCAGTGGCGCACCAAACTCGGTCTTTCTGACATCGGTTGGCTCCAGAGGCTGGGCGCCGATGAAGGCGGTGATGACGAGGTTGTTGACAATTCATCTAGCATCGCCGTCGCTTCCAAGCCTCTACCCGGGCCAACTCCAGACCCGAACAAGGTGGTCACTGTCAGAAGGACGATTGGTGACATGAATCTCGACGACGAGATGCAAAAACTCGGGATTTTGAAAACTGAGTCACCCACAGTGGAAATGCTGATCGAAATTCTTGACGAGTACGACGAAGCACCCCTCCCCCCGAGTAGTGGAATTACCACGGAACCCATCTTGGAAGGGTGGCTGAGGGAGGTTCTCCGATTGGCGGTACGAAGGTTCGGTGCGATGGGGCTGCCTGTCGATGTAATAATCCAAGCTTTGGAGGGGCGCCATGACCTCGACGAAGACTTGGTTGAGAAGTGGATAGAGCGCCAATATGAACTCGGAAAACTGGTCAAAGTCTACGGCGGTTCTCGGCTTGGTTATGGTCCCGCACCGATGTGGCTTGACGCAGCCTAACTTCCGATAATAGAATCTGAACTATTGCTTCTCGGACTTGAGAGTTGTCGAAATAGAGAATTGGGAAAGGTTTGTTTTTGTGCTGATTTCCGATGTAATTTCCAAGAATAGCGAAATGGTCGGCGGCTGGGATAAGTAACATCTATTCGTTGCACTGCGGGCCTTTTTTTGACGCCTCCCTCGCACACGCGCACAAAAGGGGTAATAAGACCACCCAAAGTCGGCGACCCGTATGTCGAGCCATGCCCAAGAATTGAATATGAACAAGGGCCGCATCAAAGCGCTATCGCTAGTCGTCTTGATGCTGCTATCAACCTCGTTGGCTGCAATGGATGTAGCAGCGAGCAACTCGAAACAATATCCGGTCGCCCGGAATCCTCATGATTTGGCGACAGGAGATTTTGATTGCGACGGAGATGATGATATCGTAACTGCGAGCGAGATGGGAAATTTCCTGTCCATTTTGTGGAACGATGGTGGAACCTATCAGGACCGAAGTGATATTTGGGTCTCAAATAATGTGTCCCGCAGAGCCGGATTCACTGACATCGCAGATGTTGGAAATGTTGAAACCGGTGATATTGATGGTGACGGAAACGATGACATCGTCTTCTACCAAGGTAACATTCGAGTTTACCAATCCACAGAAGTCATCCGTGGCAACCTAACGGTTCTGCTCAACGATGACTGTGCTGGAAGCTTCAGTGAAGACGCAGTCTACACGACGGGTGACATCGTTTGGAACTTTGAAGTCAAAGATGTGAACGATGACGGCGACGACGATATTGTAGTGCTCGAACTACAAGACATCGCTTCTGGAACTCAGCGTATCTTGACCTACCTCGGCGGCTCACAGCGAAATAACGCGGCGACAAACCACAAGATAACCACTCTTGATAACCTTGCGAACAAGGTCTACTCCGACATTCGGCTTGGCAATTTCGGCGAGGTTGTGACGGGTGGTCCAATCTCTTCAGATTGCGATGACATGGATGCTTTCCTCCAGTTCAGGCCTGGCTACAATCAAGCAACTGGATACAGCGATGGAGATTGGGACAATGTGTCAATCATCGAATTCGATTGCACTCTTAGCACCTATTCCGCATGGAATGACCCGAACAAGCAACACACCATCAAACTCAACTCAGTTGTTGGAAATTATGACATCGCTGACAGCGATGGGGACGGAAAAATCGACTTGATGGTAATCACCAACGGTTCTTCACTCGTAATCTCCGATTGCGCTGCTGCACCTTGCCCATCTCAATCAAACTGGGTGGTCAACCCGAATTCTCCTAGTATAGGGAACTTCCAAGGCGCTACTGTCGAAGCGCAGGATATCAACCAAGATGGCGACATCGACTTCGTTGTGCCTACCTTCGCTACACTCACCAGCCTACAAGGTGCATCAGGTAACACGGTTATCTCGTACACCTCAGATAACTTGGATGATATCAACACAGTACAAATTCTACTATCGGACGGAAACAATGGATACCATTCTCCACAGTCTATGCCTGTCGGCCGCCGACCAACAATGGTCCTTGTCGGCCAGTTTGCTGGTGGCCCCAGTAGTGCACTCGACCTCGCTGTTGGGAATCGCGACTACACCATCCGATACAACAACGGTGCTCTCCACCTCGACACCAAGGGATGCGCTTTTGACCCACTCAATCCTCAGTTGAATGGATTTGGTTGCGGAGTCCTAGACGCTATTTCGATTGTTCAGTTGGACAATGAAGATATTGGAATTACTGGAATGACAGTTTCTCCGGCGGCGTTTAATCCCGCCACAAGTCGAATGACTCTCGGTGAAGGAACTCGTGAAGTGAATGTCACGATCCAAAACACCGGACTCGATTCTATCAGTGGAAGCGTCGACATTGAAGTCGCAGTGAAGGAAATTACTGGCGGCACAGATACCGTCGTTTACGCGAATGACTACGAAGTAGCACCAACATCCAATTGCGGCGCAGGATGCACATGGGCCGCAATCGATTACGACAAGGAGCAACTATTCTGGCACGAAGAGACTGCAGGTAACCACTCTGCAACACCGAATGGCTTCGACGCGGATGTCAACCCTACAGACTACATGTGGGCTGGCACAATGTGGGCCAACCAATCGAATGGCGGTGTTCTTGAAAGCGGCTACCTATCCAGTCAAGATGAGGCAATCATCCTCAGCGATGTCGATTTGACAGGCGCTGATGCAGCAGAACTCGAACTTGACCTCTTCTGTACTGCCGGATACTCGGCAGTACACTGGGTAAACGCCCAAGGTCAGATTGTTGGCATGGATATCTACGATGACTCATGCAATATCGACATCTTCACCGAAGACAAGGGCTGGGTACCAATCATCTACCGTGCAGGTTACGACCTCATCAGATTCAATGAGTACGCCAACAATGGCGGCTCAGTTGAATACACAAGCCGAATTGTCCACGCCTCAGGCACAAATTACAGTTGGCTTGATTTGACCGGTAACAACTCTCTGGACCTAACACCTTGGGCTGGAGAAATTGTCGATATTCGCTTCCGCTTCCGCAGCGGTTACCAGGGCAGCGTTGGCCTGGACAACGAGTCACAGAACACCCAGTGGGATGGAATGGCGTTTGACAATGTGACCATTAAGAAGACAATCACCCAGTATGGGGCTATTCAGCCAGTATCTCAGACACTGAACTTGAACAACTTCGCTCCGGGCGATGAAGAAGTGGTTACTCTGAATGCGTATTTCGTCAATGATACCGAATACATGCTTGAAAGCACAGTCACAAATCCTGTTGGATTCGTCAATGAGGACGATAGTAATGACGAGATGCGTTGGAAGATGAATGTTCTGAATCTCTACGACCCAGCAGTTGTTGAAATCTCCTCCTTTGAGCGAGGTCAACTATACGCTGCGGGTGACATGCCAATCGATGTCGTCGTTGAGAACGCAGGAAACACCGTGATGGACTTCGATGTTCAAGCAAAGGTGTACACCGCTCAGCCGAATGCTCTATTCTCCAACCCCTGCAAAGATGTAGAGGACTTTGAGCCAAGTGGTTGCGCCTACATGTTCGGTGATGACAGTGATGGCCTCGGTGGAATCGTAGATGATTCAGACCCCGCTGTTCAAAACGCCATCGTGCCAGGTAACCGGCCATTGTTTGGCACTAACGCCTATTGGTTTGGACACCCGGATAACGGATATGACGCTGGCTGGAATGAGTCGATGACTCTCCAAGCGGTTGATTTGAGAAACATGGGTGGAGATTTCGCATACCTAACCTTCGACTACTTTGCCGAGGGTGACTATGACAAGGACCCCTCATCTGGAGATATTCAAACAATCAAGGATTCTGCCGGTCTTGAAATCAACTGGCGCAAGGGTAGCCAGACCTACGAAGGACTGGTCCTTGGTACTTGGAATGACTACAACGAGAACGGCATTCGTGGTAACCAAACCTGTGAAGATATTGATGGGGACGGTTCCTTCGACGATGAAGTTGAAATGATGGGAGATTTCGATGAATATCTTTGGTTCGACTCAGAGGGAGTTGTCAAATCAGTCACACTCGACTTGACCCACATCGTATTGCTGAACCGCACCGGGCCATCAAATGCCTGGGGTGTTGAGTGCACATCTATGGCAGGAGCTGAGGTCGACTTGACCTTCCGATTCCTATCGAATTCTGATGATGTTCATGGTAATGCAGGTTTAGCCGGATTCGCGGTAGATAATATCACGGTTCAAGAGTATACATTCACCGCAGTAACAGGTGGTGAGTACAGCGCAACTGTGACTAACATCGACGCTCGAGAAGAGCGCAATATCTCGATTTCAACGCATAATTTCGTGCAGGGAATCTACCGAGTCGATGTAATGAGTTCATTCGATAATGTGACTGCTGGCAATAACTGGACAAATGTCGCTGAAATCGCACTTGGAAACAACCTATCACGAGTTATCTTCGAGGTTGCATCGGTTGATGTAACGCTCTACAGACCCAATGTTTTGGATTGTGTTGAGGATGCTACCTACGACTGCGTCTATCCGATTGACGCAGCGATGACCCACCAGTTTGAGGTGCCACTAAGCAACGGCGTTTTGGCAGGCGATTACAACATCTACATGGATATCGTCGACTCGTCAGGAACAACCGTATCTTCGGTTATTTCAACCAACAGCCCAATCACAATGGCGTCACATGAGAATACCGATGCGACTTTCCAGCCCTACAACGGTTGGAGTGATGGCGAGACTTACAACATCCAGTTCTATGCAAAACTGACTGATGGAACAGCCTCAGGTAACATGCGCAACTTCACAATCACATTTGCTGACAGTGTTGATGTAGCAATCCTCTCTAACCCGACCGACCAGAACAGGTTGCAGAGTGTGAAGGAAGATTTGGAGTCGATGGGCATGACCTACACTCAGTTCCGACAGGATGACTGGAACACCTACCTCGAATCAGGATGGCTAACCCACTACGACAAGATCCTCCTACCTTGGCAGACAGACACAAATGTGCAGGCAGGGAACTACTACGGCCGACTAGGTGAATCTGCGACCCAGACCACCCTTGAGAATTTCATGCTCGGAGGCGGAACAATCGAGATTCACCTTGGACCATACGCTACAGGGCTCGATGACAAGTTGCTTTACGAAATGGGGATTCTTGACCGTAGTACTGCGGGCAATTCAATTCAGCATGGCGATACCAACATCATGGACCCTTACCATCCACTTCTGGATGATGTCAGCCCGACAGCATGGCTTGGGATGAACAATGGAAATTATGTTGCGAACGCAGCATTGTCTACATCCGGAACAGGTGCTAACAAACTACCAACACCTTGTGGTGGAATGATTAACGCTCAGCAAGGCTCATTCCACAGCCTAATTCAGGTCAGCGGAGATTCAACCAGCCACTTGCTCGCAACTTGCGGCATTGGTCAAGGTGGACTCATCGTGACTACAATCGATGTTGAGAACCCGAGTGTCTCGGAGCCACACGGCAGCACAACTGCACCTCTACGCAGCAACTTGCTCGGCTTCCTAGTAACTCCATACCCGACTGACTTCGGCGTTGCTGGCAGCGGCTGGGACTTGACAATCAACGGCGCACCGCCAACACAGGCGAATGGCGCTGGCGAATACACCGACATCACCGTCTACATGAAGTCGAACAGCCAACTAACATTTGCTGTCGACACGGCAATCCCTGGCCTAGACCTCGATTGGGAGGTCCGTGGTGCAACTGACTGGGAGCGAAACGGATTCGCACCAAATGTCGAATACGACCACCGAAGTGACGACACACACAGCGCGCAGTTCTGCCTCATCGACACACAGTCTGCAACTGGATGCTTCCAGGATGCGACTTGGGAGATAACCCTCTACTTGCACGACGCAGCGGGACACACCCGTGTGACCCATGTGAATCTGCAGACCAACGACATTCTCGCTGATGAGTCTGACCCGATTGCCAATGTGACAGTAGAGGAGCACCCACTCTACCCGAGTAGCCTTGAGGACTACGGCACCAAAACCTCTGGCGGAAACGACTGGCCGGTCTATCTGGCGAAAAAGTCTGCGAGCGGCGATGTCAAGGTGAAGTTCGACGCTTGTGGCTCAAACGACCCTGACGCAGCAGAAGGCGAAAGTGGAATCACGATGTACACATGGAAGGTCTACCAAGACTACCCATGGAACAACCCATCCAACGATTTCGACGGCCACACCTACGAGCGCACTGCCGCGATGGGCTGTGACTGGACTTACACCTTCTACAATCAGACCGCCGACCCTTCCGGCTTCGCAGACAACCCGATTCGAATCGAGTTGACAGTCGATGACCGTGCAGGACGAGACTCAGAGAGGGTCAAGATGTACTTCGTCGTAGTCCCTGAAGACTACGGCGATGATGCACCGACATGGAGCATTGATTCGCCACTATCTGGCTCAACCCAGAATGGCGACTTTGTCTATGTGAATGGAAGCGTGTTGTCCGGTAGTGAGAACAGCGATGTTCTGATTGAGGTGTCACTCGACCCATCGATTTTGAACGCATCACTGACAGAGAAGTTGGCTAACTCAAATGGCAACTACGCTCGCCAGGATGACCTTGGTGATGGTGATGGATTCAGCCTTCAACTCAAGCTTGAGGACTTGTTCACCAACGAGAGCCAGACCCGGACAATCTACCTGAAGATTGCAGAAGGAGATGGCCAGACTTGGACACTTTACCATCAAATCGACATCAACCTACCTCCACTTGAGGAGGAAGTCGACCCATGCATCGCTGACCCTAATGCAGCGGGATGTGGCGGAGATGGCAATGTACAAGGTGACAACCAAGGCGGAATGGGCATGATGCTCTACGCTGGAATTGGAGCCATTGCACTGCTAGTAATCGTGATAGCAACTCTACTAGTGCTTCGAATGCGAGGCGGCAAGGACGAGGTCGTAACCGACTTCGACGGCGTCGACGGAATGGACCCAATGGAAGCATATGTGCAACAACTCATCGCACAAGGCTATCCTGAGGATACCGCGAGGGCCTATGCCCAACAGTATTCAGGGCATTTCCAAGAGGACGGTTAGCGATACCAACTAGAGAAAACCCTTCGGGGTTCTCACAGCTAGCACGGCGGAACGCTGCTTAAAACGACGGTAACGAAGGACAGTTTTACACCAAATTGTGAAACAAGATTACCCCTTCGCTTTTTGAACTATGTTAGAGTCGGCCGCTTCATGGATGAGGCAGCAGAGTACAAGGTCGCTGACATTTCGCTTGCAGACGAAGGGTCTCTTCGAGTAGATTGGGCTCGATCAAGGATGCCGGTTCTTGCTGCGCTACGCGCAATAGCAGAAGAGGAACAGCCACTCGCAGGAATGACTGTTGCAGGCTGCCTCCATGTGACCAAGGAGACAGCGGTCCTCATCGAAACCATCGGAGCAGCAGGCGCCAAGATTTCTTGGTCAGGCTGCAATCCACTCTCGACTCAAGACGATGTAGCCGCATGGCTAGCCCGCGAAGGCTACCCAATCTATGCCTGGCATGGACAATCTGTCGAAGATTTCTACTGGTGCATAGACCAAACAATCGACGCAAAACCAACCCTAACTCTCGATGATGGAGCAGACCTCATTTTCCGTGTTCACGACGCACGGCAGGACGCCTTGGAGGGTGTTATCGGAGGTACAGAGGAGACCACGACAGGAGTTCACAGACTGCGCGCAATGGGTGACGCCGGGCAACTAAAATATCCGGTAATCGCTGTTAACGACGCCATCACAAAATGGGATTTCGACAATGTTCACGGCACAGGCCAATCAACGCTAGACGGGATACTTCGCTCCACTTCGGTACTTCTCGCTGGCAAAACTTTCGTCGTCGCTGGCTACGGTCACTGTGGTAGGGGCCTCGCAAACCGGGCTCGTGGAATGGGCTCAAATGTCGTCATCACTGAAATCGACCCTCTCGCAGCGCTCAAAGCGCACATGGATGGCTTCCGAGTCCTCAAAATGGACGAAGCCGCTGCGGTTGGTGATATCTTCTGCACCGCGACCGGTATGGTCGATGTGCTAGTCGGTCGTCACTTTGAATCGATGAAGGATGGCGCAATCATCTCAAACACCGGTCACTACGATTGTGAAATCAATATAGCGGATTTGGAGGGGCTCGCCACTTCAGTCCGTACAATTCGTACCGACAACGAGGAGTTCACCCTTGCAGACGGCCGTAGAATTCACCTATTGGCTCGAGGGAGGTTAGTCAATCTGGCTGCCGCCGAAGGTCACCCTTCCGAAGTGATGGACATGTCATTCGCAAACCAGTTCCTCTCACTAGTTCGACTTGCCAAAGAAGGCTCAGATTACGACAATGCGGTCTACGATATCAGTCACGAACAGGATTCAGAACTCGCGGCACTCAAGTTGTCTGCAGAGGGCAAAGGACTCGATGTGCTGACAGATGAGCAGAGGGCGTACCACGAAGACTTCAGCCACGGCACTTGAGCCAACCAAAACCACGGCACTTGAACCAGCCAAAGCAACGGCACTTGAACCAGCCAAAGCCAAGGCACTTGAGCCAGCCAAAGCAAAACAGAAATCCCTCGAGACTTCTATTCTTCTTCGGAATAGGGGAAATATTCCTCGGTCATCTCAGGAATTCGCGGTTTCCAACTTTTTGGCAGCGGCTCGTCGGACTCGACAATTGTTTCGAGCCGCTGCCTGAAGGCAGGTGTTCTGAACTTGAGTAAAGTCAGATACAATTTTTCGCCGCGCCATGCATCTGGGAAGCATTTGCGGCCACTTGACATTTCGACATCGACAGCCCGAACCGCATTGAAGGCAGGCCGGTTCATTCGCATCGTCAGCGCCTTGGACCATCTAACTCCAACAAGCACGGTAGCGAGCACGAGTAGGAAGCCAGCAATCATAGGAATAATCGGTGAGCCGGTGAATTCGAAGGAGTTCCAAAGTAGAACTTCAGCCATCACGATTGGGCCAGCCAGCATCAAAAATGTCATCTGGTCATTAGCCGGTTTTCGCTTTTTCTGAAATTCGATATCTTTCCAACCTTCATGCTCGGAGTCCCACGGTTTGAACAACTTTTTCTCCTCGCGCTGAGCCGCTTTACGAACGATTGAACTCAACCTCGCTGCGCGGATCATCTGGTCGGTCAGCAAAGGGTCACCCGCTTGACGATTCAACAATTCGAGCCGTACCGCCGCCTCTTTGTACTGGCCTAAATCCGCCAAAATGGCGACCTGTTCAATGAGTGGTTCTGGGTCACCCGGGGAAATTCGCCGCTTGCTTTCCCACCATTCCAACGCCTCCTCGAGCATACCAAGTTCCTCCACGAGAATCTGTCCTCCTCGCCACCACGCCAGCCGATTATCCGGTTCAAATTCGACCGCTTTCCGGCACGAACGAAGGCAACGGGAAACTTGCAGTAATGTGGGGTGCCCTTCGCTTGGAAGCTCAAGTTTTGCGCGCATCCACCAAGCGTCACCATGAGTGGGGTCAGTTGCAAGAATATCGTCACTGAGACGGCACATTTCATCGCGGTCACCTTCGTCTTGGGCGTCCATCGCCTCAAACCAAAGCATCTCCACATCGACTGCCATAACTTCCCCGAGAGGGCTTGGGTTCTCAATGCCTCGCTTTTGGGTTACAGAAAATTCGGTCGATGTCAAAGGTGCTAACAAGGGCAATTCAACTCGAATTCGGCAGCAATTCGACAGCAATTCATGGGTGAATTGTGGGTGATTATTGGTGACTTCATCGTTCCACACCAGTCTTGTTTTCTCAGGGCAACAACTTGGGAAGCCACCGGAAATGGGCGAGTGGGTCAGAGTATGGGAGTTAGTGTTCGGTCAGTTTCTTATGGGTCGGCGGAGGGTCAAGATTCGGGATTCCCATGCCAAAAGTCCGCAAGCCGAAGCGAGGCTGGCCAAAACTTCTCGACCCGCGCAAATTCAGGCTTCGCAAAAAGCGTCAAAATAGTGGGATGCCACCTTGTCCAGATTGTGGGAAATATGCTGTTGAGAGAGACGAAAAGCGCGGCGAAGCGTACTGTGCCGATTGCGGACTAACTCTTTGACTTCAGTCGGGGTTCTCAAAAGTCGGGCTGCGCGAATAGCGGCAGATGAGTATCGATTACAGCGAGACAAACGACTCCAATACGGAGCCGGCTCAGTCGAAGGGGTTGCTCGGTGGCTTTCGGTGGGCATGATTAGGACCTCGGCCACGCTTTCCGCCGCCTTTTGGTCCACCTTTTCCACGCTTGTCGCCACCACGATTGCCGCCGCTTCCGCCGCGCCTGTCGCCGCTACCACCGCGGTAACCTCCGCCACCGCCGCTGCTTCTGCGGTCTCCACCGCGTGAATCTCCTTGGCGGCCTCCGCCACCGCTACTACCACCCCGGTAGCCTCCGCCACCACTAGGTCGGTCGCCGCCACCGCTACTCCCACCACGGTAGCCGCCGCTTCCGCTACTACTGCGCTTGTCGCCGCCACCACCGCGGTAACCTCCGCCACCGCCGCTGCT
>Ga0115002_10003684_pt1 | contig 18951 bp, 23 predicted proteins | sample ArcticOcean_MG_C_8_FD_89576 | JGI IMG/M metagenome (GOLD analysis project Ga0115002, IMG submission 89576) | Marine microbial communities from western Arctic Ocean - ArcticOcean_MG_CB11_86 | ecosystem: Environmental > Aquatic > Marine > Oceanic | place: Arctic Ocean: Canada Basin | collected... | reverse complement strand
GAAGCTGCCCCTGAAGTAGAAGCTGCCCCTGAAGTAGAAGCTGCCCCTGAAGTAGAAGCTGCCCCTGAAGTAGAAGCTGCCCCTGAAGTAGAAGCTGCCCCTGAAGTAGAAGCTGCTTCCGAAAAAAATGCTTCTATTCCTAAAAAACGGAATTCAAAAGAAAAAAAATAAACATTCAATAAAAATAAATAATCGTGAAAATTACTGCTGCAGAAGTAAATAAACTCCGTCAATCCACTGGAGCTGGAATGATGGATTGTAAAAAAGCTTTAGTGGAGGCTGAAGGAAATTTTGAAAAAGCCATTGAAAATCTTCGTAAAAAGGGTCAAAAAGTAGCAGCAAATAGAGCTGATAGAATTTCTTCTGAAGGAGCTGTCTTAGCTATGGTTAATCTGGAAAACACAAAAGGTGTTATAATTTCAATTAATTGTGAAACTGATTTTGTTGCTAAAAATAAGTCCTATTTAGACCTTGCAAATGCACTAGCTAAGAATGCTTTAAACCATGACAACCTTAAATCTTTTTTAAATTCTGACTTTCAAGGAATGACAGTTTCAGAAAAATTAATTGAGCAAACTGGAGTTATAGGAGAAAAAATTGAAGTTGGTGGTTTTAAAAGCTTAAAGGCCCCATTTGTTGGTTCTTACATACACGCTGGAAATAAAATTGCAACATTAACCGGTCTTTCTGAGGCTATTGAGAATGCTGCAGAAATAGCAAAAAATATTGCCATGCAAGCTGCCGCTATGAATCCCATCGCTCTTAATGAACAAGGTGTCGATTCAAGTGTAATTGAAAAGGAAATTGAAATTGTCAAAGATCAATTACGTCAAGAAGGCAAGCCAGAAGCAATGCTAGATAAGATTGCCAAAGGAAAAATAAAAAGATTTTTTAAAGACAATACTCTTGTCAATCAAGATTATATTAAAGATGGAAAGCAAAGTGTTGCACAATATGTTTCATCATTTAATCAAAATATTAAAGTAACTGAATTTGCTAGATTATCTCTCGTTTAGTTTGAAATCGACAGTTCAAATTAATCTTAAATTAAATTTAAGGCTTCATTATCAAAGATAAGATTAGATGTTCGTGGTGTTCAAATGATACTTTGTATGAAAACTATCATGATAAAGAATGGGGTGTTCCAATTTCTGATGATCGTAAATTGTTTGAATTTTTAATATTAGAACTTTTTCAAGCAGGTCTTAGCTGGTATACAATTCTTAAAAAACGCAAAAACTTCATTAATGCTTTCGATAACTTTGATTGTCATAAAATATCAGTTTATGACATAAAAAAAATTGAAAAACTTTTAAGTGATAAAGAAATTATTAGAAATCGGTTAAAAATTATATCAACTATCTCTAATGCAAAAGCATTTATTAAAGTTCAGAAAAATTATGGAAGCTTTTATAGGTATCTATCTGAATTTAAAAACAAACATTCTGAACCAGGAGAGCATTTAGATCCTTTAAATAATTTTTCGCCATTAGCAAAAAATATTAGTGATGATCTAAAGAAAAAAGGATTTAAATTTTTAGGTCCAAAAATAATATATGCATATCTAATGGCGTCTGGAATAATTAATGGACATCAAACCGACTGCTTTAGATATATAGAGCTTAAATCTTAAAACGGCAAGTCATCCTCAACCTCATTATCATCACCCTCAGCACTTTCAAATGCTGTAGGTGGTGGCATAGGAGGCATTTCTTGATCTATTTCTTCATTTATCTCTTCTATACGCCATCCCTGAATTGAATTAAAATACTTTACTTGACCTTCAGAATTAGTCCATTCTCTTCCTCTTAAATTAATACTAACTTTTACTTGTTTGCCTATTTGAAAGGCATTTAATAAATCACATTTGTCTTGAACAAATTCAACTAAAATATTTTGAGGGTACTGCTCTTCAGTGGTTATAACTACTTCTCTTTTTCTAAATCCATTTGAACCATATTCCTTTGTTTCATCAAGCCATTTTATTTTGCCAATAATTTCCATAGGTTTTATTTTATTTTTCAAAAATAACAAAACTTTTTTGCCTTATGAACTGAATAGCATTAGATTATTTAAATTAAATTATCTTGCAATAAATAATTTTCGTGACTAGAAAAATAACTCTATCTATAAAGCGAATCTGGCCTTTAGTTGCCTTTTTAATTGTAATTCTCATTGTTTGGAACACAAATGTTCTTTTCCAAAAGTTAAAAAAAGAAGAAAGGCTCAAAATGGAATTGTGGGCCATGGCACAAAAAGATTTTATTGAAAATAAAAAACCTAACAATCTAACATTTGAGGTTCTTCAGCAAACTGGTATAAATCCTATGTTTCAGGTAAATGCTAATGACAAAATAATTGATTTTAAAAATTTTGAAGGAGTATTAGAATCCGATTCTATTAAACTCTATGATAATTTAGAGAAAATTAAAAAAGAGAATAACCCTATTATAATTCAATATAGAGATTCAATTTCCGGAAAACTTTTAGTTAATCAAAAATTATATTATGGTGATTCTATTTTACTCAAAAAACTTCAATATTACCCATTAGCTCTTTTTCTAATTATTATGCTTTTTGGTTTGCTACTCTATTTTATTTTTAAAACAAACAAAATTTCTGAACAAAATAGACTTTGGGCCGCAATGGCCAAAGAAACTGCTCACCAGATTGGAACACCCTTATCATCTTTAATAGGTTGGACTACTTTAATGAAAGAAGGGCGAAAACCTGAGGTAAGCATTTCAGAAATGGAGAAAGACATCGATCGACTTAAAATAATAACCGAAAGATTTTCTAAAATTGGTTCTGATCCAGTTTTAGAATTTCAAAATGTAACTTCAATAATTAAAGAAACTGTTCTTTACATTCAAAAAAGAAGTTCAAATCTGATTGTTTTTAAAACACTCATGACAAATGAATCAATTATAGCTCCAGTAAATAGCCAACTATTAAGTTGGGCTTTAGAAAATCTTATTAAAAATGGGGTTGATGCAATGAAAGGTGAGGGTCAAATTATTATTTCTATAGATTTAAAAGACAAAAGCCTAATGATTTTAGTTAAAGACAATGGGGAAGGCATTAAGCCTGAAATCTTTAATAAAGTATTTAATCCAGGTTTTACAACAAAAAAAAGAGGTTGGGGCCTTGGACTCTCTTTAGCAAAAAGGATAATCAATGATTATCATGGAGGTAAAATATATATAAAAAACTCTTTTCCTGAAAAAGGAACTACTTTTGCAATTGAATTACAAATTGCTAGTTAAAATTTGAAGCTATAGTATTAGCTAATCGAACCATTGTTTTTGAATCAACTTTTACTTTTTTTTGAAAAGTCATATCCTCCATGCTATTTATTGGAATCAAATGAATATGAACATGAGGGACTTCAAGGCCAATAACACTAACTCCAACTCTTTTACATTTAATTGTTTTTCTTAATGCCAAAGCTACTTTTCTGCTAAATTGCATTAAGCTAGTGTATTCTTCTTCTGAAAGATTAAAGATTTTATCTTCAGTTTTTTTAGGAATGCAAAGAGTATGTCCTTCAGTATTAGGATTAATATCTAAAAATGCTAAAAAATCATCAGACTCAGCTACTTTATGACATGGCAACTCTCCACTGATTAATTTAGAAAAAACACTTTCCATTAACCTCTATTAATATTAATTATTTCTAATTCTATTTTTCCATTTGGAATCGAAATTTCTGCAATTTCACCAACACCTTTACCTAACAAACCTTTTCCTATAGGTGATTCAACAGAAATCTTACCGCTTTTTAAATCTGCTTCAGTCTGCGCAACTAAAGTATATTTCATTAATTGCCCCGTACTTAAAATTTTTACCTCAACTGTTGATAAAACTAAAACTTTAGACATGTCTAATTGAGATTCATCAATAATTCTAGCATTAGAAAGAACTTTTTCCATTTTGGAGATCTGAAGTTCTAACATCCCCTGAGCCTCTTTTGCAGCATCATACTCAGCATTTTCACTTAAATCACCTTTATCTCTAGCCTCAGCAATAGCTTGAGAAGCCTTAGGTCTTTCAACATCTTTTAGCTGATTTAACTCATTTCGAAGTTTTTTTAGACCTTCTTCAGTATAATATGAAACCTTACTCATAACTTTGTACTTTGGTAAAAACCAGATAAAACCTAAATCTATATTCAGGCAATAAACAAATATATGAAAATTGAAGCCTTTTTAAGTTTACATACTTTGAAAAAATTGGGGACATTACTTGTTTTAATTCTTATGTTTTCTTGTAGCAGGGATGGTATAAAAAGAAATCCTTACCTATATGAAGTTTCATTTAGCCACAGTATTAATTTGAATTTACCTGAATATGATAATTTAAATTTTGCTGGAGGCAGTAAATTCATACCATATGGGGGAATTAATGGGATTTTAATTTTTAACATTAATGGAAATGACATCTTTGCTTGGGAAGCTAGTTGCTCAAATCATAAATTGGAAATTTGTTCCAAACTTTCAATCGAAGGGCTTCTGGCTAATTGTAGCTGTGACAATTTTAAATATAGCCTTGCAACCGGTCAATTATTAGAAGGAGGTATTGTAAATTCTTCACAATACCCCCTTTTAAATTATAGATCTGAAAGATCCGGAAATACAATTATTATTTCTAATTAAAAAATTATTGTTAACCCTGTAAGAAAGTTAATTCCAGCCTGAGGGTAGTATCCTGCTCCTTCAATAGTTGTTATCTGATTTATCGAAGACCAATTGTCATCATAAGTATAAAAATATCCATTTGAAATATACTTTTTGTCAAATAAATTATTAATTAATAAATTCAGAGTCATTTGACTTATAATAGATTTAGGCTTCCATTGATAACTAATATTAATATCGTTTACTGCATATGATTCTAATTTTGAGCCTTCAGCTTCAATATTACTCATGTACTGTTTTCCAACGTATTTTGTTAATAACCCTATATCTAAATTTGTTTTAGGTTTAAATGTTAGAATATTTCCCAAAACTAACTCAGGTGAATACGATAAACGGGTGTTACCAAGGTAATTTAAAACACCGTCTCTTTTAAAATAAAAATCATTATTGGTGTTTTTACTAATTGCAATATTAGACTGTAACAACCATTTATCAGATAAGTTTACTTTAGCCTCAATTTCTATACCCAACCTACTACTTTCTCCTATATTTTCTCTTATTGGGGTTCCAACATTATCTAAGCCACCGGTTAATGCTAATTGATCTTTATATGCCATTAAATATATATTAGAATATACCTGAAAAGTATTTTTATTAACTCTCCAGCCTAGTTCAAAATTATTTAATATTTCAGGCTTTGGATTTCCATTTTCAAAATCAGATCTGTTTGGTTCTTTTTGTGCTTTTGAATAAGAAAAATAAAGCTGATGATCATCAGATATTTCATATGTTAAACCTGCTTTTGGATTAAAAAAACTATACCTATTACCAACATTAAATAATTGAGGGCCTGCCAAAATACCATTAATAGCATAATTTACGCTTCGGTATTGAAGGTCAATAAATCCAGTAATTTGATCTGTTAAAGGTTGTTCTAATTTTGCATAAATATTTATTTCTTTTTTACCCCCTTGATTTTCATAAAATTTCTTTCTTGGCAATACATCCCCTGAATTTTGAGCCCATAATAATGTTCCAAAATGATCTCCTATATATCTACTTAACAATATTCCCATGTCTAAGCGAGTTTGACCTTTAATATAATTTGCGCTTGCTATTATCACGTAAAAATCATTATCTAACCATTTTCTTGTAACATTTTCAGTTGTTGAAATAGTTTCGCTTCCAATATTAAATGAAGTTAATCCTAAGTATGAAAAATTAGTGTCGGGAGCAGAGTCATTATACTCTTCATAGTATCCCCTTCCATATGTGTAATTTAAACCTAAAGAAGTAGTCCATGAAGAATTGATTTGCTCATTCCAGTGAAACTGGTAATGATCTTGGCGATAATTATCTTCTTGAGAATCATAAAACCCTGTTAATAATCCATTCTGGTCATAAATTGCACCAGCAGGATTATATGTTCGGTTGGATAAATCTTCTATACCATACCAAGATTGATAAGTTATTTCATGACCACCAAAAGCAATAGCTTTTATTAATGTATTCTCGTCTTTAAATGCTCCTTGTAAAAAATATGATTTCAAATTAGATCTAGCTCTATCAATATAACCATCAGATGTAATTTTAGATAAACGACCTGATAATTCGAAATAATTATTTAAAAGTCCTGTCGAAAATTTTAATGTATTTTTTAATGTATTAAAACTTCCAACGCTAGTGCTTAATAATGATGAAGCTTCATTTTGCATAGCATCAGTTAAAATATTTAAACTAGCTCCAAAAGCACCGGCTCCATTAGTTGATGTCCCCACACCTCTTTGTAGTTGGATGCTTTCTATTGAGCTAGCAAAATCTGGAAGATTAACCCAATATGTTCCCTGTGATTCAGAATCATTAAAAGGTATTCCATTTAATGTTACATTAACCCTAGAAGCATCACTTCCTCTTACACGTATTCCTGTATAACCAATACCTGCTCCTGCATCACTAGTTGTAACAACACCAGGTAAATAATTTAACAAAATAGGTATATCCTGACCTAAATTACGAGACTTTACGTCTTCTTGATTAATATTTGTTTGAGTTACTGGGTCTGTTGTTTTTGCTCTAATAGTTGAGACTCTTACTTCCTCTAATATATAGATTTTAAGTGAGTCAATTGGTTTTTCCAGTTCTAATTCTTGTGAAAAACCATTCAAAAATGTTAAAAATATAAATCCTCTAATTATTATTTTCATTTAAATATCTTTATTTAAATAAAGGGGGGATTATTTTATGGATTAAAAATATAAATCCCTTAGCAGCATTACCTGCTCAGGTTCTATGGGTGTAATCTCAGCCAATTTGGCACCCCTTTGAGACATTACAAATATATGGATGAAAATTAAATAACAAATTAATTTTATTAGTTTTTAATAAGTTTGTCTATAATTTCAATAGAAGATTTTAATCGGCTATTTATATCGCCTGAAATCAATTTGAATGGAAAATTATATGTTTCAAGAGTTTTTTGAAAAACTTTTAGCATTTTTTTTCTGTTATTCGGACGATCTCTTAGATTATCATTTTTCCACGGAACATCAATATTAGTTAATAAATAAAAATCATGATTGGATTGCTTAGCTACTTTTAATATCTCTGGAGAACAGTACCCATTAAAATGTGTTTGGGACCAAATTTGTGTTACAACAGCATTTGTGTCGCAAAAAATAATATTATTAGCACTTTTTAAAAGTTTATTTTCGAGACTTTTCTGTCCATTAACAATAATTGGTAAATCATCAAGACCACAAACCTCATTGTTTTTATTCCATTTTCTCTGAAGATAATCTCTAGCAAATTCTGGAACCCATTTAGTTTTATAATGTTCAGCTAAATGATTTGCAAGAGTAGTTTTTCCTGAGGACTCTGGACCAAATAAAACAATTTTTAAGCATTTATTATTAGACATTCGAAATTTCTTTTTTCCATGCAAAATAACCAGCGACAGCAATAAAAGTAAAAATTAAATATTGAAAACTTGTTAAGGCTAATCCTTTATATAAATACATAGGAATTGAAATGATGTCTCCGACTATCCAAAATAACCAATTTTCTATTTTTCTTCTTGCCATTAACCACATTCCAACAAAAAAAATAGCTGTAGTGATTGTATCAATGTATGCAATAATATTATTCCACATATCAAAAATATTATACACAACAAAAACAAATACAATTGCAAAGGCAAATAAAATCAGCGAGGTTTTATTATCACTCTTATTCATTGTAGAAATTGGATTTATAGCTATACCATTTCTAGAACGAGTCCAATAATACCACCCATAAATACTAATAGAAAAATAATACGCATTAACAAGCATATCACCAATTAGACCCCAATAAAAAAGAAGATAAACATATATAGAAGTTGAGACCATTCCAGTTGGATAAACCCATATATTATTATTTTTTGAAAACCACACACTAAAAAAACCCAAAATAACAGCAATAAGTTCTAGTGAAATATTTAAAGTAGAATATTCACTATATGGTGCAAATAAAAATTCTAAAATAGAAGGCATTTAATTGTATAGGGGTTAATCAAAAGTATAATATATAATTCAATACATTAAGTTGTTTCATATGCAATAGTTACAAAGTGAGAGTCTAATTTGATATATGATAATTCAAAGAATCTGAATTGATCATTAAAAAGAACCTTGCCCTGTCCTGCTTTTGCTGAATTACAAGGCTTGTCGACACATATTTGTTTTGAAAAGTTAATGCCTGAAGTACGAAATGCTTTATAAATTGCTTCTTTTGCAGTCCAAACATATGTTAAATCTTCGATTTTTCCTAAAGCAAAATGCTCTTTTTCATGAAGAAACCTAGGAGCTATTTTATTGATTTTTTCTCGACAAGATTCTATATCAATACCTATCTGAAAATCACTTAAAACTATTCCTGAAAAATATTTTGAATGTGAAATAGATATATGTTTATTAGATTTTAAGTTAGGAGATCCATCAGAATCGTAATAAAGATCACTTTCTAAAACATCTGCAACTTTCATTAGTTGACGTACTGAAAGAATTCCTTTTCTGTGTTCTTCACTCCGCATACTTTTCAATCTTTCTCTTAAGGATGTTGTTATAGTAATTCCATTTTCTAATCTTATTTCACTCTCTTCTATTTTCCATAGATAGAGGTCAAAGTTTTTAAAATTAGTTTTTGATATAAATGGCATTGTTAATGGCAGATTTTGTATGTATTTTTGTATAATATATATACAAATATACTATGCAATTAAAAGCAAAAGTTAACTATTCACCTTATAAAGTTAAAGATATAAGTTTAGCAGAATGGGGTAGAAAAGAAATAACATTAGCCGAAGCCGAAATGCCAGGCTTAATGTCTATTAGAAAACAATATGGAAAACATAAACCTCTTAAAGGAGCAAGAATAGCTGGTTGTCTTCATATGACAATTCAAACTGCAGTTTTAATTGAAACGCTTGTTGCTCTGGGAGCTAATGTAACCTGGAGTTCTTGTAATATATTTTCTACTCAAGATCATGCCGCTGCGGCTATTGCTGCTGCAGGAATTCCAGTATATGCTTGGAAAGGAATGAATGAAGAAGAATTTGATTGGTGTATTAAACAAACCTTGTTTTTTGGAGAAGATATAAAACCACTTAATTTAATTCTTGATGATGGTGGAGATTTAACAAATATGGTTTTAGATAAGTATCCTGAGTTAATAGATAATATAAAAGGTCTTTCTGAGGAAACTACAACAGGAGTTCATCGTTTATATGAAAGAATGAAAAATGGAGCTCTGCCACTTCCTGCAATAAATGTTAATGACTCCGTAACTAAATCAAAATTTGATAATAAATACGGTTGTAAAGAAAGTGCTGTTGATGCAGTTAGAAGAGCAACTGATATAATGTTGGCTGGTAAAAGAGTTCTTGTAGCAGGTTATGGAGATGTGGGTAAAGGCACTGCCGCATCTTTTGCTGGGGCTGGAGCTATAGTTACTATTAGTGAAATTGATCCAATATGTGCTTTACAAGCAGCAATGGATGGATTTGAAGTTAAGAAAATAATGTCAGTTATTAGTAATACTGATATAGTTATTACTGCTACAGGAAATAAAGATATTATTGGTAAAGATGCTTTTTTAAAAATGAAAGACAAATCTATTATTTGTAATATAGGTCACTTTGATAATGAAATTGATATGGCCTGGTTAAACAAAAAGTATGGTCATACAAAAACTGAGATCAAACCACAAGTTGACCTGTATACTCTTGAAAACGGAAATGAATTAATTATTCTTGCAGAAGGGCGTCTAGTTAACCTTGGATGCGCTACTGGCCACCCAAGCTTTGTAATGAGTAATTCATTTACAAATCAAACCTTGGCTCAAATAGAATTATGGCAACATCCTGAAAAATATGAAAATAAGGTATATATGCTACCCAAACATTTAGATGAAAAGGTTGCAGCACTTCATCTAGAACATTTAAGTATAGAATTAGAATCATTGTCTGAAGAACAAGCAAAATATATAGGTGTTACTGTAGAAGGCCCTTATAAGCCTGATTATTACAGATATTAAATTCTTTAAGTAATAAAAAACCCCCTCAATCAATTGAGGGGGTTTTAATCTTATTAAGCTATTTCTATTTACTATATCTTAAAAGGAACTATAGAAACATATGATTTATTATTTTTCTTTTTAGAAAACTCAACGATACCATCAATTTGAGCGTGAAGCGTATGATCTTTTCCTAAATAAACATTTTCTGCTGGATTATGAGCAGTTCCTCGCTGACGAACTATAATATTTCCTGCGCGAGCAGCTTGCCCACCAAAAATTTTAACCCCAAGACGTTTTGATTCGGATTCTCTTCCGTTTTTTGAACTACCAACTCCCTTTTTATGTGCCATGATTAATTGATTTTAAAATTTTAACTTAAAGCTTTTATTAAGTCTGCTTTTTTCATTTTTGATATTCCAATTATTTCTTTTTCTTTTGCTAAAACTTTTAAATCTGAAACGCTCATGGAAGATAAATCTTGCTTTTGAGGCTTTTGTTTAGAAGCTTTTTTAGGTTTAGCTTTTAAAACCGGTTTAGCTTTTGACTTTGGTTTAGCTTTTAACTCTGGTTTATCTTCTACTTGTTTTACAGATTTGCTTCCAGAGGATGAAATATTAGAAATTTGAATTTCGGATAGATATTGACGGTGTCCATTTTTGACACGATACCCTTTTCTCCTTTTTTTCTTGAAAACAATTACTTTGTCACCTTTTAAGTGATTAATAACTTTAGCGTTAACAGATACCCCATCTATTGTTGGGGCGCCAACTTTAACTTCTGTCCCATCATCTAAAAGTAAGACCTTGTCAAAAGAAACTTTTGACCCTTCTTTTTCTTGTAAACGATGTACGAAGACTTTTTGATCTTTTGCAACTTTAAATTGTTGCCCTGCTATCTCTACAATTGCGTACATTTTTATATTATTTCGGAGGGCAAAGATATGTTTTTTAAGAATTAATCAAAACAAAAATAACTACTTTTATGACTATTTTTTATCAATAGAATATTTTCCAGGACCTATTAGAGCAATTGCTACAAAGCCTGTAAGATATAACAATGGTAATTCTTGTCTTTTAAATGGGTCACTTGCATGGACAATTAAAACTGCTACAGTCATAATTGCAATCGGTAATAATGAAATCCATCTTGTTTTAAATCCAATTATAATAAGTATTGGTGCAACAAATTCTGCAAAAACAGCTAAAATAAGTGTAGGGACAGAACCTATTCCTAGTGGATCTCCAAATTTCACTTCATCAGCAAACAATCTGTTTAGTTTTCCCCATCCATGAGTTAACATTAATAATGAAAAGAAGACTCTTAAAACAAGCTTACCTATATCAGATGTGTTCATAATCTTATTTTTTTGATAAATGTAATAATTAATTTCTTTTTAGACTTTTAAGGTGCCATTCTACGGTTAATTGCAGCCCTTTTTCAAATGATGTTCTGGGAATCCATCCTAATTCATTTTTTAATTTAGAAGAGTCGATGGAATATCTAAAATCATGGCCTTTTCGGTCGACTACAAAGGAAATTAATTTTTTTGAGGAGCCAAATGGCCTTTTAAGAGCGTCATCTACTTCAAATATTATTTTGTTTACAAGGTCAATATTATTTAATTCATTGTTTCCTCCAATATTATACGTCTCACCCTTTTTTCCCTTATGAAAAATTAAATCAATCGCATCAATATGATCTTTCACGAAAAGCCAATCTCTTATATTCTTTCCATCACCATAAATTGGTAAGCTTTCATTATTGAAAATTTTACTTACCATAAGTGGTATGAGTTTTTCTGAATGCTGATTAGGGCCATAATTGTTTGAGCAGTTTGAAACTATTATGGGCATTTTATATGTGTGAAAATAAGCTTTAACAAAATGATCTGAGGAGGCTTTAGATGCAGAATATGGTGATCTTGGATCATAGGCTGTTATTTCAGAGAATGATCCCTTTGGACCTAAACTTCCATATACTTCATCTGTAGATACATGATAAAAACATTTATTCAAAAAATTATTTTTCCATAATTCTCTTGCTGATTCTAAAAGATTTAAAGTCCCTATCACATTAGTTTCTGCAAATTCTAAAGGCTCATTAATTGAATTGTCAACATGTGATTCCGCAGCTAAATGAATTATGTTATCAATATCATATTTAACTAGAGCTTTATAAATTGATTTTTTATCTCTAATGTCAATCTTTTCAAAAATATAATTTGATGATTTTTCAATATCAACTAAATTTTTAAGATTGGAGGCATATGTTAATGAATCAATGTTAATTATTCTGTAATCGGAATACTTTTTTACTAATTGAATTACTAGATGGGATCCAATAAAGCCTGCACCTCCAGTAATTAATATGTTTTTTTTATAATTACTCATTTAATCATTTTTAAGCACTCATTTAACGAGTCTTTCCAATTAGGAATTTGCAAGTTAAGAGTAGTTTCAATAAGCTCAGTGTTCAAATCTAAATTTTTTGGTCTTAATCCTTTTAAGGGATAGTTTTCAGTTTTAACAGGAGCTAAATTACATTTTGATCCACTTAATTCAATTATAGATTTTGCAAAATCATACCATGAAGTAACTCCTTTATTTGAAAAATGATAAATTTTATTTTTAAATGAATTTGACGAATGGATTAATTTAATAATTGTTTCGGCTAAATCTATACCATATGTTGGTTTTCCCCATTGATCATTTATTACCGAGATCTTTTGTTTTAAATGAGATAGTTTTAAAATTGTCTTAACAAAATTATTTCCAAATGGACTAAATAACCATGACGTTCTAATAATTATTGCTTCTGACTTTGAATCTAAAACTAGATTTTCTCCTTCAAGCTTAGTTTTTCCATAAACCCCAAGAGGGTTTGTTTTATCTTCTTCTTTTAAATCGTTTATCCCATAACCATTAAAAACATAGTCAGTGGAAATGTGAATTAATTTGACATGAAATGTTTCTGAAATTTTTATTAAGTTTTTTACTCCTAAAACATTAATATTTTTTGCTTTATCAGGTTCGTCTTCTGCTTTATCAACTTTAGTATATGCGGCACAATTAATTATAACATCAACTTCATTGTTTTGTATAAAGCTTAAAAGTGATTTATAAATTGTAATATCTAATTTATCTTTACTTAAAAAATGAAACTTAATAGAAGAGTATTTAGACTTTATATGATCTAGGCATTTTCCCATTTGACCATCACCACCTGTTACTAAAACATTAATCATAGAGATTAAAATTATAATCGAATAGCAACGCTTTATCTAAAATAGGATTATTCTGATCTTTTTCTGAAATAACCCATTCAGATTTTGGTACTCTCCAGTTAATTTTAAGTTTTAAATCATCAAAAGCTATACTTCCCTCACTAGTCTTATTATAATAATTGTCAACTTTATAATGAAAAATAGATTCATCACTAAGAGTGATATATCCATGAGCGTACCCTCTCGGAATAAATAAATGTTGTTGATTATGTTCATTAAGCTTAAACGATATGTGCTTTCCAAAAGTTGGAGAACCCTCTCTAATATCAACGATAACATCCAATACTTCTCCTTTAATGACAGACACCAATTTTGATTGGCTATATGGATCTAGTTGATAATGCAGACCTCTTATTACTCCTTTTTTTGAATGTGCTAAATTATCTTGACAAAAGAATATTTTTCTTTCAATAAAATTTTCAAGTTTATCCAAACGAAAGTTCTCTCGAACAGATCCCCTATCATCTTTAAAAGATTTAGTTGTTATTTTTAGAACATCTTTAAATTCGGTGGTCTCAATTATCATTACCAGAATATTTGTTTATTAGATATTCTCCGTATCCAGTATTTTTTAATGAATTAGCTGTTTTAATCAATAATTGTTTTGAAATCCATCCATTTTGGAATGCTACTTCTTCTAAACAACCAACCTTTAAACCTTGTCTTTTTTCAATTGTCTGAATAAACTGACTGGCTTCTAATAAAGATTCATGAGTACCAGTATCGAGCCACGTGAATTCTCTTTCCAATTTTTCAATATTGAGTTTTTTATCATTTAAAAAAAATTGATTTATCGATGTTATTTCTAACTCTCCTCTATCCGAAGGTTTAATTGTTTTTGCAATTTCAATTACTGAGTTTGGATAAAAATATAATCCAGCCACAGCATAATCACTTGAAGGAATTTTAGGCTTTTCTATAATTTCATTTGGATTTCCTTTCTCATCAAAGCTTATTACACCATATCTTTGAGGGTCTTTTACTTTAACACCGAAAACTGTTGCTTTTTGACTTTCATTTGTTTGATTAATTGCAAATTTTAGATGGCTAATTAAATCGGATCCATAGAAAATATTATCTCCAAGGACTAGACATACTGGATCGCTTTTAATAAAAGATTCTCCTATGATAAAAGCTTCAGCTAATCCATTTGGTTTATCCTGTTTTAGATAACTCAAGTTAATACCCCATCGACTTCCGTCTCCAAGAAGTCTTTGATATTGACCCAAGTCCTGAGGGGTGCTTATCAAGAGTATTTCTTTGATTTCAGCTTGCATAAGAACAGATAAAGGGTAATAAACCATAGGTTTATCATAAATTGGCAGTAATTGCTTAGAAACCCCCTTAGTCACTGGGAATAATCTAGAACCAGTTCCGCCTGCTAAAATAATACCTTTCATTATAATTTATAATTTAAGTAAAGATAATACAATCATAAAAATTCTTTTATTTTGATTGCCTTATTAAGTATATACGAAATTTTATTCAAGCTGATTTTATTTATTCTAAAAGCTTTAAATTCTTCATTTAATATTATTATTTTACTCATTAAACCCGAGTTACTTATTCCTCCGGCTTTCATTTTAATCAAGTTTTTATTAATAAACTTTGTTTTTATTTTATATAATTCAATAAATCTTAACATTAATTCAAAATCACCTGCAATTTTAAATGAGTCATTATAAAAACCATGCTCATTATAAATACTTTTTCTACAATAAAACGTTGGATGTGGGGGCATCCAAGCCTTTTTAAACGCACCTTTTTTGAATGGTTTTGAAATCCATTTTCTAGTAATTTTTTTATTATTATAAAACTTTAAATTTCCAAAAACAGCATCAATGTTTTTATCAAATCCATCTACTATAGTTTTTAAAGAATTCTCATCATAAAAAATGTCATCTGAATTCAAAAATCCTATAATTTCACCATTTGCAATTTTTAAACCTTTATTAAAAGCATCATAAACTCCTTTGTCTGGTTCAGAAATAATTTTAGCTATATGGTGATAATTTTTACATATTTCTAAGGTCCCGTCTTTTGATCCTCCATCTACAATAATATGCTCAATATTTTTGAAAGATTGGGTAGCTACAGACTTTAGTGTTTTTTCAATAGTGACTTTAGCATTATAAGAAATGGTAATTATAGAAATTTTCAAGATTGCTGTAATTTTCTTTTTAAGTAATTTGCATATGAATTCCCCTTATAATTTTTAATGTGCATTTTCAAAGTGGCTTCATTTATTAACCCCTTATCAAATGCTATTTCTTCTAAACAAGCCACTTTTAAGCCTTGCCTTTTTTCTATAGTATGAATAAAATTTGAAGCCTCTAGCATAGATTCGTGAGTCCCTGTATCTAACCAAGCAAATCCTCTAAACATTATTTCAACAGATAGTTTGTTTTGATCTAAATACAATTGATTTAAAGTAGTTATCTCTAACTCCCCTCTTTCACTTGGTTTTACTTTTTTTGCCATTTTTATGACAGAATTTGGATAGAAATAGAGACCAACAACAGCATAGTTACTTTTAGGTTTTAAGGGCTTTTCCTCTAATGACAATGCATTACCCTTACTATCAAAATCAACAACCCCATAACTTTTAGGGTCATTAACATAATAGCCAAAAATAGTTGCTTTCTTATATCTAGAAGTATTAATTAAAGCACTTGATAATAACTCAGTTAATCCGTGACCGTAAAAAATATTATCTCCCAATATTAAACAAACATCATCTGAACCTATAAAATCTTCTCCAATTATAAACGCTTGTGCTAAACCCTCTGATTTTGGCTGTTCAGCATAAGACAGTTTTAATCCCAAATCACTACCATCTCCAAATAATTTTTGAAAACTTGGAAGATCATGTGGAGTAGATATGATCAAGATTTCATTAATTCCGGCAAGCATTAAAACAGATAAAGGATAGTTTATCATTGGCTTGTCATATATCGCCAAAAGTTGCTTAGACACTGTTTTTGTGATTGGATACAGCCTTGTACCTGAGCCTCCAGCTAAAATAATTCCTTTCATTTTACGGTCTAAATTTTAATTGTATCAACAAATAGTATAGATCTAATTTTTCTGGTTAACTCCCTAAAAGTTGAACTAATCCCTCTAACATGGTTATCTTTTTTAGCCATAATTTTTACGTCGCTTAATTTATTTTTAAATAATAAGTTGATATAAGGCAAATAAATTTTATTTAATAGTATTCCTTTCAAAGAAACAAATACTCTACTCAAATCTGTAGAAAATAAATTTTTATCAATTTGCTTTAAATTTGCAAAATGGTAAAAAATTAGTGGAGTACCATTCACTAATATTTGTCCATCTTTAAAAGATAGTTTATAATTTTTTATATTCCAGATAGCCACATTTGCACCTATGTTACCAATTACTTTTACTCTCTTATAATTTTGCGGCCAGTAATCTAAGTATTTTTGATCTGCAAATCTTGTTTTTTCTATTTTCTGATAGCACCAATCTATGCAATCATTCATCCAATCGTTTAAACAATCTAGACCATTTTTATCTCTTTTGAAGGAAACCCAGCCTACATTAAACTCTCCATAGATCTTATTCCTTTTTGTAAAAAAATTAAATCTGTGACTTATAATACCTATTGAATAGCCCTCTAATTCTTGAAAAATTTTTGCTGGAGAATCAAAGAAAAATAGATCTGCATCTAAGTATGTAATCAGGTCTACTTCTGAAAAATTTGCCATTACATAGTTGCAAGTGGCTGGACTACAAGTAAAAAAATATTCAACATAATTTCTGTTCTCTTTTGCTACTTTAAGTTGAGGATAATAGTTTTCAAGATCTTCATAATAAATTGGAATGATATTTTTATTTTCTAATTGAACAATAGCATCGAAAGACAAATGATCAAAACAAAACATGAATAACTTAAAATTAGAATCATGTTCACTTAATGAATGTAATAAATTTTTAGCATGCCCTAAATAATTACTATCAAAATGGGTACAGTAATAATGTGTCATTCATAGAATTTTTTTATATGATCGCAAACTAGATCTACTTCTTCAAAAGTTAATCCAGGATAAAGTGGTAAACTTATACATGTTTCAGACAAATTTTCTACAATTGGAAAATCTCCTTTTTTGTATCCTAGTTCAGAATATGCTTTCTGGAGATGGGGAGGGATAGGATAATGAATTTCTGTTTGAATATCATTTTTAAGAAGAAACTTTACAAGTTCTTCTCTTTTGGAAGTTTTAATAACGTATAGGTGATAAACATGGTCGGCTTCAGGAGAAACATATGGAAGATCTATTTCTTTAATGTCTTCTAAATTTGAATTATATCTAGCTGCAATTTTTTTTCTTTCTTCTGTAAATTCTTTTAAATATTTTAATTTAACATTTAGTATTCCTGCTTGCAGTTCATCAATCCTAGAGTTTACTCCTTTTATATTATTTATATATTTTTGCTTAGAACCATAATTTCTATAGGTTAAGGCAAATTCTTTGTGAGCTATACTATTAGTGGTTATGGCTCCTGCTTCACCAATAGCGCCAAGATTTTTTGTCGGATAAAAACTAGTCGCATTAATATCACCAAATGAGCCAGTATACTTACCATTCCAAGTCCCAAGTTGTGATTGTGCGTTGTCCTCTACTACAAATAAATTATTCTTTTTAGCAATATTCATTATAGCATCCATATCACATGATTGGCCATAAAGATGAACTGGCATTATAACCTTTGTGTTTTTTGTGATAGCTTTTTCAATTAATGATGGACAAATATTAAAAGTTTTTGGGTTAGGCTCTACGGAAACTATTTTCGCGCCAACTGAACTTACTGCTAACCAAGTAGCTATGTATGTGTTTGAAGGGACAATAACTTCATTATTTGGTCCTATTTCAAGTGCCTTAAGAGCAATTATTAAAGCGTCTAAACCACTAGCCACTCCAATTGTATTTTTAACTCCTGTTAATTTGGAATAACTAGCCTCAAAATTTTCAACTTCTTTTCCTAGAACATACCATTGTGAATCAAAAACTCTTTCAATTGAATCAAGTATTTGTTTTTTATACAGCTCGTTATGCTTTTTGAATGAATTAAATAAAATCATCTGCATATAAAAAAGTTATTTGTACCACTTAATAAATTATGATTGTAATTATCTGACCAAGAATTAATAAAGGCTTCTTTAGTCCTTGAGTACCCACAAAAAACTCTTTTTTTTCTATAAAATACTGAGTATAAAAAAATCTTAATTTCTCTAATTACTGTTAAAAAATTTAACTCCTGAGCTGGAATAAAATAAATATAGTTAACATTAGAATAATTAAGCCTTTCAAAAAGATTTTTCAAATCTATATCACTTAATTCTGTATCAATCCTAGATAATAAAATCAAAGAATCTTTAGATTCAATTGTGAAATTAGATTTTAAATCTAAAGAAAATGCTTTATCAAAGATATTAAATGAATCTAAAATTTT
>Ga0115002_10003683_pt1 | contig 18953 bp, 13 predicted proteins | sample ArcticOcean_MG_C_8_FD_89576 | JGI IMG/M metagenome (GOLD analysis project Ga0115002, IMG submission 89576) | Marine microbial communities from western Arctic Ocean - ArcticOcean_MG_CB11_86 | ecosystem: Environmental > Aquatic > Marine > Oceanic | place: Arctic Ocean: Canada Basin | collected... | reverse complement strand
GTGGGGGGATTGTTCCGTTAGGCCGGTAACCTGCAGAACGCTGGAATTCGCAAAGACGTCGATGCGAAAGACAACGTCGAACGTATGCTGCTGCTGCTATTCCCCGGCGGACCGGCTGTGGTTCAGATGAACGTCAACGTCGACGGGCAACCGTTCCGCATGGCACGCGAGAAACTCGTCGAGGAGTTGTTGGCTTCGAGCGATACGGATGGCGACAAGAAACCGACTTGGCCCGAAGCCTTCGCCAACCCGCGGTTTCCCTACTCGCGATTACTTGCCAGTGCTCGCACCCCCGCACAGAAAGTGGCTACCCTTAAGCGGTACGACCGCAACTCCAACGGCACGATGGACGTCCAAGAAGCCCGAACCCTCATCGCACAATACGGCGGCGGGGCCGCCTTCCTTGTGCGTCCCAACCCGTATGCCGGCCGTCAGCCCGATGTGAAATCGGTGCTCGATACTGACAAAGACGGCGTGCTCTCCAAGCAGGAACTCGCAGCCACGGAAGAACGGCTCAAAAGTCGTGACGCCAACGACAACGACTTGCTCGAAGCGAGTGAACTCGGTGGCGGAGCCGCTGGCTTGCAGTATCGGCAACGAAGCGGCCGAACCAGAACGACCACGTCCGACGTGCATCTGCTCGGCCCCACGGCCGACTTGGTGGCGGTTTTTAATTCGGTCAAGAAAAAGTATGCCGGGAAAGACGGCATCATCACCGCCGCCAGCTTCCCCTGCATGCCAAAACTTGTGGCCGAACTCGACTCGGGCGAAGTCATCGGCTTCCAACTCCTCAAGCCGAACTTGGTGCTCGACGTCAACCTGGGATCGGGCGAAAACAGCAACCAGGGAATCACGGTCAAGAGTGCAACGGCTCCGTTCGATCCGAAACTCGCCAGCCGCAAGGCGTCCAACGCCAGCTTGGTGCTGGAGACCATCGGCCTGCAACTCAAAGTTTCGACGCCAACCGGAACGACCCGCACCTACGACTACACACGCACCGCCCAGTCGATGATCACCCGCTACGACACCGACAAGAACGGCTACATCGAGAAGAAGGAACTCGAAAAAGCCGCCGGTGCGCAGTACGTCGTTTCCCAATTCGCAGGCTGGGACACCGACGCCGACGGCAAGGTGTTCCTCAAAGAGATCAAAGCGTCTTACGACCGCATGCTGGCTCCGCGAATGAGCCAAATCACGGCAATCTCGTCATCAACCGGCCCTTCGATGTTCGCCGCGATGGACACCACCGGCGATAACCGTCTCAGCTTGCGAGAAATGCGAATCGCCGGCGACCGATTGCAATCGTTAGATAAGAACAAAGACGACAAGATCGGCTTCGAGGAAATGCCCGGCGAAATCGCCATCGCCCTGTCACGCGGTGGAGCGTACTACGGCCAACGAACCTTCATCGGTCGCCAACGCCCTAGTACCGTCGCACGACCGGCGACGTAAAAAGGACCGAAGTGGTTCATCAGCATGGACAAAAACGGCGACGGCGACATCACCCCCCCGCGAGTTCCTCGGCACCGCCGATCAATTCAAGAAAATCGATACCAACAAGGACGGCTTCATCGAATTGAAGGAAGCCGAAGCCGTGAAGAAGACGGCCACGACAGAGAAGAAGTGATCGACGTGGTTTAGTTGTCGTGCTCGTGAATCGCCGCGTGTTCGGCGTCGGTTTCGGGGCGGGTGTCGCGACCTCGGCCGGCGGTCAGTTCGATGCGGTCGAGGAATTTCACGTTCGCGCAATCATCCAGTTCGTCTGTATGACAGGCGGCCGGGTTGCGGATCAGGAACCGGAACGGGCCGCCTTTGTTTTCCGTCATCGGCTCGCCGTCCACACGGTAGACGAGAATCCCTTCGCCACGCACCGCCTCCAACGGAATGCTGGCGGCGAAGTCGTCGAGGGTCGCATGCAGCGTGAGATACGTGGCCGATTCCTGCGGACGAACGCGTTTGAGTAACGACTCGAGCGTCACGCCGTCCCCTTTACGGTTCGCCTGAAACCGGCTGACATCGGGAACTTGCACGTCGGCAGCGAACGCAGCCAGTTCGTCATACGAGATGTCGATGGCGTTTTCGACTTCCCCATCGATGCGTAGCGTGGTCGTGTCGCTCATGGATGCTCTCTCTCTGCGAACGTTGTTCGGCTTGCGTTAGGCGAGCAGCTTGTCGACGACTTTCCCGCCGGCGTCGGTCAGTCGGTAATTGCGGCCTTGGAACTTGTAGGTTAGCCGGTCATGTTCCATCCCCATCAAATGCAGGATGGTCGCGTGCAAATCGTTGACGTGCACGGGATCCTCGGCGACATGATAGCCTAGCTCGTCGGTCTTGCCGACCGTCGTGCCGCCTTTCACGCCACCGCCCGCCATCCAAACGGAAAACGCATCCTTGTGATGATCGCGGCCCGCCTTGGGGCCGGCGGCTCCTTGCAGCATGGGCGTGCGACCGAACTCGGCTCCCCACACAATCAGCGTTTCATCCAGCAACCCACGTTGTTTGAGGTCGCTGATCAACGCGGCGATCGGCTGGTCGACCTGCTTGCATTTGCGGGGCAGCCTGCCTTTCACGTCGCCATGATGATCCCACCCTTGGTCATAAAGTTGCACCACCCGCACGCCGTTTTCCACCAGTCGGCGGGCAAGTAAGCAGTTGTTGGCGAAACTCGCCTGGCCCGGTTGCGTGCCATACATTTCGTGAATGTGTTTGGGTTCCGCGCGCGTATCCATCAGCTCCGGAACGCTGGTCTGCATGCGATACGCCAGTTCGTACGACGCAATCCGCGTGGCAATTTCCGGGTCACCGATGCGATCGAGTTGCAACTTGTTGAGCTGGCCGATGTCGTTCACAATCCGCCCGCGTGCGGCGTGATCGATGCCGGGCGGATTGTTCACGAACAGCACCGGCTCGCCTTTAGCGCGGAAGCGAACGCCCTGATAAACCGACGGCAAAAAGCCCGACCCCCACAGCGACGATCCGCCGCCGCCGGTCAAGCCGGTCACCATCACCACGAACGCGGGCAAGTCACGACTTTCGCTGCCCAAGCCATACGTCACCCAAGCCCCCATGCTGGGACGCCCCTGTCGGCCGAAGCCGGTTTGCATAAACACCTGGGCCGGGCCGTGGTTGAATTCCTCGGTGTGCAACGTCTTCACAACAGCCATGTCGTCGGCATGTTGCGCCAAGTTGGGTAACAGTTCGGAAAGTTCCAACCCCGATTCGCCATGCTTGTCGAAGCGAAACTTTGTACCCAATAACTTGGGGTTCTTCTGCAGGAACGCGAACCGCTGCCCTTCCAGAAGATGTTGCGGACACGGTTTCCCGTCGTATTTCTTGAGGGTCGGTTTGTAATCGAACAAATCAAGATGCGACGGCGCACCCACCATATGCAGGTAGATGATGTGCTTCGCTTTCGGCGCGAAATGTGCCTGTTTCGCGGCGAGCGGATCCCGTGTGATTCGAGGGGCCGAACGCGCATCGTCGGCCAGCAACGAGGCCAACGCCATCGACCCAATCCCCAACCCTCGGCCATGCAGGAACTCGCGACGGGTGAGCGTCTGAAAGGAATCGTATGCCAGCGGTTCCATCGTGTTAGCCTTTCGTGATCGTTTCATCGAGGTTCAACAGGATGTTGCCGACATGAATCCAGGCGGCGAACTCGGCCGGGTCAGCCCCTGCCGGCATCTTCCACTTCCCGATCAGCAACTTGGCCGTTGCGGGAGTTTTGCGGTAACGGGCCAGTTCGCTACGGTAACGGTTCAACAGAATCGATGTCTCGCGAGCCACCGATCGGCGACCAGTGGCCAGGCGAAACCCGTATTCAATTCGTTTTTCTATCGTCGTGTTCGTCGACGGTTCGGTCATCATGCGTGTCGCCAACGCGGTGGCCGCCTCGAAGTAGACTGGGTCGTTCAACAACGTCAACGCTTGCAAGGGGGTGTTGGAGCGTGACCGTTTCACCGTACACGCTTCGCGGGACGGCGCGTCGAAGTTGGCGAAGCTGGGGTAATGCACCGTGCGACGCCAGTAAGTGTAAAGACCGCGACGATGCAAGTCTTCGCCGCTGCTGGTCGTCCAGGCATTGCTGGCTTGGCCAATATGATTCCACACCCCGGCCGGCTGAAACGGGAACACGGGCGGACCGTACATTTTCTCACTTAGCAACCCGGCAATCGCCAATGCGTTATCGCGAATGAACTCGGCCTTCAAACGGAATCGCGGGCCGCGGGCATACCAGAGGTTGTACAAATCGCGAGCAAGAAGCTCAGGCGTGACACGCGACGATTGACGGTACACGGCCGACATCACAATTGTCTTGTGCAATGTTTTTACACTCCAGCCGTTCTCCATAAACCCGGTCGCCAACCAGTCGAGCAGTTGTGGATGCGTGGGCGCATCCCCTTGCGAACCGAAGTCTTCGACGGTCTCGACAATCCCCCGGCCAAAGAACTCGGCCCAATGACGATTCACCGTCACGCGGGCCACCAGCGGGTTTTCGTTAGAGACGAGCCATTGCGCGAACCCAAGTCGATTGTCCGGAGCGTTCTTCGGCCAAGGATTGAGAATCTTCGGGACACCCGCTGAAACAACTTCGCCCGGCTTCAGAAAATCGCCCCGCTTGAAAACTCGCGTCACACGCGGCTTGGCAATTTCTTTCATCACCAGCGTGGTGATCGGCTTGATCTTCTCGGCCTGCGTCTTGAGTTTCTTCAACTGATTCTTGAGTGCAGTGAGTTCCTTCGATTGTGCGAGGAAGAAATTACCCAGTTCCGTTTTCTGTTTCTTTGTCCGTTTCTTGGCAGGCTGCTTCACGAGTTCGCGAATGCGCATCGGCGTACCCAACATGGCCGGATCACCTTGCGTGGCGAGCAGTTGAAACCGACCGATCGTTCGCGAGTTGCCGTATTGTTGATCGAGCGTGAATCGCAGCACGGCCCCCTTTAGAATGCCGGCCGGAGATTGCGTGCGAAAGACGGCGTGATGCCTTCGACCAAACTGCGGTGCGATCGCCCAACCGGTCTTGCGGTTGCCATCAATCGCAGCCGTCACCGGCCACTTCGTCTGTGAGAAATCGGCAATCGGTGACGACAGTTTTACGGGCTTGAACTTCGTTGGCGTTTTCGGATCAGCCGCCTCGACGCGGAATTCCGAGAGAATGAAGTTCCCCGGTTTGGCACGTCCCGGTCCGCCAGCGGGTAGAGACGGATCGGTGAGAATCTCCAGACGAAACGCGGTGATACGGGGTAAGTCGGTTTTGGCCGTGACGTGATAGACGTCCGTTCCGGGGAAGTTACCGCCGGCGAGAATCGAGTTGTCATCGAGTTTCCGTAGCCCGCCGACTTCGGCCGATTCTAAACTCTCCGCTTTCAGAACGGTCCAGTTCGAGTCATCCCTCATCGTAGCGACCGCTTGTTCCCAAGCCGGTTGCTTCTTTCCGAGTTCACTCGACAACGCAGCCACCTGCTTTTCTACCCGCGCGATTTCGGTTTTTACCGAAGTTCGCATCGCAGCACGTTTTGCATCCAACGGCAAGTCGATCTTCGGTCCGGTGAAATCTCGCCCGCTGCCGCGTCGCGCGATTTCTTTTTCGGTGTTGTTGAAGAACGCGTACAGCCGATAGTAGTCGCGTTGCGTGAAGGGGTCGTACTTGTGTTCGTGGCATTGACCGCATTCAATCGACGTCCCCAACCAGACTGTGCCGGTGGTGTTGACGCGATCGATGACCGCCAGCACATGTTCTTCTTCCGGGTCGGTCCCTGCTTCCACGTTGGCCATCGTGCCGCGATGAAACCCCGTGGCGATGCGTTGATTGAGGGTCGCCTCGGGCAATAAGTCGCCCGCGATTTGTTCGATGGTGAATTGGTCGAACGGCATGTCGGCGTTGAGCGCTTTGACGACCCAATCGCGATAGGCCCAATACACGCGTCGCCCGTCGCGTTGGTAACCGTTGCTGTCGGTGTAACGAGCCGCGTCGAGCCAGGGAATCGCCCACCGCTCGCCGTAACGGGGTGACTTCAACAATCGATCGACAACCTTCTCGTAGGCTTGCTCACTTTTGTCCGCGACGAACGCGTCAATCTCAGCCAGCGTGGGTGGCAGGCCGGTCAGGTCGAGCGTCACACGTCGCAGGAGTCGTTCTTTCGTTTCCTCGTTGGAGGGCGTCAGCCGCATGGCTTCCAGTTTCGCCAGCACGAAACGGTCGATGTCGTTCCGCACCCATGCCTTGTTCTTCACCGTTGGCGGTTTCGGGCGCGTCGGTTTGACGTAGGCCCAATGCTTGGGCAACTCGGTAATGTCGGGGCCGACGCCGTCGGGCCAGTTGGCCCCTTGATCGATCCACGCGCGAATCAAACCGATTTGCTCATTGGAGAGTCCATCGCCGTCGGGGGGCATTTGTTTTTCGTGGCCGATGCCCGCAATGCGACGCACGAGAATGCTCTCGGCACTCTTACCCGGTTTCACTGTCGGGCCGGAGAGTCCGCCTTGGAAGACGATCTTCTTCGCGTCCAGTCTCAAGTAACCCTGATGATCGTCCGGGCCGTGACAGTCCACGCAATGCTGGGCCAACAGCGGTTGAATGTCTTTAACGAAATCCACCTTCCGCTTGGCCGCCGGCGGGAGTGGTTTCGCCTTCTCCGTCTTCTCGGCTGCCAAGAGAGACGACACCACAAACGCAGCCATCAACAGCAACGCGAACACACCACGAAAGGAGACATTCATCGGAGACCAACTCCAAGCCAGAATGGACAACGCAGGCAGGACGTTCAGGCGGGGATCACTCGGCCCATGCAGTGCCGAGCGATACCACTATTAGACCACTTTCAGGAGGCAATGTCCATTTCTTGCCGTAGCGGCGTCCAGCCATTTGATCCTACCCACAGGGTGCCACTGGCTTTGCCAGTGCCGATGTGCGTTGATTGCAAGGTTCCCGCCTAGGGGCTGGAGTGCTCATTCCGAAATGATGTCTGACGACTGGGACCGGCTTCAGCGATTCAACGCCAGCTCCGAGTTCGCACTGACCGAACCAGTGGCACCCCCGCGAAGTTAACCGCCGTGTGTCTCCCAATACTTGGCGAGTAACTCGCCGATAGCATCAGGGTACTCGTAGAACTCACTTGTCAACGATTCAAATGCCTCTTCATCGTCGTCGGTGATAGTGAAGAGCTGTTATTGGCGAGTGCTCCAATCTGGACTCGGCGTTGAGTCCGGAAACATCGCACAAGCTCGTTTCACAATGTTGGCAGTAGTGGATGCACCAATTCGTTCAAGCGCAGCAATTGTCTGTGCGGCGTAATTGCCTCGCGAATTGAAGAAGAACTGATCGAATCCGCCATTGTTGAGTTCTGCTTCGAACCACCAAACGGTGTGAAATACCTGCTCGGTGGCCGTCAATAACTCAAAGCCAGTTGACTGTTCTTTGGCGGCAAGTCTCTCGGACACGGCGAAGAGATCAGTCATCTCGTGTAGATTCCTCACTCGGCCCAACAGGGGCCAGACGTTCGATCTGCCAAGATAGAGGCCTTCGGCCCCACACTGGCGACACGGCACATCGTACTGATGGAGTATGGTCGGCGGTCTTCATTCTGGATGCAAGGAAATTCGCCTGATTCCATTCTTGCCACGCCGGTCCCACCCGCCGATGCCATCGGCGGCTATTAACCAGCCGGCTTCAACAACCACCCACTAAACCAGACGGCCAGGAACACGGCTGTGAAACCCAGCAGCATGTTGGCGGCCACGTTCCAAGCAGCCAATCGCAGTTCGTGTTCGCGGAGCAGTTCGACGGTCTCGTAGCCGAAGGTCGAGAAGGTGGTGAGTGAGCCGAGGATGCCCGTGATGAGGAACAGCCGTAGCGGTTCTGAAAGCGTTGTCTGCTTGTGCGTGACCAGTCCCATCAGCAGGCCGATGAGCAGGCAGCCGAGTACGTTGACCAGCAGCGTGCCGGCCGGTCGGAAGGCGGGGAAACGCAGTTGCATCCAACCGGTGAGTGAATAGCGACAGATGGCTCCGACGAACCCGCCCAGACCCACGGCAAGCAGCGATTGCATCTGGTGTCTCCTGAAATCGTAGCAACTGTTCAAGCACGATGAACGAACGGAAGCCCGCAGGAACAATGCCCACGGGCTTCCGAGATGGAACTCAACGCGAACTGTGTAAGATCACTTGGAAATCTTCCACAGGTGGCCGTCACTTCGCACGTACAACGCATTTCCGGCCACAGCAGGTGAGCAGAGGATGGTCGCTTCGAGCGGACTCGTACCAACGATCTCGCCCGCTTTCTCACTCGGTTTGACAACTTGCCCCAGGCCTTTTTCATTGAAGAAGTAAAGCAGCCCGCCCGCAGCCACCGGCGTCGAGGTGAACGGCCCTTGCATACGCATCTGCCAAACCACGTCACCGGTTTTCGCGTCGGCAGCGGTGAGTGCGCCGGCACGGTTCACGGCAAACACACGGCCTCCATAGACCAGCGGGCTGGGTGTGGAGGGTGACAGCCGGCCCGACTTCCAAACGACTTTCGGCTTCTCTTTGCCTTGTGGCAGCAAAGCCGTCACGCCGCTGGACGGAACATAAACCGTTCCGTCGGCCACCGTGCATGACGGAGTCGTCGACGCACCGCCATCGAACGACCAGACCACTTCGCCGGTCTTCGGTTTGACCGCCGAGAGGCCAACCGACGATTGCAACAAGGCGAGCGTTTCCCCCGACTTCGTTTTCAGAACGGCAGGCGACGTCCAGTTCACTTTGCGCGGTCGGTCTTTCCGCCAACGAGCGACTCCCGTGGCCACATCGATGCCCGTCGAAAAGGAATCGGCATCGCTCTCGACTTGCACGATCACGGTATCGCCGACAACCACAGGCGACGACGCCATGCCCAGGCTGTTGCTCGCGTTGGGGAAGTCGTGTGTCAGACCACGAAACCAGAGCAGGTTGCCGTCGAGGTCCAGGCAGGCGAGATCGTTGGACGAATAAAACGCAAAAAGACGTTTGCCGTCGCTGGCGGGTGTCGGCGTGGCGACGCACATCTTCTTATGCGTCTGCGTGCGGCCGGTCGCCCAGAATTGGCGTTCCCATGCCAGTTCGCCCGTCTTCACCGAGAAGCATTGCACGTGCAACCGGGTTTGCCCGACGCCCGAACTGCTGGTGATGTAAACGCGATCGCCGACAATCACCGGACCCGAAAGCCCGCGTCCTTTAAGAGGGACCTTCCAGGCAATGTTCTCTTTTTCGCTCCAGGTCGTCGGCAGCGTGTCGCTGACGGCAACCGAGTCGGTGTTGTTCCCGCGAAACTGACGCCAGTCGGCTCCCATCAGAGAGACCAAGCACGTCAGCGCGGCGATGCAACGGATGAGTCGAGATTTCATATCTATTTAGATCCTTTCACAACCAGGCTTTTCGAGGAGGACGGCAACACACTCGTGGTGGTTGTCGGCTGCGAGAGCACGGCACTTCCGGTTCCGTCGCAAACGCGCAACTGGAACTGGTATCGCTGTGCCCAATTATCGGTCTGCTCGTTTTGCAGAATTTTCAGCAGCAAGACGTTGCGGCCCGGCTTCAAGGCGACATCCACACGGTACTGATCGATCTTCATTCCGCGATGGTATTCCTCGCGAGCGAACAGCAGCTTGCCGTTGACCCACAGCTTCCACGAGTTGGGCGTTCCCAATCGAATTTCCACGTTGCGTGCTTTGTCGCTTTGGAAATTCGTGGTGACGTACATGGCCGAGCCTTTGTAGTTCATCAACGATTTGGCAATGTCGACGATGCCGTATTCCTGTTCGGTCGAGACCGGCGTCCAGGCCACCTTGCCGAGTTGGCCTTTATAGCTGGCCTTGATGTCAATCTTCTTCTCGGGCGGGTAAGCGACGTCGAAGCCTTTTTTGTCTTTGTTGTCGAACGGGCCGACGGCCTGCCAGCTTGTCAGGAAACCGAATTGCTTTTGCAGGTCGACTTTCTCTCCCAACTGACGAAGCGGTTCGACAATGCGTTTCACCTGATCGTCATGCACGGCTCCGCTGAGCGCCTTGCGATACAGGGCGATCGCCTGCTTGTCTTTTTTGTCCTTCTTCAAAACGGTCGCCTGGTCGGTCAGTTGTTGGACCGCTTCGCGGCGCAGTTCGTCGCTGGGGTCGTCGAGCATGCCGGGAACCAACCGGGCCTGCACGGTGGGGTCGACTTTCACCAACCACTCAAACGCCAAGCGGCGAGCACGCGGGTTTTCTTTACGATTGAGCAGAAACTTCTCCAACTCGGCTCGCGGCAGGCTGCCCCCTTTTTGCAACTCGCGTTCGGCCACCGTCTCGAAGGCCGAGCGAATCCAGTTGGCGGCCAACGGGTTACTGTCGGCGAACCCGCGAAGAATTGTCGGCAAGATGGTGGCATCCGCCTGCGACAACTCGCGCACGGCACGCGATGCAGCCACGTTGCCCTTTCCTTCCCGACCAACCGACCGGAGTGTTTTCAACAAAGCTTCGGGAGTCTCGGCGGACGCTGTGTGCGATGCAGCAACCAGCGCGACCAGAACCCCCGCCAACGTGGCGAATCGAGCGATCATCGTATTTCCATCCTCGCAATCGGAACGGTGAAACAGACCAACCGGCATCGACCCATCGACACCCATTGATGAACGCGGCGATTGTATCACGCCGCATCGCGGGTGTGAAACGTGCGGGGTTTCAATACCTGCCGCGCTCGCGATTCCCCGCCGCCCGTCATACACTGGATTACGACGTCCACAACAAACTGCGCGATCTTCCTCATGCCTGCCAAACGCTCATCCAAAGACACCGAACGCCTCCGCTCGCAATTACGCGACGCGGGTTTGCGCTGCACGGCTGCGCGGGTGGCGGTGTTGCAACGGCTCGAACGGGCGACGGCTCCGGTGACGCATGCGGAATTGGCGGGCGAGTTGGTGCCGGAAGGGTTTGACCAAGCCACGATCTTTCGCAATCTGGTCGACCTGACCGAGGCGGATTTGGTCACGCGGACGGAACTGGGCGACCATGTCTGGCGATTCGAGTTACGCGACCCCGATCACCCCAGTGACGGCGGGCATCCGCATTTTGTTTGCGTTGATTGTGGCGGCGTGACCTGCCTGGCCGACGTCGACTTCGACACACGGACGAAGAAACGAGCCGCGACAATCGGGCAGGTGACCGAAGTGCTGCTCAAAGGGCATTGCAACGATTGTCGTTGACGCGAATACAAGCCCGAAGCGCGAGCGAGTGGGTGGGCGTTCCGGGGTCCACTCGCTTGCGCTTCGGGCTGGTATTCGTATCTCAGCGGGCCGCGTCATCACCGATTGTATGCTGATGCACGCCCGAGGCGCCGTTCTTGTGGCTGCTCTCGTGAGTTTGTTCGATGCCGTAAGCCAGCAGGATACCGGCGAGCAGCGCGATCGAAAGGGGAATGCGATTGTGCGAATGCAATTCCATTTCGGGGAGTAAATCGGAAAGCGAAATGCACAGGAACACGCCGGCGGAAAACGCCAACGCACAGCCGACGAGTGTGGCCTGATGGTCGGAAAATCGTTGCAGGCCGAGCACGAACAACGCGGCTCCCAGCGGACACATCGCGGCGAAACCCGCATTCACAAAATGCCGCGCCCGAACCGTCCAACCGCCGGCCGCCATTAAAGAGGTAATCGAAACGGCGTCCAACGGTTTGTGCAACAGGACGGCCAGAAACGTTTGCAGTCCGAACAGCGACCACAACGCACCGTGAGATGCATCCGCCCGAACGGCAGCGGCCAACGCCATGCCGTCGATCAGTGTGTGGACTGCCAAACCCAACGCAACGCCCAACCAGTTCAGCTCGTGAACGTCCGGGCCGTGGCCGTGATGTTGGGCGTCGTCGCAATCTTGATCGTGGTCATGATCGTGATCGTGTCCGAGCACCTCGGCCGGTCCATGTTGATGGAAGTGGAAGGCGCGAATCAGGAAGAACATCGTCACCAACCCGATCATCAGCCAGAGTGCGACCTGCTGAATCGAGCCGAGTGCCTCGAACGCATGCGGCAGCATGTGAAACACGCCGATGCCCAACATCAACCCGCCCACAAAGCTCATCATCAACTGCATGCGGGTGTGGGTTAAGTTGATCAGCGAAGGCAGAATCCCCCCCGCCAACGAGGCTCCGACAATCAACAAACAATACACCCCCAGCAACGCGAGACCTTGTTCCTGTTCGTAGTCATGCGCAACGACGGAAGAGCGTTGGGAGTCTTCCGCAAGCGCAACCGACTGGCTGCCTACCATCACGGAGAACAGGCAGATCGAGAACAATACTTGAGCGAGGCGTGTCTTCATCGACGAGGGTTCGTAGGTGGCGAGGTGATGAGGAGGAAAAAGGGAAGCGGTGTATCTGCAATTGAATTGCAAATCGTATTCTGCCGAAATGAGGGAATGAATTCAACTGGGTCGTGGTGCGAATGCGACTTGGGAAAACGGAATCTCTGCCCACCCTCGATCTGAAGCCCGCCTTCCCGCTACAATCCTAGGCTGAATGGCGTCGAAGAAGACCGTGACGATAGAGCATCTGGCGGACCTGGTTCCGCCGATGCAGCGGATCGAGGGCTTCGACGAGGTGGTGCGGGCGCTGACTGATGGGCGTCAGGCCACCATTGATGGAGCCTGGGGATCGGCGTGCGCGCTGTCTGTGGCCGCGTTGGTTCAGCGAGCGCCGAGCACGTTGCTGATCGTCTTGCCGCGACTGATCGACGTTGACGAGTTCGCTGCCGATGTGCAGGCGTTCCTTGACGAAACGCCGACGGTCTTTCCAGCTTGGGAATCATTGCCGTCCGAGCACAACGTGGCCGACGTGGTGTTCGGCGGGCGTTTGCGCGTGCTCAACGCGTTGAGTTCTTCCGCTCCGCCGTCGGTGGTTGTGACGAGCATTGGGGCGTTGTTGCAACCGGTGCCCAGCCGTAAGGAACGGGGCGCGTCGTCGCTGACATTGAAAGTCGGTGAGGAGATCGAGCCGCACGAATTCTTGCGGAAGCTGGTCGATTGCGGTTTCGAACGGGTGCATTCCATCGAACGTCCCGGCGAGTTCGCCATGCACGGGGGCATCGTCGATGTCTTCCCGCCTGATCAGATCGACCCGGTCCGCTTCGAGTTCTTCGGCGACGAAATTGAATCCATCCGTCGGTTCGACGCCGAAACGCAACGGAAGATCGATGACATCGACGAAGCCATGTTGTCGTTGGTTGCCCCGGTCAACCTGGAAATGCCGGACGATTCTGACGCGGCTGCGGCGAGTGCGAACGATGGCGAACACTTCTTGCAATCGCTGCCTGCAGGAAGTTGGATGGTGCTCACCGAACTTCAGGAGACGGTTGACGAAGGGCGTCACTACTTGGACCGTCTGGCCGACCCGCGCGGCCTGTTCGGGGTCGATGCGACGTTGGCGCAATGTGCTGAGTTCCCTCTGTTGACCGTCTCGGGGTTGGCTGCTGACACGGGAGCTGCAACGTGTCGCTTGCGGACACAATCGATCGAGCGATTCACCGGCCCGAAAAACGAAGTGCTAATCGAACTGGCGGAGGTTGCCGGACGAGACGAGTCGGTCCTCATCGCCTGTCATAACGAGGGCGAACGCGATCGGTTGCGTGAACTGCTGGCCGAGGCGGAAACCGACGCGGACCTAGCGAAACGAGTGCAACTTTGCGTGGGACGAATCTCGCACGGGTTCCGCTTGTTGGCTGCCAAGCTGGTTGTGTTGGGCGATCATGAACTGTTCGGTCGCACGCAGATTCATCGTGTGCCGCGTCGCAAGAAAATCGAATCGCGGGCGATCGACGACTTCCTCGATCTCAACGAGGGCGACCTGGTCGTGCATTTGACGCATGGCATTGGTCGGTATCGCGGGATGAAACTGCTCGAAAAGGACGAGCGGGCCGAGGAATATTTGGCGGTCGAGTTCCGCGACTCGATCGTCGTTTATGTGCCGGTTTCGCTGATTCATCTCGTACAGAAGTACGTGGGGGCTACCCGGGCGGTCGCGCGACTTTCCAAAGTCGGCGGCAAGAGTTGGGTGAAGAAGAAGCAAAAGGCCGAGGAAGCCGTCGCCGACCTAGCCGCCGACATGCTGCGTCTGCAGGCAACGCGGGCGTCCCGTCCCGGTATTGCGTATCCCGAAGACAGCCATTGGCAGCATGAGTTCGGTGCGTCGTTCCCTTACACCGAAACCGACGATCAACTGCTGGCGATCGCCGATGTGAAGCGCGATATGGAACGCTCGCAGCCGACCGACCGTCTGATCTGTGGCGACGTGGGTTACGGCAAAACGGAAGTCGCCATGCGGGCCGCTTTCAAAGCGATTGATGCCGGGCGGCAAGTCGCCGTGCTGGTGCCGACCACGGTGTTGGCCGAACAGCATTGTCGTACCTTCACCGAACGCATGGCCGAATACCCGTTTGTCATCGAAGGGCTTTCGCGATTTCGCACCAAGAAGCAACAACGGAAGATTCTCGAAGGCCTCGAAAGCGGTGGCATCGACCTCGTCATCGGCACGCATCGGTTGGTGCAGAAAGATGTGCGGTTCCGAGATTTGGGGCTGCTGGTTATCGACGAAGAACAACGGTTCGGCGTCGACGCCAAAGAGATGCTCAAACGCATGCGGCTGGAAGTTGATGTCGTCACGATGACGGCCACGCCCATTCCGCGCACGTTGCATATGTCGTTGTTGGGGGTGCGTGATATCTCGAACCTCACCACGGCACCGCAAGACCGCGTGGCTGTCGAAACGCGATTAGGGCGGTTCGACGAAGAACTCATTCGCAACGCGATCATCCGCGAGTTGAATCGCAACGGCCAAGTTTACTTCGTTCACAACAAGGTCTACGACATTCAGACGGTGGCCGATCGCGTGCAGTCGATCGTACCCGAAGCGAAGATCGATATTGGTCATGGTCAGATGGCCGAAGGGGCGCTCGAAGGGGCCATGTTGCGATTCGTCTCGGGCGAGACCGATGTGCTGGTTTGCACAACGATCATCGAAAGCGGTCTCGACATTCCCAACGCGAATACGATTTTCATCGACCAGGCCGACCGCTACGGGCTGGCCGACCTGCATCAACTTCGCGGCCGGGTCGGTCGTTACAAGCATCGCGCTTACTGCTACTTGTTGCTGGATGAAGGTCGCAGCGTGACGCCTATTGCGGCCAAACGATTACGAGCCATCGAGGAATACAGCGAACTCGGCGCGGGCTTCAAGATCGCCATGCGCGACCTCGAAATTCGCGGTGCGGGGAACATCCTGGGAACCGAACAAAGCGGACACATCGCGGCGGTCGGCTATGAGTTGTATTGCCAACTTCTCGAACACGCGGTCGGCCGGTTGAAGAAGGAACCGGTGCAGGACCATTTGCATGTGGCGATCGATTTGCCGGTCTCGGCTTTCTTCCCGGAAGACTTCATGCCGCCGGGCCGACAGAAGATTGACGTCTACCGCAAGATGTCGACTGCCCGAAACTTGGAGCAACTGCGAGATGTGGGTAGAGAACTTGAGGACCGGTTCGGAACATTGCCCGAGGACGTCACGCGATTGTTGTCGGTGAGGGAACTGCAAGTTTTGGCAGCCGGGTGGCAGATCGATGAGGTCCGTCTGGAAGAACGCTTCGCGCGATTTGGGTACCGTAACTCCTTTCGTATTAAAGAGTTATCACAACGCGAGGGAAGCCGACTGAGGATTGCCGATGCCGAATCGGCCTATCTTTTGCTGGACGATCCGGACGCCGTCAACGAGCCGTTGCTGGATGAGTTGAAATCGGTGTTGCGACCCTCTTGAGGCTGGAGATATACTCCGCCGCCTTTCGTGGGGTCCGTTCGAGAAACCCCGCCCGTTTGGACGATACACTTCTACTGCGACATTTTTTCCGGCTACGTTCTGTTTTTTCAGTGGGAATGCAAGGATGCGCGCGATCCCCTTTGCCGTGATTGGTCTCGTACTGATTGCTGGCTGTAGTACAACGAAGAGTGTGAAGGTCGACAATCCGGTTCTCGGGCCGGCTCCGCCGCGGATGGCGGGAACCAACCTCGCACCGGGCGGCACGGCGTACGTGAACGACACGCTGAACCCCACCATTCCCGGCCTGGCCCCCGGAGACATCGTCCCCACCGCACTTGGTGGCCTCGCCGAATCAGGGAACTCGGGGTTGGTCACCGACGAGGTGGTCGCCCAGGTCAACGGCACACCGATTTTTGCGTCGGAAGTGCTCGAACCGTATGAGCTGAAATTGTCTCAAGTGCGCGACAAAGCTCCTCCGGCCGACTTTCGGCGTTTGCGTAACGAGATCACCCAGCGCGATTTGGACGGGCATATCGAGCGGCGGCTTCTCGTGCTGGCTTTACGGGCAACGCTCAAGAAGAAAGAACAGATGGATCGCATCACCTCGCATTTGGACGAGGCGTTCGATGAAGAAATCGAAAAGATGCAAAAGAAAATGAACGTCCACAGCGAGCACGAACTCGACAAGAAGCTCAAGGAACAGAAAACTTCGCTGGCCACGCTACGCAACTCGTTCATCAAACAACAGATGGCCCGACAGTTTCTCGGCACGAAAGCCGGTAAGGAATTGCGCATCGGCCGTGTCGATTTGATCGACTACTACCAGGCACATCGTGACGAATACGCCACGCCGCTGCGCGCTCGCTGGCAACAGATTCGGGTCAGTTACGCCAAGCACGGTGGCAAGGAACCGGCGTTCGATGTTCTCGACCAAGTCACCAACGAACTGCGCAACGGCGGAGACTTCGGTAATGTCGCCCGCCGGTTTTCCGATGGACCAAACGCCTCGAAGGGAGGCGTCTGGGATTGGACTCGGGCGGGCAGTCTGGCCGATCAGGACATCGAACGCGCACTGTTCGGTCTCCCCTTGGGAACTATCAGCCAAGTGTTCGTCGGACCGAGTTCCTTTCAACTTGTGAAAGTCATCGAACGCGAGCAAGCCGGTTACACGCCGTTTGACGAACTGCAGGACGAGATTCGCAGCAAGATCGAAACCGACGCGCGACGTCAATCGACCAACAACGTGATCGACGAACTGCGTGCCAAGGCGACGGTTGTCACCATCTTCGACAACGATACCGTGACGAAAAACGACCCGCCGCAAGAAAAAGCCGGCGCGTTGCCCTTCCGTTGAGCTGACCGTTTGCGTGGCACCTTTCGGGTGGCACGTCCCAGACCAACGGGATGGGCGTGGTGTCAGGGTTCAGAAACACCTCGTTCCTGCCTGTGACGCTTTCGGCAATCCGTGCATCGCTGCGCTGTCGAATAGTACGAACCCTTTGCGACTTCGTACCACCACTTTTGTCGCTGGGCTGTCCAAAGTTCGGCCTTTCCGCAATCCGCACACTCGAACTCTATGTCTTCGTAATATGCTCGAAGTGAACCCGACTTACTTGGGATCTGTTCTCCGAGATCAGCTGCAATCACTCGCGGGCGTTCGTCATGTTCGCTCAAGAGGATTTCCCCTCCGTCAATTCAGATTGAACGTCCCAGACCAATAGGATGGGCATGGCTAATTCAGTATCGGCTGGGTGCCGCAGGCACAAGATACTGCGCCCTCGACGTGGAATCTGCCATTCGCACGGTCCGATGGTTCTGAATTCTACTCTGATTCGTACTCAACAAGACAGAGCACCCGGAAGGCGCAGCATCTTGTCGCTTGGCGACCCAGCCGAAAACGGCTGGGCCACCCACTTCTCGTTCTATCTTTGGAACGACTGAGGAATGTCTGTGCTACCTTACAAAAACAAGGGCGGGAAATCGTTTGATCTCCCGCCCTTGTTGGTTGTCTTCTTGTCGAGACGTTTCAGGCACTCGCTGCGTTGAAGCGTCGCGTGACTTCGGTCCAACTGACGACGTTCCAGAACGCGGCGAGGTAGTCAGGGCGTCGGTTCTGGTAGTTCAGGTAGTAAGCGTGTTCCCACACGTCGAGGCCGAGAATCGGGGTTCGACCTTCGGAAAGTGGTGAGTCCTGATTGGGCGTGCTTTCGACAACCAGCTTGCCGCTGTCACAGGAAAGCCAAGCCCAGCCGCTGCCGAAACGGGTTGCACCGGCGTTGTTGAATTCGGTTTTCAGGTTATCGAAGCTGCCGAACGTGGCGTCGATCGCAGCACCCAAGTCGCCGCTCGGTGCGCCGCCACCCTTGGGGCACATGACCGTCCAGAACAGTGAGTGGTTGGCGTGTCCGCCGCCATTGTTTCGGACTGCTGTGCGAATGGCTTCGGGCACCGTAGCCAAGTCGGCGACGAGATCCTCGATCGACTTCGCAGCCAAGTCGGCATGCCCTTCCAGGGCCGCGTTGACTTTATTGATATAGGCCTGATGATGCTTCGTGTGGTGGATTTCCATCGTTCGCGCATCGATGTGCGGTTCGAGGGCGTCCAACGCATACGGGAGTTCGGGGAGAGAGAATGCCATCGTGATGTTGCTCCTTGGGCTGGCCGGTTCTGGCTCTAAGGGGAAGGACGGTCCAAATTCACCACCGAGACCTCGGCAGCCCGTCTGACCAGTATTCTAGAGTCTCCACCCGCCGCCACAACCGTCTTGCCCGGCAGTTGGCCTGGTTTTCTGTGTCTGCCCGCGTTTTTCGAACTGTCCACCGCTGATAACCCCTGGCGAGCCGTGCCTGTAAAGGCACGGGTGAATTGGATGTGGACGCTGCTCATCACGGGAAAATATCAGCCAGCTTACGCTGGCCGCTCGCCTACGCTCATTCTCTGTGCTGGTTGACTTCCCAATCCAGCCACTCAAGAATGAATCATTGCCGATGGGTCGCCAACAACTCAAAATCCCACATCCACATCGAATTTCACCAATGCCTCCACGTATTCTCACTGCTTTGCCCGTTTTCAACGAAGTTTCACATGTCGAGGGTGTTCTCGATGAAGTGCAGCGATTCGCCGAGAACATACTCGTTGTCGATGACGGATCCACCGACGGAACGGCC